>JGI20166J26741_11300004_pt1 | contig 14019 bp, 10 predicted proteins | sample TergutCu122P5_FD_26741 | JGI IMG/M metagenome (IMG submission 26741)
ATGCTGCATTTTATATATTTATTCAACAAATATACGTACTGAATATTTTAAACATGCTGCATAATCTCCGTTTTTTTCTCTTCAAAATGCCGTTTATTTCTTAATGCCACCTTTTTTGGTTCCTGTATTATTTACATTTTAAATACAGAGTGTGCTAAAATTTAAAAGGAAATTCCGGCGCCAAAGGGTTAAAATATGTCAAGAATAACGGGTGCTTTACATGAAGTCCAATAGACACTCTTGATCATATCTCGCTCAGTTCTCCTTAGAATGAGAAATGTTCTAGACAAAAGTTGTAGAGAAAATCAAAACACGCATATTATGTTCAATAATTTTCTTTCGAAAATCATGCCTTTTATGAGAAGATGTGGAAAAATATCGTATAAAGTCGGATATGCCATAGATAAAAATACGGCGCATGCGGATTGCATGCTGGATAACTAAGGCTACAAACACGCACTCAGAATATTTAATACTTAATGCTTCTCCCCTGCAACAATGGTTGTACGAACTCGCCTCAATATTACGTTAAACGTACGTTGCCTGTCTTGTTCAGTTCGACTATGATGCCAGTCGCGAATATCCAGTTCGTTCTGGTCCACTTTCAAGCTGTTTATCAACGAAGGTTCTCTTGCGAATGTTTACTATAAGCTTCTAGAGTTGTTTTAAAAATATGTGTAATAGGTGGTATGATGTCAGCATTGCCAAAAAGCGAATACTATAGTTTTTCGACAAACTGTATAAAGGACCAAGAGTTGAAATCCTGTCGTTGTTCCGTCACCATGTGGCAAATCGTTAATTACACTTGTGTCATGGGCGCTGAAACCTTTGTCGTTATGAAGTAGGGAACATAATGTTATGCTTGAGCCAGTACTGTAGCTTCGATCTTTGTCGAGAAATCTTTGTCTGTAGTTACGTCGTAGATGCACTGTTTGATCTGTGAACCCGCATTTCAAGAGCTGTTCAGTTTGTGCCTGCATATTCAGGAATGTTACTTTTTCTTCGTGGCTGTAGTTCTAAAACGTGAACGAAAGTGTTGTTTGTGGAAATTATAGGTGCAAAAGGAAATTGTAAAATTTTCCCTTCCAAAATTTCAATGAGTTTTGAATTAATTTGTGAGCCTGGGTGTTGTAGTCACTACAGTGCCTAGGCTACGGGACTGCATAACAGGGCAATTGCTATTCATTTCCCGGCAGAGGGTATGGATTCTGAGGTCTTCGCTCTTCTGGGGTGTTACGCAGCGTTGATTGGTAGTTAGTTACCGACTTTTCGGGACCGATAGGCTGTCCCGCAACATCGGTAACTACCAATGAACGCTGCTTGACCTCCCAGAAGACCGAGGGCCTTGTTAACACGGCGGAGGAAGTCTGAAATCCAGGTTATAGGTGATGATGTCTCATCTGTCTCGACCGTGCATTTCGGTATAATTCTTGTCAATAACCAACTTGACGCACTTTTTTCGATGTATTTATTTATTTCACTTCTGTACATGTTTCGAGCAACACAGTGCTCATCATCAGGAGAATCGAACTGTATTAATACATCATCTAGTATATATCACTCTGTGTAGGTGACTGCCTGGTTTGCCGGTCAGGCATACCAGGCAGTCACCTACACAGAGTGATATATACCAGATGATGTATTAATACAATTCGATTCTCCTCGTGATGAGCACTGTGTTGCTCGAAACATGTAGAGAAGTGAAATAAATAAATACATTGAAAAGAGTGCGTCAAGTTGGTTATTGACAAGAATTGTCTCGACCATCTCTGGGGTCCATTCAGCGATAAAGGAAAGCTGTCCCCTTAAGGATAGAAGCGGCCGGTCCATGAAACTGTTACTCAACTCCATCTACTGCCGAGGTTAAGAATGCGTGGAACCGTACCTCCGCTGTCCTAAATGCCTTCATTGTGAGATGTTTAATTAAGCACAGGGACAACTTACGTTTATTTTCATACAGTTACCGATTAACCGGACCGAAGACTTTGGTTTTATTCTTCAGTTTGCCCAGCCTTACCGCGGCATAGTAGCAGCTTCGAGTAAGTTATGAATAATGCCTCTTTTTAAAATTATTAGATACTCGTCATTCACCATAATCTTGAATCTTAGTCATAACGTAAGTTCCGAAGTTGAAAATTTCGTCGTTAAACAGCCATATAATAGATCCGTCAGCCCTGCACCTCTGTTCAAGCATTTCACATACGAAACAGAATTCGAACACGCGGTCTCGGGATGAAGATAATGAACATCCTGAAACTGATGATGTAGAAACGCTTGCAGAGACATTGAAACCTTGGCTCAGGGGGGCAAACATGTGGCGCTAGTGTTTTGTATCGAAGTACGTGTAAACAGAATCTGAATATACCGGTATTTATTGCACGAGAAGATTCATGGCACCAATAAATAAACGCTTCACTGTATTTTTTTTCTGCCCCGAGCAAACAGAAACTGCTTATGACCGAACATCAACATTTTTCATCAAGGTCTTCTCTGACGCTATTCTAGAATTATCCGACTCACCCAAAATTGCGTAGCCTACTGCGAGCCGATACGTCATGATATACGACTTCGTATTTTTAGAAACCAACCTGTTCAATTCGACCGTTGTCCTTTATGAAATCCTCGACGGTTTTCTCTTTCATAACGTATTTGTTCTGTCAACTGTACCGACTCCCTCTGCCTCGAAGTCGCCGACGTTCTTTACAAGAGTATGTGTCTGTGGTCTTCGACACGTAGATCCAAAATTTTTCTGATTCACGATGCGGTAGCAATCGTGAGATTTCCCCATGACCGGTACAGTGTCTTATAATGAAGGCAGAAAACACTGAGCCATATTGGAATAGCATTATGGGATATAAAGTCATGTGTGCTATTAAGTACGATTGTTTTGAAGGAGACAGCTGCCTCAACTCTTGCGGCTACCTTGAAGGTGGAGGCAGTTTTTTCTGAAATGTTGGCAACTATATACAAATATGCACGGTGTCATGTTCTTAAGGATAGAAATGTATTTTTATGGTAAAAACATGTCCTCCCTATCAAATTTTGCCAATAATTGATAGAGATTTGTCATGATTGTTCAAACCCCAACTACCACAATATACATACACACACACACATATATATACTCGGTAGCCACAACCTGAATGGAGCTATCATTTGTTGCATCATGAGGCATCATTTTGGTTCTGTGTTTAAGATTATGAATCTTGAGTAGGACATTTTTAGGTAGTAGTATAGTGTAATTAATGATGTTACTACTACAACTGTTGCTAGTGGAGCTAAGTTATTTGTAATTATAGCTTGGATAACAATTCACTTTGGTAGGAAACCGAGAAAAGGAGGAAGTCCACCTAAGGATAACAATGTTATATCATGAATTTGATCAGTGTAGTTTCTTTATTTGTTATCATGGTATGATTAACGAATGATGCGCCAGATAATTTAATGGCTGACACTACCATTAGGGCTAGGGTTGAATAAATTGTAGAGTATACTATTCCAAAATTTTCACTTGTGGTTAGTGCAATTAGTATGAAGCATGGCAGAAGATGGGTGCAGAGTTTTAATATGTTGAAAAGACACCCGTGTTGATGATTGCACTAGCTGGTCCAGCACATCAAGGACAGATGCATACCCAGCAGGAGTAAAGGAACTGATTTTGAAAAACCAACGAGTAACAATCCAAGATTTATCCACTACATGGGAGTTATCCATCGGGAATGTGAACAACACTGTCCACAAACAACTGCAATACCATAAATGTGCAAACTGGGTACCAAGATGTGTGATGGAAGAGCACACAAATTGGTGTTTAGAGATTGCTCTTACACATCTTCAACATTTGAAAGGAGGAAACAGTTTCCTGGGATCCACAGTGACAGAGGATGAGATGTGGGCAAACCATCATTTCACTCCTCAAACACAAGCTCAAATGTAAGCAAGACATCCAATCTCCCCAAGAGCTAAAATATTCAAAGTCTGTCTGTCAGTGTCCTGGAAAAGTTAGGTATCTGTATTCTGGGATTCAAGAATCATCCACAGTGGCAAGTTCAACTCCAAGCCTTTCACAGCAGCTTTTGCTATTTCTCTGAATTAAGGTTCGATCGTGTGATCCTAATGCAATCATCGTGTGTTCCATGCACTTTCTACGCATCTTACCATGCTGTGAAGTACAGTTCAGTGGATTTACCGGTTTGGTTGGTGAATTGGTTTTGATGTAAGCTAACCCCAGTACAGTTAGACTAACATGGCTCTGATGTCAACTTCACTTTCACTTGTCTCGAAGCTGTACGAATACATCTATGTGCCAGAGAGGCCCCTAAATATCCAACATAGCTAACAGCCCAAATTGTCTGTCTCATGTTGCAGGAGCACGTGTACAATTTCATCAGTCTGTGCTGATTTAAATGGCTTAAATGTTCCTACAGCTGATCCAGTCTTTGACTGATGACCAAACTTTGGGACAAATTTCAGTCCTTCCTGTTTGCTTTGCATATTTTCATGTCCACATACGCGTGCCTGTATTAATCCCCTTGTTCATAAATTACACCTGGATCAGGGAAGTGGACTACGCACAATCCTCCATACTGTGCCTTCATCTTGTCAAAAGGATTAGATCTATACCTCACATCTCCTATGTGTCTCCATGGTGCGGCGTTTAATTACACACAGGGACAACTTTACCTTTACCTCTTACCCTGTTAATCACCTGTTTTGAAACAATGACTAAGAGTCTGGCACTACTTGTTACTACATTCTTGATTGCCTGGTAACACCTCCATGAACACCTTTTGGCTCTTTACTGCAAAGGGGAAGAAAAACAAAAGAGAGGGGCAAAACCAAAAACAAAAAATTCACATTAACCCAAAAAGACGGTGAAGGAAAGTAAAGTTCACACTAGAAAAGGCCATGAACCTCTACTCTTTCTTTAACCTTGGTGCTAGATGGGGTGGGTGGTCAACGCCACACCCTGGAGGCTTTACACACGGGAAGGAGACCCGGTATCCGTCGTACAGTAGGCTGGGTGGGTCCCAGGGCCAGTCTGGATGGATGCAGATATCTTCCCCCCACCGAGAGTTAACCCCAGGACCATCCAGCCTGTAGCGAGTCACTAAGTCGACTATGTTCTCACAGCCCACCAACAAGTTGGTACCTAACATAAATGTTGAAAGGTAAAAGTAAAACAATCCCTGTACAAGCCTGGACTAGCCCTGAGGGTTCCAACAGGTTGAGGCTCCCAGATTTCAAGACATTTGGCATATGAAGGTGGTAAGGTTATCAGCCCTATGCACTGGCTGCCTTTAACCCCCAGAAATATCCCTGGTACTTATTTCTGTTAGAGGCTAAGTCGATCCCAGGGCCATAGTGCAGTGGGAAGGATTAAGTCAATGAAAAATCCAGTGACACCATCGGGAATCGAACCTGTGACCTTCCAGCTTGTAGTGCAGTGCCTAAACCAAATGCGCCACCATGTACCCCTAACACAAATATAAGATCTTGAGTTACCATTAGGCACAACAGAAAATTCTGTCCCCCCCCCCAAAGCTAGTCTCCTTACTTGGGTCTCATGAATCTGTGATTTTTTAAAAAAAAATGCTACATCCAAACATCTGACAAAGAACTGCTGTCAATGTCTGAATATGGTGCAAGTTAATCAGAAAAAAATTTCATGATAAATTTCTCATAACTGGCAAATTCCTGCCTTTGTTGGCTTATTGAAATCCACAGGTTTGCTGGTACTGCCAGCACCCCATGGTGGTATGCCAGAGCCACCATCTGCCTACTTGGAAACACCGTCCTCCTCTTTTGCTTGCATGTACTTCCCTAAATATTCAACATGAAGCATTCAGTTGCTGGAAGAAAACACAAAAAAAGGCACTAGTTGGAAAAATGGTAATCTTTCATGGCTGTAGTAAAAGTTAATAAAACCACCTGGTATGTGTAATGTTCATTTCCATTATCTCCACCTACAAACAGCCTACTCACACATCTCGTGTACAGTTTCAAACATATGGATGCAAGAAAATGCTTGGAAATAAAAAACAGTAAGTTAAATATTTGTCATCCCATATTGCAGAAGGCTGACAATAACATCTGTCCACCACATCTCTCTTCAAATATGGGTATTGGCCCATTACATTTCATGTCATTTCCATTCTTCTGTAAGGATTACATAACTGATGTCAGTCAATATCACCTCTCCCTTCCAACTAATGACTGTCATGCGAGGGTGTGAGGGCCAGTCTATCGTTTTGTTTTGCCACCCACTTTTGTAGCTCTTTTAGTTTTTGATGGTGGAGGACCATGGCCATGTTTCTTTCCCTTTTTTGACGTATTTAATCGCCGATTGTCCTTCTTCATCCTTGGGTCAACAACCTTGTATGGTCCTTTGACACCACGTGGACGCCGAGAATATTTCGATGCTGTATGCTTTTTGGATACAACATAAGTCACTTCTTTCTTGCGATTTCCTTTAGCCTTCTTATATAATCTGAAACATTATCCAAAACATGTGATCAGTTACAGCAGACAAATCTTTCATAAAACACCCATTTCCATATTTAAAATTAAATTTCATGCTATTAACAGTAAATTTTTACTAAGTTCATTACTCTGGTAAAGAGTAATGATAAAAAAGTTATGAACAATAACATAACCAAATTTTGGTCCCCTTTGCAACATACTATAATAAATGATATGGAAAATACAATAAAAAATGTAGCACAATGGACTACTAACGCTCTAAGTTGTTTTGCTTTTTCTCTATCAGACACATCCACACTCTCCACAATGGCTTCCATCTTCTTCTTTGCACGTTCCAGTCTCTTAATAGCATGCTTCTTTTTTCGAGCCTTTGCTTCAATCACCTTTTTGATTGGCCTGACATTCAATTCACGTAATTTCTTTGTATACTCAGACACCAATTCCTGCACAAAGTGAAAATGTTTATTCTTAGTAGGATTCATACAACAAATTTTGTGAATAATGGAATATGATGGGGGAGGAGTTAGGGAAAGAAGAAACTGAATTATATGAGTAATAGGTATATAATGGAAGATTTAAGCTCCACATGACAGTGGCCATGAAGATTACTGTCTTCTGAAATGTGTCACATAGTGTGGTAGATACACACCGATATTTCAGAGCAAATTGCCACCTTCATTATCACAGAAAATTAATAACGTTTGGCTTATCCAACTACACTAATGATGGACATAGCATCTTTTTCTGAAACATTCATACATGCCTGTCAGACCACATTGCATCACATCGCAGAAGACCGTAACCTCACTATATTTGTCGTGTTCATTCATCAATCCATATGTAATAGGGTGACCACCACTGGATGTATTATCATGAAATATCAACTTTGGAATGTCTACTAAAATTGATTGATAATTTATTCATATATTCCAATATTGTTTAAAAATGGACAAAAATAACTGACACTTTACATGAAGACCTAGGCACAACCTCTGACCATGACTGGTCTTCATAACTTGGACTATTTTCTCTGTGACATATGCTTGGAGGCTGAAGAAACAGCTGAACATTAAGAAATGAGCATAACTGATTGTAACAATTAATACAACGTTTAAGAGACCAACTGTAAATACCCCCACTTACAATATCTCAGCGATGACCAACTGTATATCTATTGTTAGGATACACAGTAATCATATAGTGTGTGTTAAAATACTCACTGTTTTTCTGGAAATCATTACAAATTAAAAAGACAACACAGTGTGCTGTTACACTCTGTGAACATTCCTAACTTCTTATAGTAAGTTACACTGTCTCATAATAAACACCTCTTCATTCTTTAAGTTAACTGGAAGAGTAATTATGTCATATGCAAGCATACATGATGATAGGCACTGATGGCAGAGCACATTTGCTTCCCTTCATCACAGGCTACACCACATACTATGTAAGGACTCCTATCCAACACACCTTTGGAACTGGTGCCTCCTTTCTCATGTGTTTGGCTTCATCTTCAACAAACCAATCAGGAAGGTTATGATCATTGAAAGTGTATCGGTTCCATCCTCCATCTATTAGATTTCGTTTCATCTTATGGGAAGTTACCATAAGTGTTCCTAATGCCAATCCTTCTTCATCCAGCTTCACCTTGCGTTTCTGGGTTGGTGGGACTATGAACATGGAAATATTTTTCACAAAAAAATGCAGTCAACATAATGGAATGAACATAAGTGCTGTCAATACTTTTTATTTAAATATAATAAATTACAGCCAATTAAGAATGTTCACTGCACATTCAATTTTAGAATAAGTTTTGAAATTGGATCAGTCTTTTTGAAATTATATGTTCCATATTGACAGCTTCTGAGCAAGACAAGGAATGAAATTAAATCTAGTTGCACTTCACACTGTAAAGCACATATACAACACACAATAAGAGTATGCTTTTGGAAAAACATCTTTCCCTATACCATGCCATGTTTCTGTGTGTTCTTTATACAAAAAAATAACTGCATGATGTGGAAATATGTGTCTGTGATTTTGTCCATTAGCTGAAATGTTTCATTAACCCAGACACTGACCCCAAAGTATACAATCTTCCTTGAAAAATTAGTAGCTATTTTCCTGTGGTCAAGTAATTCCTTGTCTTTATGGAATCCAAGGTCACCACCAAGCACAACTCTCTACCACTGGAAATCATGTACTTATCCAAAATCCTTTCTTTCATTTTACCTTCTGATCTATGGCAGCTGAAACAGCTGAGCTGGTATAGCACATGGGCTATGGCCTGGATAAATGAGGAACAGAGATTAGATTCCCAGCAGGTGCGGGGAAATTTTCTCTTCTCCACAGCATCCAGAATGGCTCTGGGGCCCACCCAGTCTCCTATACAATTAAATAATGCAGGGCCTTTCCCTGGAGTAGCAGCTGGGGCATGCAACTAAATCGCATGCCAACAACCAGAGTCTGTGCCGCTGTACCCCATTCCCCTACATGCCTTCATGGTATGGTGATTAGGGGGGGGGGGGGACTCTCCCTTTATTTATATCCACTTGTAGGTCTTCCAAACAAATAAATAAAACTACATAAAAAAATGAAGAACAGACAACTGCTTTCACAATAATGTTTTGTTTGCTTACTCTGATGGGCAGAACTATATGTACTGAATTATCATGATTTTATCGGAAGAACTGTCTACAGACTGTATGTAACTCCTTCACCTACCATCATCTTTGGCAGCAATTTCAAATCCTACTTTGTCCCCTGTTGCAGCCTTGGCATTTTTATCTTTTGGCTGAAAATCAATCCCTGAATCTGCATCAGATGCATCATCTTCACCATCACCACCATCATCATCATCATCATCACTTTCATATTCAGCCTTTAAGATTTCCTTATTTCTTTTACTATCACCAATTATCTCTCCACCCTTCTTCTTGTACTCTTCCACCATTCTGTCCAATTCATAATCTTCATCTGCTTCATTCTCCAAGCTCTTGAAAATATCCTACAAAAGCAAGAGTGAATACATGCATATACATCACACTGCTGTGTACTGAAACAACAAACAATTTGTTACTGATCACCCCATTTAACACATCTCATGCTACACAAGGTACAGGTACACAGGTGTTGGGTATTCTGACAACAGACTACACATGTCAGCACAACTAGAGATACTCTGCCATCCAAATTGATATAACCACAATTAACTTCTTTTTAGGCAGAAACATTATACAGCTAGATTCAATTGTGATGCAGTTAGGCTAAAATGCAAGAAAACAATTATTGTAATTGGACATAATTAACACAACTTCAATAACCTTTACTTTAACAAGACAGGAAATGTACATATAACGTAACACTGAGGCATGTTCACGTAACCATTTTTGCCTTGGAAGAGCAATAAGCATATTCTGAGTGTGTGTCTGTACCCTTAGTTATCCAGCATGCAAAATGAATGTGCTGTATTATTTTGTCATCTGTGGCCTGTCCGGCTCTACAATATTTTTCCACATTACCTCATAAACGGCACAATTTTCAGGAAAAAGTTACCAAACAAAAAATGTGGGTTTTGATTTTCTCTACAATATTTGGGTGAAACATATCTGATTCTAAGAGAAATCCTGTGAGATATTATCACAAATATACGTAGGTAGTCACATAAAGTACTCATTATTCTTATTAGATTTTAATCAAACTTGAATTTTGAAAAGAACTCATATATCAAATTTCTTGAAAATCCGTCAAGTGAGAACAGAGTTGCTTCATGTGGACAGACAGACGGACAGACATGACAACACTAATGGTTGCTTTTTGCAATTTTGTGAAGTGCCTAAAAACTGGAAATGTATGAAATATATGAAAGACAAAACTTACCTGACATAAAAATTTACAACTAATACGACAAGAATTCTGGAAATAAATATGACAAATCTCAAAATCTAACTTAAAATTCAAATGAAATGTGTCTAAGTACTGAATTAAGACAGAGCTAATTCAGATGATCTAATTTCCACTTCACGCATTATCGGCTAGAGGCCATAAGGAGTATCAATGGTAGTGAACTGTACCCTTTCAAACCACAGCTCAGCTTGATGTGCTTTCTTTTCTCTCTTGCCCCTGGGATCCAAGTCAGTGAGCAGTGGATTCTCTTCTTGTTGGTGTTTCGAAGTATGTGCTTTTTGATCTGGTTTCTCATTTTCTTCACCACTACTGAGACCTATAAACATTTATAATGAACATACAGCAATCAAGAAATACAGGGATTATGACCAAGGAAACCACTGTGATAGGCAAAACCACAGCTGATGAGACCACAGCTTATGGGAAGTGTCACGCAAATGTGCATGTGATTTGAGTAACAAGATGTGGCTAAGACTTGGCCCTTGTAACTCAACCAAACCACAGCTGATGAGACCAAGGCTTATGGGAAATGGGTACAAATGTGTATCTGATTTGGTAAACATGTGGCTACAACTTGGCTTGTATAAGTTAAACAAACCACAGCTGATGAGACCAAGGCTTAAGGAAATGGGTTGAAAAATGTGTATCTGATTTGGATAACACAAGGCTAAGACTTGGCCCTTGTCACTTACCCAAACCCTCCTCTTCAATGCTATCAGAATCATTAGAATTTCTGTCTTCCTCTGGATCGCTCATGTCACCTGGCTTGTAGAACCTACAAAGAAATTACTTCTTAGTTTAGTAAAATAAATCATTTGGTATAAGTGCACAAAAAAGAACACCTGGTCACTTAAACCTCATGTTCTGAACCAAGTTGTCCAGTTTGTCAAATGAGGAAGAAACATGTACAACAGTACAGAGAAACAATGAAGGGATTATATCCTCACATACTTCATGCTACTGACCACTATGCATTGGTACAATACAGCTAGGCTTGATACCAAATGTAGCAGTCATTACAATTAGTGGCTGTGGTAGTTTTAACTGGCAACTACTGACACTCGTTGTACATAAAACATCTCAGTCAGAGAAGCCAGTCCAAACCAAGATTTGAACCTCATATCTACCAAATACCAAGCAGGAATGCGAACCATCACAGTGTTCAGTGTCCATTCTGTTTTGTGGAATTAGACAGTAACTAACACCATTAGGTAAAATAGAGTGAACATTACTCATACAGATGCAGCTGAAATTTGGGAAATAAGCAAAACTGATTTGACCTGGAAGGAGAAAATGCTGGAAGAAGTCTAGGGTGATAAAGAGAACTATGTTGCATAGCCAAAGAAGAAAAAAGGAATAATAATAATAATAATAATAATAATAATAATAATAATAATAATAATAATAATAATAATAATAAAGCACTTGTGCTCTGAAGTTAATTTAAGAGGCACAATGTGAATAAACATAGGTGGCAATCATTTACAAATGTGAGTATACAAAAGGAAATAAATGAAGAATGGAGAACAAAACAGAGAAGAGACCACATGTTCAAGCAATGTATGTCAAATGTATGTAACAGATGATTAAAGAAAATTCTGGAGTGGATACATGTTTAGAGGAAATATGGACAACCTTTAAGACTGGACAATGGAATATGATAGTGTTACATCAGGATGACTGAGAAGACGTAAGTGTGATACATGGGAATTGGAATGTGATAATAGCTGCAACTTGATAAAATGTGATGGCTAGTAAATACTTCATGGCTCCAGATAACATGCCTAGACATCTGTAACAGACAGTCCTATCCATACACAACATTGTGAATTAAATATTACAGCTATATTTGGAGAAAAGTATGACAGAAAAGACCTAGTACAAGCCACTGTCAAGGCAGGTAATGCCTTGTACTTACTTGCCAGATTTGTCGAGAAGATCGCCACCATCCTTCTCATAAGTTATAAACTTTCGCTTTTTAGGAAGTTCATCATCTGATTCAGGTTCTGATTCTGCAAGTATGTCAGGTGTATTGTCTATCACATTCTCAAGCGCCTAGACACAAAAAATTAATTGTCTTTAATTCAGCGTAAACTATCCATCAACAGAAAAACAGGCACTACTCTAGTATTTGCTTGCCAGCAGTAACAAAACCACAGAATATAAAGGCACATGATGCACCACCTTTAATGTCAATGTGGTCAACTGTGATGTAGCTTAATCCAATTTGCTCATTTTCAGACACACCCAGTTATGCCTGAAATACATACCCAGTTGTTTTATAAATTCAGAAAAGAGTTCCAAAATATTTCAAGTTCCAACAAACCTTGCTGCTCTCTATCTGCTGGAGTTGGAACATGTCGTCTCTCTCAAGTTTTGGTCCTTCATCGCCACGGAGGACCATCTTTAGATTCAGTCGGTCTTGTAATTTTTTGCGTTCTTTGTTGGTCCTCTTCCTTTTTCTCTTCAGAGTTTGAGCTTCTTCCTCCTGAAGTTCAGACACTTTCCGGGAAAGATCTGCCATGTCACGCTCATCTTGGTCACTTTCATCTTCCTTTTCTTCTCTCTGCAGACAACACAACATGACTCACTTAACAGTATGCACACAAACAACATACTGGTGATCAATATACTAATACTATTAACAACAAAATACAACCATACACCAGAATGTGTAACTTAGTTTGCTGATCTTAAATTGACCCCCTACCCCACTATAAAACATCTTGAAAGTATGAATAGTGAATATGCAGTATCCAGGTCCTGATCATTAAAGTAACGAACAAGTTGCTTAGTCTCTGTGGTGTGACAATTCTCTAAAACAACTACTATTTTGTAACAAATTATTGTACTTCTACCTAAATTTGAAACTGTCTCGTGTTCCTAGGAAACAATGAAATAAAGAAGACTGTCCAAGTCCCACATATGTAACTGTTTGGCAATATTTCACAGTGATGCTACATTCATGGTTTTCAGTGCACGTGTAACAAGGATACCATGAGAGAGTAGAAAATTTAATGTGAACAATTACAACATAATGAGTTCTATAATATTAGTCTGAAACATAACTTGTATTAAGAACTAAAATATTATTCAGCCACAGGCTTCTCTGTCAAATAGTTATAAAATAAAATGTTTGACAACTGCACAGTAATTTACTGTTCTGATATTCAGAGATCTGATCATCACCTACGTTATTTACTTTTACAAATTTTTAGTTAAATGTATGTTCTATAAGCAAAAGAACTGTAATGGATTCTGCGATGTCTGTTTCGTAATATCTTTACTCTCTGCAGCTTCCTATTAACTGCCTATACAACTCAACATGCCCTTGCAGAATAAAAGAACAGACAGTTAATCACATAATTTTGAACTGCACACAACTAGAAAATGAGAGAAGATTTCTACGAAATACCATAGTCCGAACAGGTGACAACTGGCCCCCACCGTTTGAACAACTCACAAGAAAACACATCAACACTTTCATGAATTTTGTCAGATCAATAGATTTTAGAGCATTATAAGTCATTTATTGAATATATATACTTTATAATTTAGTTAATTAGTAAATTTAGCTAATAAATTACTTAGTTAATAATGCAGATAGAAGATTAAAAAGCAATAAGCAAA
>JGI20166J26741_11301115_pt1 | contig 14013 bp, 14 predicted proteins | sample TergutCu122P5_FD_26741 | JGI IMG/M metagenome (IMG submission 26741)
AGGCATAATGGAGCTATCTGTGTCATTCCATTTAAAGATGAAAATACTGTTTTAATGGTTGAGCAATATAGAACTGCATTAGATGACTTTGTTCTAGAATTTCCAGCTGGAAAACTTGAAATTGGTGAAGACCCTAAAGAATGCTGCATGAGAGAACTTGAAGAAGAGACATCATATACTTCGGCTTCAATAACAAACTTGGGTAAAATAGTTACAACACCTGGTTTTTGCGATGAAATGATACATATTTTTAGAGCAGATGAACTTCAAATAGGAAGAAGTGGACTGCAAGATGAAGATGAATTTTTAACAATCCATGAAGTAACCCTGGATGAATTTAAAAGATTGGTTAAAACAGGAAAGATAATCGATGGAAAGACTTTAGCAGCATTTTGTATGCTATTACAATAAAAAACAAGTTTTTTTCTAGCCACTAGCCACTAATCACTAGCCACTAACTGCTATGCATATGATCTTTAAAAGGATACTTTTTTAAATAGTATCCTTTTTTTCATTATCTGTGATTATATTAAGGCTTAAAAGAGTAGTAAGGGTTTCCTTAAACAGCTCAAATAAGTTTTTAAGTACATTAATATCCTTTATTATTCCATAAGGGTAGATGAGGCGCAATTCACCTGTTCCCTTTTGAGTTTCCTGTCCCCAAGCTCCTTCTTCTCCTTTAATGGATAGTTCAACATACGGAAAGCCAATCAGCAGATCTTTGATTCGTGTATTTGACAAAAGCACCTTGATCCTCGAAACAGAATTGCTCTTTACAATGAAAGTATTATCAAAAATAGTATCCCCAATTGGAATATTTTGTGTACCAAAGAGTTTAAAAACATTGCTGAGTATTCCCTTTCTATAAATTTTAAACTTAAAGCTATCAGGATTTACAATTGATGAGCGAATGCGAGTGTAAGCAAGGGCGTTGCCTCCATTTTCTGAATAAGTATCTAAAACTATTTTCCAAGTATTGAATTTGAGTTCTACACGATCGCTTTTCATAAAACCATTATTTATATATGAAGCTTGTACTTCATCGCTAAACGTCTGCCATGCTTCTTTATTTTCTTTTCCATATAAACTCATTTAGCACACATCCTTTTTTCTTCATATAATACCATAAATGGATAGGCAATAAAAACACATTTTAGAGAAAATTTTAAAATTAATTTGTCTATTTTATGCTAAACTTTATAAATTCAACTAAATTTGAATCAAATATTTGACATTTTAAGAAAAAAAAGATAATATAATAATATATTATTCAAAAATATTTATTAAAATTCAAAACATGCAAAAAAATATAAGGAATGGATTATTATATGAAGAATTTTTTTTCTTTATCGATTCAAAGAAAAGACTTAAAATGCAGAGAAGTGTTTATTTTTCATAATGATGGGAATTATGTGGATAAAAAAATAGAAAAAAATTATCCTGAAAATACGGGAAAAATAAAGATCTATAGGGAAAATGAGTATATAGGTATATTTTCTTATAATACAGGTTTTTATGATAGCCAAGACGTGAACATTGTTCGCTTTATTAATGGAGAATGGGGAATATTGCACAAAGATGGAAAGATTTATAAAAATGAATTAATAGTAGAACCCATTGTTGAACAAGGAACACATGAAATTATAGGATTTTCAAATGGATATCTTGCTCCATTTTATTCAAAAGAAGGGGACATGGTTTTTGTTAACAAATACAGTGAGATCATAACAACTGGTAAAATCGATAAGTTACGTGAAAAAATTCTGCTAAAAGATAAGAATGATAGAACTCTTTCAGAATGGCATTTTAATGAAGTTTTTGTACCAGATGAGTTTTTCTTCCTTGGAGGTAACTTTTGTGAATTAACACAGCGAGAGGATTTTAATAAGCTGTTTAAAGAATTTTTAGAAGATAAATATTGTTATTATATCTTCCCAAGCGAAATATATGGACCTAAAATTTTAGTAGAAAGTAATTCGGATTTTAGTACAAGCGATAAAAATGCTGTTAACTATGGGAAGCTTTATATACTTGGATATGTTTATTACACTAAAAGAGAATGGAGCAATTATTATTTTTTAAAGCAGTACATGAAAGAACAATTTCAAAAAGAATATGATAAATTTAAGAAAAAGATAGATAGGATGATAGGATCTTCATACATTAGTGAGGATAGATATAATATTTGGAAGATTAAGGATGAATTTTTAGTGCTTGACTTTTATTGTGACTTTGGAGAAGGTGATTTTGGCTATCAAATTCGCATGTATATACGCAAGGAACCTCAAAATTAAATTAATTACAAAAGGGTGAGTAAAATTTGAAAAATTTTTATACAGTTGAAATTATAAGAAAAGATAAAAATGAAAAAAACACCTTTATCTTTCATTTAGATGGTAGTTTTGTGAATGAGAAAATACAAAGTATTGGGCGAGGTGAATTAAAACGTGAAAATCCTGAATTTGTAAATATTAAAAGAAACTATGATCCAAAAGTGAAAAGATTTAGTCATTTGTTTACTTATGCTACAAGCATTTATGAAGAGATAGGAGTTAGCATTGTAAGGACTAACGACGGCATATGGGGACTTTTGCATAAAGACGGGACTATCTTTAATAATGAAAACTTAATTGAACCAATGATAAATAACACCGATTATGAAATAATAGGATTTTCTGATTCAGGTCTCGCTCCTTTTTACACTAAAGAAGGTAACATTGCCTTCATAAACAAAAATAGCGAAACAGTAGCGGTTTTAAATATAGATAGAGAAAATGAAAAAGCAAGCCTCCTTGATAAAAATTATAATGTACTAAAAGCATGGAAATTTGATCAGATATATATTCCGGATGAATGTTACTTTTTTGGAGGGAACTTATGCAGGCTATTTGAAGAAGAAGACTTTACAGAGCTTGTAAATGAGTTTTTAGAAGAAGAACCCAGCGAATATACATTTCCAAGTGAAATCTTCGGTCCTAAAATTGGAGATGAATTTGACATAGATCATGAAAATACAAAAGATAACGATATACACTATGGAAATATATATATAATCGGTTATGCTTATTATAGTAGATTTGAATTGGACAAGTATGTTTTCTTACATAGTTATATGGAGAGACTATTTACAAAAGGATATTATTTCTTTAAAAGTAAGTTAAATGGACTCTTGGGAGAACCTTATATAGATGGAAGTGAATGCTCTGTCTGGAGGATAAATAAAACATATATAATTTTAGATATCTTTTATGATACTGATAAAAAAGGGGGGGATTTTGGATATCAAATAAGGCTTTATAGTTATGATGAAATGGACTGAAATAACAGTGAATATTGAATAATGAACAATGTAATAATGAATAGTAAAACTCCTTAGATTTAATAATTATATTTAATTAAATTTTATTTTTAAGATATACTTTTTAAAAAAAATGTTTTATAATATCAGTATATTGTAGAAAAAGGTTTAATTATAAATTTTATTGTATAAGGAGAAGAACGAATGAAGAAAAAGAAACGACATATAATGTTGTACATAGTTTCTATTTTATTAATTTCTATAATTGGAATAGCAGCACTTGGTTCATACTATGTAGTATCATCTGTCAATAAGATGTCAAATAATACAGCCAAAAGCACTGATGGAACTGTAGTTGAAATACCAAAGATAGATAGCAATAAATTAAACATACCTGTAACTGAAGAAGAAACGAATAATTTCAGCGATAAGATAACAAACATAGCTGTTTTTGGAATAGATGAAAGAGCTCCGGAATATGATGGGGATTGGGCTAGAGCAGATAGCATAATAATTTTAACTATCGATGAGAAAAACAATAAAATTAAGCTTTCGTCTGTTTTAAGAGATACATATGTGAATGTTTTAGAATATGGGAACACTATAAAGGATAAAATCAACCACTCCTTTGCATATGGTGCTGGAGAAGAATATGCAGTAACACATAATGCACTTTTAGCATACCATGCAGGAGCAGTTAGAACCATTGAAACTTTAAATGATGATTTTAAGCTGGATATAAAAGATTACGTAATTTTTAATTTTAACTCGTTTAAAAATGTAATCGATAGATTAGGTGGAATTGATATTAATTTAACTCAAATTGAAATAAATAGAATAAATGCAAGTGCATCTAATCCTGTTCCAGATGGAGAAGGTTTTAAAACTTTAAATGGTGAACAAGCTCTTATCTATGCTAGGGATAGATATGATGGAACGGATACTGACAGATCTTTAAGGCAGAGAAATGTTATGGGAGCAGTAGCTAAAAAGATGCAGACTGTAAATATTGTAGGACTTCCAGGAGTTATTGGTGAATTGCTTACAGCTGTAAAGACAAGTTTTGACATGAATGAAATATTTTCTATTTCCTTAAAGGTTTTAACGAGCAAAATGTCTATGGAAAGTACGAGATTTCCTGTAGATGGTAATTGGAGCTCAGAGATGATAGGTGGAGTTAGCTATGATGTTATTTTAGATGAAGGGTTAAATTTAAATCAGATAAGGGATTTTATATATAATGATATTTTGCCACAAGGTAACTTTACAACTACAACTGCACCACAATAGCAGTGAATATTGATAAAAAATTAAGATCAAATGCGGTGCCTTTGGTCTTAATTTTATTGAATTGACTAGCCAATGTCTGCCATTTTTGCTCATTTGCATCAAAATTGTTGATCAAAGAATTATTTTTTTCAAAAAGGCTAATCAGTGATTGCCCTTTTGAGAATGCATATATTTGGTAAAATTTCCTAATGTTTTTTAAATTTGCAATAGAAAAGCCCCTACCATATTGATCCGTCAGATATTCAGAGAGACCCTTTAACAACTTTGCCCCATACTGAGCTCGCTTCTGTCCTAGCTGTTCACGCTCTATAATCATTCGCCCAATCTCGTAATAAGTTAAAACTATTGTTCTATCTAGTTGCTGTTTGGCATATTTACGCATAGCAGCTAACAAGTCTGCAACATGCATGTAAAAATCAATTTCATCACTTTTCTGTGTCATGTTGAGTTTATTTTCGTCCATCTTATCATCCTCACATTCGTATTCAATATGCTATTACGTTAAAAAAAGTAAATAAAAAAACAAGTTTTTTGAAAAAAGTGTACACTAAATTGGTCTATATAAAACAAGCTGTTGAAAATTGTGAGTTCTCAAAAGCAATTCCAATTAACTCCTTTTGAGTCTTACTTAAAAACATGCAATTATATAGATGCAAGAGGGATTTATTTATCGGTTCTTTTAAAATGCTTTTAATTAAACTTTTTATTTAAATTATTGTCACAATTACCTTTGTTAATTCAAGTTATGGAAATAATATATAAAATTCAGTAATTTCTAGCCACTAAGACCATGCTGCCGTATGTAATTATTTTATCATTAATCCATTTTAAAGATCCATTTATTACTAAACAAGAAATCACTTTTTTCAAAAGGGCAGTCAGTGATTATCCTTTTTGTTTTCACTAAACTCTTTATCTTAAAATCATAAACTCCAAAATTAACATTTAAGAAAGAAGTGTTCCTAAATAAATAAAAAATCTTTTCAAAAAGTTTCACGCAATTTTTATAAAAAGTTACAATTTTTGCCAAAAGAAGATCATATTCTCCTGTGGCACCCTTCATATCTGCAGCAATGAACATTGAATATTGAACAATGAACAATTAGCCACCTGTCGAAAAGCGAGCCTGGTTCTTTGGGCTCTTTAAGGATATTCTAATTGCGTTTAGCCTTGAGAAAGCTCAAGAAGATATGCGCCTCCTGCAATTAAAGCCCTATTCAGTTACAAATCTCATTTCGATAATATTTCTTGTACTTTTGTAGCAATCAATTTATTTACAGCCTTCTGATCTACTAAATTCTGATCTACGTAATATTTCATCATGTCCTGGTCAAAACTTATCCTACAGAAGCGGTTTGCATTGTCTCCCATAATCCCTGTCAGTTTCATTGAAGCATATTTCTTTAAATCCAAGAAATTCTCTACAGCTTTATCCAGAAGTTTATAGTTGATTGTAACAATAAAACTTATCTTCTCTGGTACTAAATCTTTAGATGTCTCAATGCGTTCCTTTATTTTTTCTAAAGTTAAATCTCCTGTTCCATCCCCAATTATGAATCTCATCCTATGCAAGCAATTTATTTCTTTAAAATCCACATTTTCTAAAATCATCTTTTGAATAACAGGATTTACTTTTGCAAATAACCTTGCAATCTGAAGGCTTATTCTTTTCTCATACAAAAGCGTCTTAACCTCTTCAGATAGCTTTTCTAATACTAGATAATTGTATATACTGGAAGTAGACATCAAAAATTCTTCAGCTAAAAGCTCAGCAATATTGGATTCTTTTCTAAACTTCTTTGATTTTTTTAATAAGGCATGTCTGTCCAGAATCATCTTGATAAACACATCCTGAGGAATATTTCTATATTTAAAGTTTAAATCAAGTACCATAGATCTTAGATAATATTCATCAACCTTTTCAGAATCAAGTATACAGCAAAGAGGGTATCTGTATTTATCCAAATGGTCCCTTTCGTATAAGCACTTTAAAGCTAAAACTCTTGATTTTCCTTCAAGAATAGTATATTTACCATAATTTGGATGCCTTAACAATATTATTGGATTTATGAGCCCAATATTTTCGATAGAATTCATCAGAGATATTAGCTGTGTATCGTTTGGAAGAGGGAAATAAGCCCAGTTTGTTGGTGCATCTTGCATTAAATCTATATCTATTTTTTGAACATCTTCAAAAATGTTTACTCCTTCTTTGAAGTTACTAATCCTTCTCTTCTGAATTTTTTGTTCCATGATTCTGTTTTGTTCTAATTGTTCTTCACTTTGAGGGATATAAAAAGCTTCAATTTTAGGTTTTCTAGGGTCATTGTTCACATAGCATCCAGGGACGAGATCTTCTCCAAAAGGGTTTTCATCGATATCTTGAATATATCTATTTTTTCTCATAAATAAGCCCTCCAAAATAATTTTATATTTTATTATATGAAAATAGTCCCATAGTGTGCCTATGGGACTTGAAAAAATTAGAAAATTTAAAACTTTTCTTCAGTTGTAGTTATCTTTAAAATTTTCTCTACAGACTTAAATAAACTACCATTATGGTTACATTTATTTTTAATTAACGTATTAGCTACATCATATAGTTCGGATTCAGTACAACTGGAAATTAAATCCTTAATAACTATATCCTTAGTCATTCCATTCTCCAGCATAAAAGTTATTTTCGTACTTATCTTATCCATACTAACCCTCCATTATCAAATACGACGAATCTTGTCGTACTTCTTTTATTGCGCTTGCGAGGATAGTTTGGATACTAGTACTAATAGCAAGTAACTCATCAGCTGTGCTGTCTTCATTGATAAAGCCAAACTTTTGGCTCTTCTTCAACAGCTTGCCTATATCGGAAAGTGAATCATAGGATAAAATAAGGGAACAATTCTTTAAAATTTTGGTACTCATTTGGTTCACCTCTTATTTAGCTTTAATTGTGCCTTACACTTTTATTTTATTCACTTACAAACGAAAAGGTGTTAAAATATTAATATTAATTTTTATTAACATAAATAAGTTAATTGGAATATAATAAAATAAACTTATAATAAAAAATAGAAAGCAGCAGGTAAATGTTATGGAAAGGCTAAAAATAAATTTTAATGGATTAGATTATTTTTATGAGACTGGTACAAAACTCAGCAATATCATCACCCAAATCCCCGATATTAATCAGGATTCTTTGCTGCTCTGCAAACTCGATAATATATATCATGAATTGTGGGATAAAATAGAGCTTCCAGGAAAGCTTATTCCAATTTATTGTGATGATAGTGAAGGAAAGCGCGCTTATTTAAATACCACACTGTTAATATTGATTAAAGCTGCAAATGAACTATTTCCAAAGTGCAAGGTATATTTTGAATATACTATAGGAAATGGCTTATATGGTGAAATATCTAAAGATAGAGATCTCACCGATTCCGATATAGAATTATTGATATCTAAAATGAATAGCATTATTTCAAAAAATATGAATATTAGAAAGATTAGTTTAAGCTTAGGAGAAGCTTTGAAGATATTTAAAAGGCATAATGCCATAGATAAAATCAGATTATACAAAAATTCTAATCTTCAATATATAAATTTATACGAATTACAAGGAACTTATGAGACTTTTAACGGTTTTTTAGCTTCCAATACTTCTCTTTGCAAAACATTCAACTTAATAAAATATAAGAGCGGTTTTTTAGTTTTAGTACCAAATGACAAAAATGCTAGCTATATACCGACCTTTGTCGATTATCCAAAGCTTTCTCAAGTATTTTTGGAGAGTGAAAAATGGCATAGGATAATTGGAGTAAGCACAACCGGAGAGCTTAACGAAAAAATAAATAATAAATCCATAATGAATATCATCAGGATGAATGAAGCTCTCCATGAAAAGAAAATCGCTCAAATTGCAGATATGATAAAAGAAAGAGAAAGTGTTAAGGTGATACTCATTGCAGGACCTTCATCTTCTGGCAAAACGACTTTTTCAAAAAGACTAAGCGTTCAAATAATGGTAAATGGTCAAATACCAATATATTTAGGTACCGATGATTATTTTGTGGAAAGAGAAAAAACTCCAAGAGATGAAAAAGGTGATTATGATTTTGAATCCCTGGAAGCTTTAGATATAGATTTATTTAATAAGAATTTGACAGATTTATTAAATGGCATGGAAGTATCATTGCCAACATTTAATTTTAAAACAGGTAAAAAAGAATGGAATAGAAGTAACGTAAAAATGCCTGAAAATGGGGTTTTACTAGTTGAAGGAATTCATGGTTTAAATGATGCTCTTACTGTTTCTATACCTAAAGAGAACAAATTTAAAATTTATATTAGCCCTCTTACACAATTGAATTTAGACGATCATAACAGGGTACCTTCTACCGATGTCAGGATTATAAGGAGGATGGTTAGAGATTATCTTTCAAGAGGATACGATGCCGAGGAAACTTTTTTAAGATGGCCAGCTGTGAGAAAAGGTGAAGAAAAAAATATATTTATTTATCAAGAAAATGCTGATGTGATGTTCAATTCTAGTCTGATATATGAACTAGGTGTATTAAATAAATTTGCTATCGCACAGTTTAATACTATAAGTGAGGAAAGCAGTGTATATAGCGAAGTTTTAAGATTAAAGAGCATGATTAATTTATTTCAGGATATTCCTATAGATTTAGTCCCTGATAATTCTATTCTTAGGGAATTCATAGGAGGAAGTATTTTTTATACTTATTAAGGAATGTTAGTAACATATTTTTATATGCTAAATATAATAATTATGAGAGTAATTTTATAAGGAAAAGAGGATGAATTTATCTGGATCAAAAACTGAAAAAAATTTGTTAAAAACATTTGCAAATGAAGCAAGAGGTCTTACAAAATATACTTTATTTGCAGAAAAAGCTTTGGATGAAGGTTATGAAGAAGTTGCAGAAGATTTTATGGAAATTGCTTTGGAGGAATTAGCCCATGCAAGAGAAGTATTTGGAAGGTATTTAAATTTAGTTAAATCCACATCTGAAAACTTAGATAGCGCAGTAAAAGGTGAAACTGACGATTATAGTGATTTGTATGTTAGATATGAAAATGATGCTCGAGATGAGGGCTTTGAAGATATTGCAAATTTCTATAAAAAGCTTATAGAAGTTGAAAGAGAGCACAGCGAGTTCTTTGGTGGAGTTAAAGACTCTATTAAATATGATGATACGAGGGATGCATCTTGGAGATGTTTGAATTGTGGAAATGTTATTCATTCTAGAGAAATACCGGAAAGTTGTGAGCTTTGTAAGCATTCAAAGGACTATATAATTCGAAATTATGTTGAAGATGATGAAAGCGATTCTGAAGATGATTACGGTATTTATGATACTAGAAGTAGAAGATCTAGAAAGTCAAGATCCCCAGTTGTTACACCTGTACCACCAATAGGGAATATCAGACCCCCAGTTGTTACACCTGTACCACCAATAGGGAATATCAGACCCCCAGTTGTTACACCTGTACCACCAATAGGGAATATTAGACCCCCAGTTAAACCTGTACCACCAATAGCACCATTACCACCAAAGCCTCCAGTTAAACCCATACCGCCAATAGCACCACTACCACCAAAGCCTCCAGTTAAACCCGTACCGCCAATAGCACCATTACCACCAAAGCCTCCAGTTAAACCCATACCGCCAATAGCACCACTGCCACCAAAGCCTCCAGTTAAACCCATACCGCCAATAGCACCACTGCCACCAAGACCACCAGTTAAACCTATACCACCAATAGCACCACTGCCACCAAGACCACCAATTGTTACGCCAGTGCCCCCAATAGGGAGACCTCCAATATTTCCCAGACCTCCATTTTGGCCTCCAAGACCAGGTTTGAAATGGTGGTTATTTCCTCCATTTTGGTTTTTAAGAAGTATCCCATCAGAAAATATAGAAGAAGATGGAATAATAATTGACGACAACATTTGGGAGTAAAAATATGATTATCTCAATACCGGATAAATTTTTGATAGAACTAGAGCATGAAAAATATTTTATTAGGAACGATTTAAATAATAAACGGAAATATTTGAATCTTATTAAAGAAATCGATGAAGAATATATAAATTTTATTTATAGCAAAAAATAGTATATTATTGACTTTGTATATGCATAGAATAAAAGTAGGATATTTATCCTACTTTTATTAATGATAAGGTTGTGAATGTATGTCTCTAAAAAAGGTAATGAATGAATATTATCGTGATATAAACTCAGTTTTAGATGTTATAGCAAAGCTCACAATAAGCTATCAGTCTCTGGTAAATACAGCAAACTTTTTAAATCAAATAGGATTATCCCATAGGAATGATATAAAAGAAGCTTTGGACCGAGCTAGAGAAATATCTTGTACCTTAGAAAAAGCAATCTGCACCTATGATTCTCTTCAGGATGCATATCTTTCTTATTTAAAAACTGAAAGCAATATTTTAAAGAAGAGAGCAATACCAGAGCAAATTGCAATAGAGATAGAAGAGGATATAACTTTAAGGAAGGATTAACTATTTAAAAAAATCTAAGAAATTCCTACTAAAGTTTTCCCATACTAACACCAATGAAACGAAAATTATCAGTAAGATTGGCAAAAAATTTGTTACATTTTTATTTGCCGTAATCAAGGCATAAATGTAGAGCAAAATAACTAACAGATTATTAAACACGATATTCTTATTATTTATATAGTCATTAACAATAGCAAAAGATGAACAAACTGGATATAATAATAGTAGAAAGTAGTTTAAAAATTTAAATGAAATAAAGTTAAATTTTGTATAAAATAGTATAGAAGGTATAATCGAAAAAACAATAAAAATTGATATGCTGGAAAATAACTTTAGTGCTTTATTATTTAAATTAAGCAAAACGTATCTGTTGTAATATAGGTTTAATATGAGTACAAATATCCCGGAAAGAGATATTAAAATTATTCTACTGTATGAAAAATCATTATATGGCAACGCAGAAAGGCTTAAGATTCCTACGCTAAGGTTTATTATTGGCATAAAATATGGAAAAAATTTTAATCTATTCATTTAATACGCTCCTTAAAGCTAATTAATACAATTATAACTTATTTTATTGACATTTGAAACTTCTATTTTGTATAATAAAAATGATAACTGAATAAAATCGGTAGGTGAGGTTACCATAAGGATACGGGTTGTTGCCGCAAATCAGTGGAGACACTGTGAGAAGGTTTAGCAGTCTATGTCGATACAAGGCATAAACTAATGCAATTTCATTGCCATATGGAGCTAAAACTTGAACGATAAAAATAAACTTATTTTAATTGATAATTTAATCGATAAAAAATGTTTATAATCAAGCTCTTATCTCCGATTTTTTGGATGTAAGAGTTTTTTTATTTTTTAGGGGGGTGAGATGTTTAAATGGACTCGGACAGTAGCGGAGGCGCGGATTATTTTGAGAATCATAAGATATGTTTATTTAAGGTGCTTTTAGCATCTCACATCTTAATATAATGGATATAATAATCTAAGCCTAACTTTGATTAATAAGGTTAAAGGAGGGGTTAAAATGAAACTGAGTAAAAAAGAAAATCGTGATTTAATTATAAGAGCTGCAAGGGTCAAAAAGCGTCTGCTAAGTGCATCTAGAAAAAACTCTGATACTTTGCTCATCCAATACGATAATAGTTATGATGGCTTTGATGATGAAAAAGTAGAAGATATGAGGGATCAATTCGGTAACAATTTAATAACAAAACAAAAAAAAGATCCACTCATTAAAAGGTTTTTACTAGCGTTTATTAATCCATTTACTATAGTATTATTTGTGTTAGCTGCCGTATCATTTTTTACAAAGGATTTTGCTGCAGTAATAATAGTGCTTACTATGGTCACAATAAGTGGCTTACTGCGTTTTATACAAGAATTTAGAAGTGGAAAAGCAGCAGATCGTTTAATCGAAATGGTTGAAACTACAATAACTGTGCAGAGAGAAACAGTTAATGAGGATGATGAAGATGATGTAATTTCAGAAAAAAAAGAAATTCCTCTTGATGAACTCGTAGTAGGTGATGTGGTTTATCTTGCAGCTGGAGATATGATTCCTGCAGATGTGCGAATATTGAAAGCTAAGGATTTATTTGTAAGTCAAGCTTCTTTAACTGGTGAAAGTGAACCAATAGAAAAGTTTTCTAAAGAAATACCAGGGAAAAATACGAATCCTATTGATTTAAACAACTTAGCATTTATGGGCTCAAACGTAATTTCTGGGTCTGCTGTGGCTTTGGCTCTTGCTGTTGGTGATGATACTATGCTTGGTGCGATTTCAAAGCAAATGCAGGAAAAGAAACCACCTACTAGCTTTGAAAAAGGTGTTAACTCAGTTTCATGGGTTTTAATTCGCTTTATGCTGATTATGGTTCCTATAGTTTTCTTAGTAAATGGCTTTACAAAGGGAAATTGGATAGAAGCATTTTTATTTGCTCTTTCAGTTGCAGTAGGACTTACTCCTGAAATGCTTCCAATGATCGTATCTGCAAATTTAGCTAAAGGTGCCGTTTCAATGGCTAAGAAAGATGTTGTTGTAAAAGACTTAAACTCAATCCAGAATTTTGGTGCTATGGATATTCTATGCACAGATAAAACTGGAACAATCACTCAAGATAAGGTAATACTAGAATATCATTTAGATATACATGGAAACGAAGATATAAGAGTATTGAGGCATGCGTTTCTAAATAGTTATTTTCAAACTGGGCTTAAAAATTTAATGGATATTTCTATAATTGAAAAATCAAATGAAGAAAATATGGCAAATGAATGGAAAAATTTTACGAAAGTAGATGAAATACCATTTGATTTTAATCGCCGACGTATGAGTGTTGTTGTTGCTGATGAACATGGTAAAACTCAACTTATTACAAAAGGAGCTATTGAAGAAATGTTATCAATATCCTCCTTTGTTGAATATAATGGAAAAATAGAACCTTTGACAGAAGAAATTAAAAAAGAAGTTTTAGAAACATGTGGAGATTATAATTCAGATGGGCTTCGTATTTTAGGAGTATCTCAAAAAACTAATCCATCCCCTATAGGAGCTTTTTCTGTAGAAGATGAACATGACATGGTGCTTCTAGGATATTTAGCTTTTTTAGACCCACCAAAGGATAGTGCCGAGGAGGCTATTTCGGCTCTACATGATTATGGTGTAGATATTAGAGTTCTAACTGGAGACAATGATGCTGTAACAAAAAGTGTATGCAAGCAAGTAGGCATAGATGTTAAAAATATAATTCTAGGGTATGAAATCGAGAATATGAATGACGATGAACTAAAGAAAACTGTTGAAGACACTGATGTATTTGCAAAGCTATCTCCACAGCAGAAGGCAAAAATAGTAACCGCA
>JGI20166J26741_11304448_pt1 | contig 14009 bp, 9 predicted proteins | sample TergutCu122P5_FD_26741 | JGI IMG/M metagenome (IMG submission 26741)
GTTGGCAATGCGGATGATCTCGTAAACGTCCATATTATCCTGGCGGCAGATTTTGCACAGCTCATTGGCAAAGGCAATGTTAATATCCCGGAAAGTGTTTTCCACTACTTTAGTCAGCTCAGCGGTGCGAATATCAGTTAGGACGATATCCCCTTGGCAAAAGGAGGCGTAGACAGCTTGCACCTTCCGGCCCGTCTGGGGTTCGTCCGCGCCAATAATCCGGGAATTATGCAAAAGTTCGTAGATCATGTTCCCGGGGATGATCCGCTCCGGCGCGTGGGCCAGATAAATGTCCCGCCCAATCGTAAACCCGCCCTCCTCAATCACCGGGCGCACATAGCGATTGATCGTGCCCGGAGAAACAGTCGACTCAATGACTACGACGGCGCCTTTTGCGCACACGGCCATGACATCGCGCACCGCAGCAACCACGTAACTGGGATCGATCTTTTTGCTGCCCGGATCGTATGGGGTCGGCACGGCGATGATATAGAACTCCCCGGAGGGACACTTATTGGTGAAGGCAATGCTTTTGCTCTCAGCCTGGCGGAATAATTCCTCCAGACCGTCCTCTTCGAAAGGGATCAGCCCCTGGCAAAGTGTTTCAATCAGCTTCTGATTGCGGTCCACTCCTACCACCGGGACATCATGAGCAGCCAGCATCAGCGACGTCGGCAGCCCGATATAGCCCAAGCCTACCACACAGACAGTCCTCATTTATTTCTCCTTTAGTACATTCACAATCTGTTCCAGCCGCTTTTGACAAGTATGTTTTGTAAATACATCCCGACAATTTGCTGCCGCGATCACAGACGAATTAGCGTGGTCAAATGGTTCGTTGAGGAACCAGATTCTGCCTGCAAATTGTTTTTTCAGGCCTTTAGACACGTTACTAATGATGATGCATCGGCAAGCCATGGCCTCGTAGACCCGTCTGGCAAACATCGTTTCCGAGGACGTGACGGTATTCACGTTTATGACGTAGCGGCTGCGCCGGAAAATATCGCCTAGGGCTGTAAATGGAACCGCATGACGGATATACGCTTGATATTGATACGGATATCGGTGAACCGGATTCGAAGATTCTGACTGCCGATCGTATATAACCAATTCAATACCCTTCTCTAACACAAGGTCAAACAAGCGGCTTAATTCCTGGCAACGCCCCGGTTGGTCCCCATACCAGCTGCCCGCAAATACCGCCGTATTTTCCTTTTCTACCGCATCATCGGGATAAAATATGCGCGGTGAAAATCCAAAGGGCAGCACGTTTACGTTACGACCACCAAGCCGTGCATACCCGGCTACGCACTCCGCCGCCGTTGTATATATATAATCAAAGCGTAAAGCTGTATCCACGAAATCATAGGTCCGATTACCGAAAAAAGCGGGATCTTCTTTGTTCCAAAAGATCGTTGGCACCCGATTCGCCCGGCACCAGGCCAGGATATCCAACAAAGCCCTGCGATTTTCCCTGCGCACCGGGCCGCTTTTATAGCCGCGCCCCCGCCAGCAGTCCGGCCGCGCCGCTATCCCGCTCCATAGCGACTCGCAAAACAATAGCTCCGGTTTAAATTCTTCCAGGGCAGCCAACCAGCCATGAGGCGTTAGGAACAAAGCTTGACACTCGGGGGCAAAATCCTGCCAGGTCATTTCGTCGCAAATGAACGCTATTCGAGGGCCAGGGTGATTTTCGCCAAGTAACGGCGCTGGCCGGCGCCAGCCGGACCTGGGCAACATCTCGGTATAAATAAAGCTGGCCAGGGTTGCCAAGGGCCAAAACCACTGTAATCGTTTGTAAAGAGCATACACGCGGCCTTTGATCTGCACTGCTTGTCTCCTAAATTAGCGTAAATACTTGCGCGCGCTGGCAACCCCATAGCGGAACATATAGACCAAAGAGCTCCAGAATGGTATTTGCTCGCCTTCCCGCAAAATCCGCCACCTGTGTTTCGCAGCCAACAATTTATTGGATGAACGCCCGCCTGTCCGATAGTGGGTCAAAATGTCCGATATACCGTAAAAAGCTCTCCCCATCCGCAGCAAACGCAGCCAAAGACTAAAGTCTTCGTGAAACCATTGCTCTTCAAAGCGCAGGCTGCCCAACGCATTCCGACGCAGCAATACTGTGGATAAACCCACCACATTTTCGCTCAGCAGCTCCGCATAGGTTACCTTTTGGGGTACCTGATACTGCCTGCCCACTATTTCCCCCTGCGGACCGATAAAGTCATAGGCCGTATAACAAAGATCCGCCTGGGTTTCCGCAAGGACCTTAAGTTGTCTGGCCAACTTATTGGGCTCCCACAGATCATCGCTGTCCAAAAACGCTATATATTTCCCCGTTGCCCAATCCAAGCCATCATTTCTGGCCCGGGCAACACCATGATTTTCTGCCTTAAGAAATGCTTTAACCCGGGTATCTGCCCGGCTCATTTGCTGTATAAGCTCCGGCGTTTCATCTGATGAACCGTCATCCACGACCAGCAGTTCCCAATCTGGCATGGTTTGGGCCAAAACCGACCGGATGGACGCTTCCACTGTGCAAGCACAATTATAGGTAGGCATAATCACGCTTACTTGTGAAATCCGTTCCATAACGTCACCGGCCTTCCCCATCTCCGGCCTTTTGCATTTTGATATCTACACCGCCATCTTTTATCAACACATAGCTTCCATTTCTTATATTTATTAAAGATATTTGCCGCATAATCTGGTGGTCAGGACAAAATATATCTCCTCCACCTGCGTAATTTCTATGCGTTGTTACACATTCCTGCAAAGTTTGAAGTTTAAACCATATCAATCATACCCATACCAATCCCGTGTCTAGCGCAGATTTTGCCCGCTGCCTCCCGCATCTGATCCGGCAATCCCCTTAGATGAATTAAAATCAAGCAATATCGGCAATGTACGCAGGACAATTTGCAGATCAAAAATCAGTGAATAATTGCTAATATAATACAAGTCGTACTTCAGCTTGTCCTCCGGCAACGTTGAATATTTACCGTAAATCTGGGCTAAACCGGTTATGCCGGGCCGCACCAAATGCCGGCGATAATAATCGGGTATTGTGTCGGCAAACTGATTAACAAAAAAAGGCCTCTCGGGCCTTGGCCCGACAAGACTCATATCGCCTTTTAAAACATTAATCAACTGTGGTATTTCATCTAATCTGGCCGCCCTTAAAAAACGGCCGCACCAAGTGATTCTGGGATCCTGATCAGTTGACAATATTGGTCCGGTAAGTTTTTCCGCACCGTCAACCATGGTTCTGAATTTATAGAGATTAAAATTCTTACCCATCCTGCCCACACGTTCTTGCTTATAAATTACCGGACCGGGAGACGATATCTTAATCAAAAGGGCGCAGAGCACTAAAACCGGCGCACATAACACTGTGCCCAAAACAGCAATCAAAAGATCGATCACTCTTTTGACAAAAGCCTGCAAAGTATTGAAGCCCAGGTCCTGCACTTGTACCACCGGCAAATCACTTAAGGAAGTCATTTTCCCCTGACTCAAAAGAATATCGTACATATCTGGAATCACAAGCACCTCTTTGGCGGCGCCAACACAAATTTCCACCACGGCGGCTTTATTATCCCGGGCTAAAAAAGGGGATATCATTACCGCATCAGTATCAAACATAATTCCCGGCGTTCGAACAAAATCGGCATAAAGAACCACCTTGCGCACTGAAAACCAGCTTTTTTTAATGAGATAGGTAAATTCCCGATTGGCAAAATTATCTTCGGCGTCGGCAACCACAATGAGCAGTTTTCTTCTGCCCACCGACAGCATTTCAATTTGCCAAAATAAATAACGGTACGAACAAATAAGCAGGACCTGTAATGGCAGGGCAATAGCCATTACACTACGGGGAAAAGCAAACCCCCTGAGCCAAAAGGTGGCCGCCATGGTCAAAAATAAAACTCCTATAATACCTACGGCCACTGAACTAACCAACTGAGCGATGCTGTAAAATCTGCGATCATATAAGCCAAGAGCCGCAAATAAAATCATTGTTCCTATGCACATCCAAGGCAACACCGTTAAAAACGGGGTCCAGTTTTTCGGCGCTATCGCCCCGCCATAACGAATATTGAAAGCAAGCACAAACCCGAAGACAATAATTATCGGGTCGATAATCAGCATTAGTCTGTTAAGCAATAAAGCAAATCGTTTATCCCGCCATAAATTAGCCACAAGATCACCATATTTAAGACCTGAGTAGTAACCAATATTTTTTACCTATAACACTTGCACAGCTGACAAAACTGCGTAATTATGTTGGATCGCCTGGCCGGCAGTGAGTCTTTGCGCTTGCTGCAGATAAACCTGGGCTGTTTCCTCCGCGCCCTGCTTGTGCTGCAGCAAAGCCAGATAAAGCAACGCCTCGGGCTGTAAATTTTGCACCTTAGCCGCCTGGGTCAAGTATTTTTGGGCGCTGCTTAAGTCGCCCAACCAATAATTTGCCTCGCCTAAAAACAATTGCATCGGCGGGTTCACTTCCAGCTTCGGTCCCTCCCACATGCTTACACTGGCCGCCGGCAAACCGTTCCAGTAATCGGCCATCTGTTGGGACACTTGCAGACATTGTTCCAGGTAGCCTTTGGCTTCCTGCCGCCGGCCGGCCAGCAAAGCCGCTTGACCAAGCTGGGCGTAACCCTGAGTCATATTTTGGTACACAGTTAGGTCGTTCGGCGCCAAAGCCTGCATGTCGGTTAAGGTTTGGGCCGCCAGGTCCAGTTTGCCGGCCGCGATGGCCATTTGCACCAGGTTATTCCTGGCCGCGGTGCTGTAACTGCTCAGTTTCAGACCGCGCTGGGCCTCGGCCAAAGCTTTTTCGGTCTCGCCCCCGTTTCTGTAAACCTGAGCTAAGGTAATCCGGTAAGTAGCGTTATAGGGATTATAAGCCGCCGCTTTCTTCAATAGCGCCACCGCGGCGTCCTGTTGAGCTTGCAGAGCCTGCCGCGCTTCCGGCGCAGACGTGGCCCGATTCGCGGCGTCCGCCTGTTGCGCTTGCAGCAGCGCCACGCCCCGGCTCATGGCCCTGTCGGCTTGGTGTAAAACCGCGCCAGGCAGGATGATCAGTAAAGCAACCACAGTAACCGCGCCAATGGCGAGGAGATTCTGACCGGCGCCTGCCTGTTCCCGAGCGGCGGGGGCATTTGTCAAGGCCCCGTTAAGACCGAGACCGGCCACAGCGCCAAAAACACTCCACAATACCAGCGTCAGGGCGGAAAGAGACAGGTCAAAATCAATAGCCGCGTGGCCGGCAATCATTAAAAAGATCATCAGCAAGATCCAAATAAGCTCTTTAACCGCTTGGTTTGCCCCGGTTCGGTACAGACGCCAGGCCCCGGCCAGAAAAGACAGCCAGATGCCGGCGATAACCGCTAAACCTACGAAACCGGCCTCCACCCCTGTTTGCAAATAGAAACTGTGCGCCTGCCGGCTGACATAGTTATAATCCATAAAGGCCTGGTAGGCTTCCCGCCAACCGCCGCCGCCCCAGCCTAAAAAGGGCTTGTGCATGATCATCTTGCCCGCGGCGCCGATAAAACTGATCCGCTGGAAAGCAGTGGTCAAGTTGCTGAAGTTAGGCAGCCCGTTCAGCAGCGCCGGCTTAGCGGCTAGCAACACTCCGGCGACAATAACAGCGACGGCCGCCAGGGCGGCGAAAGCCAGGTTGTATTGGCGCGAATGGTCTTGGCTCCCCGGGGTCCGGACAGGAGAATCAGCGTCCCGGTGACGGTCATGTTTGCCCGGGCGATCCTGCCGCCCCGAGCTGATTATAGCGTAGCCCGCTTGATATAGGGTTTGCCAAATCAAGGCCGCCAGCAAACCGGCAATAATCCACAGCCATGCCCGGCCGGAGGCCCCCGCCGCCGCCAGAGTCACAAACCTGTCTGCGGCGATTAAGCCTAAAAGTCCGGTAACCCCTAAATGCAGCGTAGCCGTAAGCCTGTTTTTTGCTCCCGCCCCGGCTAAATAAATCAGCACTACCAAGCCAAAAACCAGCAGCCCGCCCCGGGATTTAGTACCCATAAAGACCGCCATGAGCAGAAAGTTGCCGCCGGCATACAAATAGGACAACAAAATTTCCAGCTGGGTCTGCTTATGGCCATTACCGGCGCCGCCGGCAATGAACTTACCGCTCTGAGCATAAGAGCGCTGCCACAGGTAAAGGCCCATTAAAACAGCCGCTCCCAGATAGCTGGCTAAAGCGTTGGGATACTGAAAAGTGGAGTAAATCCGTCCCTGCACAAACCCGTCTTTGATCGTGATCATCCCCGTCGCCGTGGCCAATCCGGCCAAGGCCACGCCCAAGGCGCTGATATAAACAACGCGCAGCAGCCAATGGATGTCTTCCCGGCCGCGAATCAACCGCGAGACGGACCAGAAAGTAAGAAAATAGAGCAGGTTTTTCACCACTTCATCAATAGCTAATCCTTTATTCACCGCCACAGATATCACCAGTAGGTAAACTACAGGCAAAGCCAAGGCAAAGTAATCCAAAGGCCCGCGCAAAAACCGCCGGTCATTTTGCCGCCGGCGCCACAGAAAAGCCAGCCAGAACAGCAGCGCGGCGAAGATAAGCGCCATTTCCTGATTCGGCGCGAAAAAAAGGCCCCGAAAGTAAGGCGTTAAAAAAAGCAGCAGGGCCATGCCCCCAAACGCCAGTATATGCAGCCAGTCGATTTCCTGCCTGTCCCGCGCCGCAACTGCATCCGTAACCGCAGCCTGACCGGCCGTTTCCTTTTTGATTCTTTTCTTTTTCGCAGTCATCTCATTGCTCCCCGCTTGTCCATTAAACAATGTTATTTCTATGAAATGCTACACATTCCTGCAAAATTTTGCGCTCAAATTATGCCGTCCGAACACAATATTAAAAAAACAGGATATTCTTGCCGTAAGCTAAACGCTCCGCGCACCTGTAAATTGTTTTACTTGGCGTTGCCGCGATGGCGCCGCCTGGTATTCCAGCGTTTGCGTTACTAGGCGTAGCGTTTGAGCTCGATTTCACGCCGGGCTTCGACCCGGCGTTTGCTCAGCAGGAAGAGCAGCGGCACAATCAGCAGGGAAATACCGGTGGCCACCAGAAAGGCGTCGCCCATAGCGGTAGCCATAGAGTGCTGCTGGATAGAGGAGTAAATCAAAGCGGAGGCGCCTTTAGTGCCAGCCGGAATACCGGCGGCGGCCATTTGAGCGGCCAGCCGGTCAATAACGGAGGGGGCCGTCGGACTGAGCCAGCTTACCCCATCGGCCATAACGGACGCATGGATAGCCTGCTGCCGCACCATGACCCAGGTGAGGAAGGCAATGCCCAAGGAGGCGGAAATCTGCCGCACCAGGTTGTTTAAAGCGGTGGCGGCGCCGGTAAGGCGCTGAGGGATAGTGCCCAGGCCAGCGGTGGAGATAGGCATCATCATCAGGCCCATGCCGCCCGCCCGGACGATTAAAACTGCTTGCAGCCAATGATAGTTGGTATCCAGGCTAATCAAGCGTAGCATATAAGTAGTAATCAGCAAAATCGTGATCCCCACCACGGCCAATGGAAAAGCGCCCACCCGATCATAAAGCCTGCCGCTGATCGGCATCAGCAAACCGCTGGTTATCGCCATGGGCATCATCATCAAGCCGGTTTGCATGGGGGTCAGGCCCATTAGATTTTGGGCGTAAATGGGGATCATAAAGATCACGGAGAAAAGACCGACGGTCATGATGGCGGTAATCACCAGACTGGCGCTGAACACCGGATTAACCAGCAGCCGGATGTCCAGCATGGGCTGGGGGATTTGCAGTTCCCACAGCACAAACAGCAGCAGCAAAAAAAAGGCGGTTGTAAACAGAGTGATAATGTACTGGGATGTCCACCCCTTATCCTGGCCTTGGCTTAAAGCCAGCAACAGCAAGAAACAGCCGATACCGCTCAGCACAAAACCGGGCACGTCAAATTTCAGATCGCGCCGCACCGGATTTTCCTTGAGAATGAGCCAGGCTAACAGGCTGGCCACAATGCCGATGGGGATGTTAATGGTAAAGATCGAGTGCCAGGAAAAGTTATCCACCAGGTAACCGCCGGTGGTAGGCCCGATGGCCGGCGCCAGCATGGCGGTAATCCCCCAGACGCCCATGGCCATGCCCATTTTATTCCGGGGGACGATGCGGAAAATGGTGGCCATGCTGACGGGAATCATCATGCCCCCGCCCACGGCCTGAATCACCCGGAAAGCCACCAGCGAGGTGTTGCTCCAGGCCAGCGCGCATAAAGCCGAACCAAGGGTAAAGGCCAGCAGGCTGGCGATGTACAGGCGCTTATAACCAAACCGTTCGCCTAAATAACCGGTTACCGGGATCACTACCCCGCTCATCAAAAGGTAAGCGGTCATCACCCATTGGATCTTATCGGTACTCACGCTGAAAATGGCCATCATTTTCGGCAGCGCAACGTTCACAATGCTGCCATCCAGAATAGCCATGAAACCGCCGGCAATGAGGATAAACATGGAAGGCCAGGGTATACCGCCGCCGGGCGCGCCCGGAGGGGCGCCTGGTTGTATTTTAGCGGACATGGATTTTCACCGCAGCGTTAGTGCCGAAAAGCAAACGCGTGCTGTCGGCGTTATTCATAGTAATGCGAACCGGGATGCGCTGCACCACTTTGGTGAAGTTGGCGCTGGTGTTAGCCTGGCTCAAAAGAGAGAAGGTGGACAGGCTGGCATTACCGATATAAACCACCCGGCCGGTCAATTTGACGTCCGGCGCGCCGTCCAAAGTAATGTCCGCCGTTTGCCCCACCTGCAGCCGCTGGATGTCGCCCTCTTCAAAGTTAGCGGTAATATAAAGCTGATCCGGCTGGACCACCATGGCCACCGGCTGACCGGCAGCGCCGATTTCGCCGGCCCGGGCCAGCTTGCTGATCACCAATCCGCCGACCGGGGTTTTTACCAGCGTATTATCCAGATTGGCGCCCTGGGGCAACGCGGTGTCGTCCATCCGGGCCAGCACCTGGCCGGCCTGAACGGTATCGCCCTCCTCCACATTCACGCTAACGATCTTCCCGGAGATCTGCGGGCTGACTTTGTATATTTCGCCGTCCACTTTAGCGTCGTCAGTGGAGACAAAGTAGGTGTTGTTGTACCAGTAGTAGCCGCTAATGCCGGCCAAGGCGAGAATCATTATGATTAGGACGATAATAATCGGCGCTTTCTTTCGCACAGGACCGTGCCTCCCGGAAATTTTGATTAAACTATCCCTGCCAAACTTAGTAACTGGTCAGAGTAACTGGTCAACGTAATTGTTCAGAGCACATCACTGGTCAGTCGGATAAGCAATAATTCCATGCCTTGTTACATTATTCCTGCAAGATGCCGGCAAGGTTTTGCGTCTCGTTTTCCCAACCTTTCGCCTGCAATCAATATCGGTTCGGACATATCGGTTCGGACATATCGGTTCAGACATATGCCAAAGCGTAGCCTGTGGCCAGGCTGATTTTCTCCACTGCTGTTTTCCACCGGGCGTCGTCCCCGGCCGGCGGATTTTTTAACTTAACCCGGAGCAACCGCTCCTTTTCAAAAAACCCCGGTTCTTTCACCAATCCCCAAGCCGGCTCCATCAGCGACCGCACCAGCGACTTGATTTCATTTTGATTGGGATGGGGGTTAACCCGAAGCGGCCAGCCGGTTTGCTCTTGTAAGCAATCAAGTTGCTCCCGGTACCGGGCTCCGATGTCCGGACTGATAAAACTCACTTCGATATACTCCCCGTGACCAACGGCCTTTTTCCCCACTTTGTACACCTTCACCCCGGATTGCTGCAATTGCGCGCGGATCGCGGCATAGGCGGCGTTGATTTCCATCGCCCCACTAGCCGGGCCGTTGCAATCCTGATGCTCAGCCCCATTGGCAGTCCCGCCGGCAGCCGCATTGGCCGTATTGGCCGCCCCGGCCGCATCATCCGCCCAGCCGGCATTGGCGGCGTGAAGCACCCCGGCGGAAGCTTCAATAACCAGCTGCTGTCCGGTCAGCACCCGAAACTGCCGTTCTAACTCCAGCGCCAGCTCTTCTTCGCCCGGGGGAATGTGACAGCGCACACTCACCTGTTCATTCTCCCGGTGGATAGAGGGATTGCGCAACAGCTCCCAGGCTGCAGGCAGCAGTTGCCGGGCAACATCAGCCAGCGCCCCGTGGTGGGCTTCGGGATGTATCCGCACCGACCAGCCTGTCACGGCGCCCAGCTCTTCGATTTGCGACTCATACCTTTGGGCTGCCGGAACCGGGAAATGAAAATATAAAGTCAGCTCCCCTTTGGAAAAATCAAGCCCTTTGCGGTAAAGACCGCTATCCTGGCCCAACAGTTTATCTGCCTCCGCCAGAGCAGCGTTTTGTTCCATCCGGTCCGCCAATTCCTCATCCGCTTCAGATGTCTCAGGCGTTTCAGGCTGTTCGCCCGGCGTTTCCGGACGGCAGCCATAAAGAGGCTGGCTGCCAATAGTAAATTGGCGGCTAAAGTAATCGGTCTGGCTGTTCAATCGCCAGCCCAAAGCGGTCAGGGTTTCCAGATCGGCGTCCAGCGCCAACAGGTCCCGCCACTGGGTCAAACTCAGCGGTTCTTGAGCCAGGTCACGCATTTGCTCCCAAAGAGCTTGGGGTTTCAGGCGCCGGTAAAGCGGTTTTACTTTTAACAAAAACCGGTGCAGCCTTTGCTTTTGCTCACCCCGCGCCAAGTTTTCCGGCAGCGGCGCCGGCGGCGCTTCCGCAGCCAATGCTTCATATTGCATCCCCTGGATTACCCCGGCCTCCGGCTCATACCACGGACCAATAATTTCCAATAAGCTTTCCGCCGGATGCCAGGCGCCCTCCCGGCCCACTTTCCAAGCGTTAAAGCCCAATTGATCAACCCCACAGCATATGCCGGCCCGCACAGAGCCGGCGCCCTCCCGTACCAGCACCAACTGGCCCGGCAGGTCGGTTAAGCTCTCCATCATCGCTGTCCGCAATTTATCCGCCGCCACTTGATCTGTGCGGCGCAGGGCATAGAAATAAGGGTGCTTCCAGTCGGCGGCAAAATAAAGCTGCTCGGCGTCAAGCCGCTCTTTCATCTGCACTTGGCCCTCGGGGGTCAAAGACTTCCCATACCAAAGAACGGCCAGTTCCTCGGCGCTGTACAGCTTGTGGCGGGCAGCAGATTTACGGGTCAGCTCATCCCACAGCACCGCTAAATCAGGCGGACCGCCGGGCCGTGACTGAGCGCCGGCGCCGCAAGTGGCGGCGGCGTAAGCAGCTGACTTTCCCCGGCCGCCCTCAGCCAAGAAAGAAAAATCCAGTTCCTGACCGTTTTCCGGCGCCAATACCGTCTGCCGGCTTTCCGTCAGGGATTGGGCCAGCCCCTGCCGGGCGTCCTCATCACCATGGACCAGCACAATCCGCCGGGGACGCAGCCGAGCGGCTAAGGAAGCCAGCTCTCCCGCGTCGGCGTGAGCGGAAAGGCCATACCGGGCGATGCGGCACTGCACCTTTGTCTCCACGCCGCCCAAGGTAATGGTAGCCTCAGGATTGTCGGCTAAAGCCAACAACTGCCGGCCGGGGCTTTCTTCGTCTTGATAACCGCAAAAAATAATGGCCTGCCGGGGATCGCCAACCAAACGGGAAGCGTAAAACTGTGAAGGCCCGCCGGTTAACATACCCGAGCTGGCAATGATACAGGAGGGAGCGCCGGCCAGTACTTTCTCCCGCATGGGAGCAGTCGTAACCTGACGCGCCAATCCTTTAGCGCTGAAAAAGGGGTTGCTGCCGTTGTTGATCAGTTTTTTTAACGGGCCCCGCAGGGACTCGGGAAAACTTAGATAGGCCTGGCAAATACTGCGCACCATGCCATCCACCCAAATGGGGAACTGCGGTATCAACCCGGCCTGCTGGTGAGCCGCAATAAGCAAGATGATCTCCTGGGCCCGTCCCAGGGCAAAGGCCGGAATCAGCGCGTGCCCGCCCGAAGCGATTACTTCGGCCACGGTATGGGCCAAAGTTTTTTCCTCCCGCTGCCGGTTGGCGTGCAAACGATTGCCATAAGTAGATTCCATAATCAGCACATGGGGGGCAAAATCGGGGGCCGCCAAGCCCGCTATCGTGCGTTGGTTCCCCATAGATATATCGCCGGTATATAATACCCGGCCGGCAGCCCCGTCCAGACCAAGCATCGCGGCGCCCAGGATATGACCGGCCGGGAAAAAGGATATTTGCACCCCGCCCGGCAACACTATCTGGCCGCCCATTGGCACGGGCACGACCCGGCTAAACATTTTGGTTACCAATTCTTCATCATAGAGAGGGCATTCCAATTCCTGTTCGGCTTTAATGGACATGATCTTCAAGGAGTCGGCCAGCAGCACCCGCATTAAATGCACGGTGGGGGTGGTAGCGTAGATGGGAACCGTCGGGTAAGCCCGGTGGACCAGCGGCAAAGCGCCGATGTGGTCCATATGGGCATGGGAGATCAGGATCGCGTCCACCCCGCCCGCTTCCTGTAACAAGGCCAAATCAGGCAGAACATCAGTGGCGCCGCCTGCCGGATTGCCGCCCATACGAATCCCGGCGTCCAGCAAGATGTTAGTGTGATCCATTTGGAGTAAGTTGCAGCTGGCGCCTACTTCGCTGCCGCCGCCCAGAGCTATAAAACGCATTTTTCCCCTCGCAATCTTTTTTCCTCATTATCTGTATGTCTTTAATAATTAACAATAATTAACTTGAATAGCGCAATAATTCTATCCACTACTACACATTTCCTGCAAAATTTGTATTTATTCAGACCGTCGCCGCTAATTTTGAAGCAAACAAATAGCCTGAAAAAGGTTAATGTGAGATTACTGATCACGCGTTACTTTTCAGCATCGAGCGGTACGCAAAACCGTTAACCGTGCACTCATGCTCGCACCGAGAAATCACTTACGGTTAACGGTTTTGCGTACCGTATTCACTTTGAGTATTAACAAACACTGAACAGTAGCAACATGAGCGCTTTAGCGGTAGCGTTTGACGCTAATACATTTACTATTTACACAAGCTATGTTACAATATTTTGGAAAGTAAGCAATATTACTTGACGCTTAAATGTAACCAATACTGCGTCAATTTAATCCGACCAGGGGGAATTCGCATGGCTATTAACATTGAAAGTAATAAAGCGTATAAATACCGTGAGGAAATACTGGACTTGCGGGAAAAACTGCTCGCAGCTGAAGCTAATAGGCTTTCGGGCGCGAAAACCTATAGCATAGCGGAAGTGAGCGAAAGGCTGTTGGAACTGATTATGAGAAAATGATCTGCTGCTTATTTAATACTGTCCCGATTCGAGCCCTTTTTCCTCTCGCTTCATGGCAAGAAACCCATCAACTGTAAGATTACTATCCGCAGCTATACCACGAATCGGACAACCGTTATTGGACTCCAAAATCGGTATGAGACTCACTACACCATTACTTTCACTTACTTTAACTTTTTCCGTCCTTATCATGCGAAATAGCGATTCCAGCAGCATTCGGCTATTTAATATCATTTCATCCATAACAATCGCTCCTACCCTTTAATTAAGAATAGTGTTAACCATAACAATCAACTTCTTTATGCATGTAGTTTAGCATAAACACCGCACAACGTCAATAAAAACGCCGTTTGTAGCCATAGCGCCTCTTCATTGCCTCTTCATTGATTGCTACTATTCAGGGCCAATTTGAACACTAAAATAATTAGGCTATAATTGATAACAACAAAAAACAGTAGTCGCCGCTCACCCCATGGTCAGCGGCAACTACTGTTTTTGTTTGCCATTAGCTTGCTACCTGTTGATATTAACTTGCTATTTATCAGATATTAGCTTGCCATTATCCTACTATCACCTTGCTATCACCGCACTGCCGCCGCGAACCGGTGCAGCACTGCCGCTACTTCCGCCCGGACGGCTGTGCCGCGAGGATCAAAGAGGTTACCCGGCTTGCCGCCTAAAAT
>JGI20166J26741_11305559_pt1 | contig 14008 bp, 10 predicted proteins | sample TergutCu122P5_FD_26741 | JGI IMG/M metagenome (IMG submission 26741)
TATCCGTTGGCATTGGAATCGGTGTTGAAAGTTTATATAGTATTCCAACACCCGAAAGTGCCTTAACAGTGCCTGTTTTAGCAGATGTAAAGGGATATTTATTCAACAAATCCAAAACTCCTTTTGCATTTGTTACTGTAGGAAAATCGTTTCAATTTAATGAAAATTCTGCAAGTTTTCAAATTGAACCGGGAGTAGGATATAATTGGTCTTTTGCAAAACGTTTTGCACTTCATGCTACGCTATCCTACAAATTGAAATATTACAACGACATTACTTTTTATGGAAATTGTTTTCCTGACAATGTGGAAAGAAGTCTGCCAATTACGTTTCATTTTATGTCGCTTGGAATTGGCATCTCATTTTAAAAATGGTGCCGTGAATAGACACGTTTTTGTCCATTCATGGCACTTTATTTGATAGCGTTATGAAAAAATACATTGTATCCTTGTTCTTTGTTTTATTATTTTCCCTGTCTTTACCAGCACAGGATAATAACTCCTTTTATCACAGCCACAGCCGCATTTTTTTTGAGTTCAATTATCACTATGCATGGTCGTTTGCCTATTCATGCCTGTTGGGTTCACATACAGGATTTGATGGCGATTGGCATCTTAATTCATTGCAGTTTATCGGCGGTTATTTTATAGTCCCTCGTTTGTCTGTTGGAGGAGGAATTGGTATGGAGGGGCTTAGCGGTAGCCCAACACTTCCGGTTTTAATTGATGTAAAAGGATATTTACATGAAAAGCCTCACACCCCTTTTGCCTTTGTAACTATTGGAAAATCGTTTCATTCCGGAGATTTTCATCAAAGTTTCAAATGTGACATAGGGATAGGTTACAACTTGTCTTTCACCAAAATTGCACTGCATACCACAGTATCCTATGTGTATAAACGAATCAGCGACATGGTGTTTTATGATAGCGGCAATCCTCTCTTTTATACAGAAAAGAAGATAATACCCTTCAATTTTCATTCCATTTCTCTGGGGGTTGGCATTTTATTCTAAAAAATGTTGCCGTGAATAGACAAATTTTTGTCCATTCGCGGCAACTTATTTGAAAACGTTATGAAAAAGTGCTTTGTGTCCTTTCTTTTGGCTTTATTATCTTCCCTGTCTTTACCGGCACAGAATAATAACGCCAACATCATTAATTGAATTGATTATCAGCATAGTTTCGTATTTGAGTATAACAGAGTCTATCGTCATAGCGGCTTCTTTGGAAATATTGATTTGCAGCATGGGTTTTTGTTTGCCTGCTCGTCATCTCTCGGTTCGCATACCTCTTTTGATGCATTTCGTTTTATCGGCGGATATTTTGTGAATCCTGCTTATCCGTTGGCATTGGAATCGGTGTTGAAAGTTTGTATAGTATTCCAACACCCGAAAGCGCCCTAACAATGCCTGTTTTAGCAGATGTAAAGGGATATTTATTCAACAAATCCAAAACTCCTTTTGCGTTTGTTACTATAGGAAAATCGTTTCAATTTAAATGAAAATTGTGCAAGTTTTCAAATTGAATCGGGAGTAGGGTATAATTGGTCATTTGCAAAACGTTTTGCACTTCATGTCACGTTATCCTACAAATTGAAATAGCTGCTTGACCACTTTTAGCAAGTTTGCTGAAAAATAGCATTATAAATCAGGTATTTACAAATTTTACTTGCCGATTGTGCATAAGCAGTTTTGAAATATTATAACGGCATTACTTTTTATGGAAATTGTTTTCCTGATGATATGGAAAAAAGTTTACCAATCACGTTTCATTTTATGTCTCTGGGGCTTGGATTTTCATTTTAGAGGAGTTTTGCCGCCGTACTCATCTCCTTTCTCTTAATTTTTTTGCTACCTTTGCATCTATTTTTTATGCAAAATGAGCGAAAAATAAGAAGGTAATCGATAGCCTTTTATATCACTGTGTGCGTGTAAAACCGATCGTTGTGTATGATAGATTATGAACAATTTTTATCGCAATCGCTTTCCCGCAAAGAAATTGATTTTGTGGCAAATGATATTCATGTAAGCGCCGGTAGAATGACGGAAGCGGTTGCTTTGCTCAGGCACGAAAATGAAAAAACGGCGCGTCATGCAGCGTGGGCATTGGAAAAACTGTATGAACGCTATCCGGAAGATTTTGACAATCAGCTGTTTGACACATTGGCCGAAACAATTATTGAAACTAAAAACAGCAGCATCCGAAGGTTGATTTTAAGCATTTTAATTATCGCTCCGCTGCCTGAAAATCTGCCGATGAAATTGGTGAACAGTTGTTTTGAATGGATGATGGCAGACGAATCGCCGGTGGCGGTTAAAGTTTTGTCAATCTACTATTTGATGAATGTGTGCAAGCGCGAACCGGATTTGATCTCCGAACTGAAACTGTTGACGCAGCAGTTGTTAGAAACGACCGATTCGGCAGGAGTTCGAGCAGCCACGAGAAAAGTAAATTTATTGTAATTTTCATTTATGAAACACGAAGACACGAAGATGCTAAGAATAAATGTTTTAATATATTTATGCAACCCGAAATAGAAGAAAATGAACTGATTGAAGTGTACGGCGCTCGCGTGCACAACCTGAAAAATATCGACGTAACCATTCCGCGCAATCAATTGACGGTGATAACGGGGTTGAGCGGCAGCGGCAAATCATCGCTGGCGTTCGACACTATTTTTGCCGAAGGTCAACGGCGGTATATTGACACATTTTCCGCCTACGCCCGTAATTTTCTGGGCAATCTGGAACGTCCCGATGTGGACAATATCACAGGGTTAAGCCCCGTCATTTCCATTGAACAAAAAACGACAAACCGGAACCCACGTTCCACTGTTGGCACTACCACAGAAATTTATGACTTTTTACGGCTGCTTTTTGCAAGAGCAGGGGAGGCATATTCCTATGTCTCGGGCGAAAAAATGGTGAAATATACCGACGAAGAGATTTTGCAACTTATTCTAAATCAATACGAAGGAAAGAAAACCTATATTTTGGCTCCTGTCGTGAAAAACCGGAAGGGGCATTACAAGGAGCTGTTTGAACAAATCAGGAAAAAAGGCTATTTGAGTGTCCGTGTGGATGGAGAAATTCGTGAGATTGTGCCGGCAATGCGTGTTGACCGGTATAAAAATCATGATATTGAGATGGTTATCGACAAGTTGCCTGTTTCGCCGGATGACGTCAGCCGGCTCAAATCGTCCATTTCAACGGCGATGAAGCAGGGAAACGGCTCCATCATGCTGCTGGATTATGAATCGGGAATGGTGCGCCATTTCAGCCGACAGTTGATGTGCCCAACATCGGGAATTTCGTATGCAGAGCCTTCGCCTCACAATTTTTCGTTCAATTCGCCGCAGGGCGCCTGTCCGAAATGCAAAGGGCTGGGGTATGTGAATCAGATTGACATAGACAAAATTATCCCTGACCGCAAGTTGTCTATTGCGCAGGGCGGCATCGTTCCTTTAGGAAAATACAGAAACTCATTGATTTTCTGGCAGATTGCTGCGATTGGAGAACGACATGGCTTCACGGAAAAAACGCCGGTAAACGATATTCCCGAAGAGGCGCTGGACGAAATTCTGAACGGAACAACCGAACCGTTGAACATCAAAAATGCCTCGCTTGGCAACTCCAACTATTTTGCTTCGTATGAAGGCGTAGTGAAATATATTGAAATACAACATGATAACGATGCATCGGCTACGGAGCAGAAATGGGCGTCTCAATTTGTAACCACATCGGTTTGTCCCGAATGTAATGGCACGCGGTTGAACCTCGAAGCGCGCCATTTCCGTATCCACGATAAAACGATTGCCGAACTGACCGAAATGGACATTAACGATTTGAATAATTGGTGTTTAACGGTAGAAGATCATTTGTCGGAAAAACAAAAGGCGATTGCCACGGAAATTTTGAAAGAGATTCGTTCCCGCATTCGTTTTTTGATGGATGTGGGGCTTGGCTATCTGTCGCTCAACCGCAATTCGGTAACGCTTTCGGGTGGTGAGAGTCAGCGGATTCGTCTGGCAACTCAAATCGGTTCTCAATTGGTTAATGTGCTCTATATTCTGGATGAACCAAGTATCGGGCTGCATCAACGCGACAATCACCGCTTGATCTATTCGCTGCAAAAATTGCGGGATACGGGCAATTCTGTCATTGTGGTGGAGCACGACAGAGATATGATGCTGGCAGCAGATTATGTAGTCGATTTAGGTCCAAAAGCGGGCAGAAACGGGGGAAATCTGGTTTTTGAGGGAACGCCGCAAGAGATGTTGAACGCCGATACGCTCACCGCCGACTATTTAAATAAGAAGCGAATAATTGAGGTCCCGAAAAAAAGAAGAAAAGGAAACGGACATTCGTTGACGATAGAAGGCGCTACAGGCAATAATCTGAAAAACATTGACGTAACGTTTCCTCTGTGCAAATTGATATGTATTACGGGCGTTTCGGGCAGTGGAAAGTCGTCTCTGATTAGCGATACGTTGTATCCTATTCTGAGTCAACATTTTTACCATTCGTTACAATCGCCGTTGCCCTACAAAAGCATTAAGGGATTGGAACATGTGGACAAGGTCATCGAGGTGGATCAATCGCCCATCGGACGGACGCCCCGTTCAAATCCGGCAACATACACGGGTCTATTTTCCGATATACGCAATCTCTTCGTAACGCTTCCGGAGGCAAAAATCAGAGGATACAAGCCGGGGCGTTTTTCGTTCAACATTGCCGGAGGACGTTGTGAAACATGCAGTGGAAATGGATATAAAACAATAGAAATGAACTTTTTGCCCGATGTGCTTGTCCCCTGCGAAGCGTGTCACGGCAAACGCTACAATCGTGAAACGCTGGAAGTGCGCTATAAGAGCAAATCCATTGCCGATGTGCTGGATATGACTATCAATCAGGCTGTTGAGTTTTTTGAAGCATTGCCATCTATTGTGCATAAACTGAAAGTGATTCAAGATGTGGGGTTGGGATACATTAAGCTGGGACAATCGTCTACAACGCTGTCAGGCGGTGAAAGTCAACGGATTAAGCTGGCTGCCGAGCTGTCGAAAAAAGATACCGGAAATACAGTTTATATTTTGGATGAACCGACCACCGGATTGCACTTTGAAGATATACGGGTCTTGCTGGGAGTGCTTAACAGGCTGGTTGACAAAGGGAATACTATTATTGTGATTGAACATAATCTGGACATTATTAAGTCGGCAGACTATATTATCGACCTCGGTCCCGAAGGAGGAAAAGAGGGAGGTTATGTCATGGCAACAGGCGCCCCCGAAGAGGTGTCAAAAATGGAGTGTTTTACATCAAAATTTCTCAGAAAGGAGCTATTTTAAGAAAAAACGGTGGAAAAACGGACAATTTTTAGCTTAAAAAGCACCTCCAATTACACTCAATTGTTAAGAAAGAGGCTGTTTTTTAACATGATTTCGGTATTACAAACTATAATATTCATTAAAAAGTTAAATCATTGCCTCTAAAATACGAAATGTTAAAAACAGAGAGAGTTAAAAATCATTAATTTGTGAATCACATGAATTTTTTTTATTATTTTTGAACAAGAAATATTCATGAGTTCAGAAGAGTGAACTTAGGGTCGCTGAGAGTAATTATGAAGAAGACAGTAATTTGGATATTATTGGTAATTATGGGGTTGACGTTTATTGGTTTAACCATAATTCAGATAAAATATATCATGCAAATATCAACGCTTACGAAAGAACAATTTGATTCCAACGTTAAACGCAGTCTTCATCAAGTTGCAGGGGAATTGGAAGAATTGGAAGCGACCAAATATTTGAATAAAGAACTTGAAAATGGGAGCGCCCGGTCGTCAAAACTGAGTGATACATCAGGAGATACTAACGGCAACGATACATCTGCTATTGATACGGCATCTTTGTCCGTCAAGCCGTTATCAATGTCAAGACATTCTTCAATAAAAGAAGCGTCGAAAATGTATCAAAATCGTATGGCAGAAGATTTTGCACGGTCGAGGCAATTAATAGATATAGTGGCATGGAGAAAAATGGCGGGCGCCACTACAAGAGATCTTTCACAAAGAGTGGACCAGGAGGAGCTTGCAAGGTTGTTGCGTAAAACATTCACGGACAATGACATTGATGAACCATACTATTTTAAAGTGGTTGATCAGAGAAATAAGGAGATTTTCAGCAGCGCCGATACAAGCGGGGAGGAGTTACGACATGAGTATGCGCAACGGCTTTTTCAGAATGATGCTCCAAACGGAAATACAGGCACTTTATATGTCTATTTTCCTGAGACAAAAAGCATGATTCGCAGTTCAACGCGCTTACTTATTCAATGGGCAATTCTTTCGTTCATTTTATTGGTGTCGTGCATTGCATCTATTGTGCTGATATTCAGACAACGGCGGTTGAGTGAAATAAAGAATGACTTTGTAAGCAATATGACCCATGAGTTAAAGACGCCTGTTTCAACCATTTCGCTGGCGGCGCAGATGTTATCCGACCCGACAGTGGCGAAAACGGATGATACGCTGAAATATTACACGCGGGTTATTGTTGATGAAACAAAACGGCTTAAGATTCATATTGAAAAGGTATTGCAAATGTCAACCTTTGAACGCGGAGGCGGCAATCTGAGATTGACGGAGTGTGATGTAAATGACTTATTGAAAATGATTCTGGAGAATTTCTGGGTGAAAGTTCATGCGAAACATGGACAGTTGATCTCGGAACTTCAGGCAAAGAATGCACTTGTTTTGGCTGATGAAGCCCACTTTACCAATGTGTTGTACAATTTAATGGATAATGCCGTTAAATATACGCCCAACAACTTGGTGCTGACAGTCAAAACATGGAATGACAAAGGCAACCTGTGCATCTCCATACAAGACAATGGGATAGGAATTAAGAAGGAACATCAGAAACGGATATTCGATAAATTCTTCAGAGTTCCCACAGGCAATATTCATAATGTAAAGGGCTTTGGACTTGGACTGGCTTATGTAAAGCAAATTATTGACGCTCACCAAGGTACAATAAAAGTGGAGAGCGAAATAAATATTGGTACTAAATTTATAATAACATTACCAACTCTAAAAATTGACTAAATCATGGAAGAAAAAATCAAAATTCTTTTATGCGAAGATGACGAAAATCTGAGCATGTTACTGCGGGAGTACCTGCAGGCAAAGGGGTATGCAACCGATTTGGCTCCTGACGGAGAAGCCGGTTACAGGGCATTTACAAAAGAAAAGTATGACATCTGTGTATTGGATGTGATGATGCCTAAAAAAGATGGTATTGAATTGGCTCGCGACATTCGCAACCTGCAATCGAATGTTCCTATCATTTTCTTGACAGCCAAGACGATGAAGGAAGATATCCTTGAAGGGTTCAAAGCCGGCGCCGACGACTATATCTCAAAGCCGTTCAGTATGGAAGAGCTAATTTTCCGTATCGAGGCTATTATGCGTCGTACAAGAGGCAAAAAAGCCAAAGAACAGGAAGCTTATGTCTTGGGCAAGTATTCATTCGATACGCAACGCCAAATTCTCGCTTTTGGAGATACTCAAATTAAGCTTACAACGAAGGAAACAGAGTTGTTGACACTGCTGGCATCCAATCTGAATGAAATGGTTGAACGCAACTATGCGCTGAGAACCATTTGGATTGATGACAACTATTTCAACGCACGAAGCATGGATGTGTATATCACGAAACTTCGCAAACTCTTGAAGGATGATCCTGAAGTAGGTATTATCAATATCCACGGGAAAGGATACAAATTAATTGCTCCGAAATCTGATGATTAATTTGAATAAACTGTTCTAAAAATGGCTGGACGATTGGTCCAGCCATTTTTTTTGACCTGTATTCCTGTCTTTTTGCAAACTTTCGAAGGTAATTTCAAAAGCCCTGTTTTTTCTCTTCAAAAAACGTCAGGATATTTTTCATTAAACCGTCTCTTTTGTCAGGCTTTACGGCTTCAAAGGGAATGCCAAGTACGCATGTTGAACAGGAGCCTTTGCTGGCAACTCCGGCGCTTAACTCGTTTTCCGAATAGCGAAAGATGGTGTATGATTCATTCTCAATTGGTTCAATAGCATCGGGACGTTCCACTACGTAGGAATCACTGTTCAACTCATTGTAATAATTATAATCACCTGAAAATGATTCGAACGGTGAAGCTACCGCCTTAAAACGTCCGGCAACGGCGCCGCAGTCGTTGCGCCAGAAGAATTTAAGCGTTTTCTTTGCCCATTCGCGCTCTTCTTTTGTGGCGCGGGGATTATCCCATAAGTCGGTTCCCACGTAAGCGCCTGTAATTAAAATATTTCCACCTGTCGTGCAATAATTGGTAATTGCCTGTCGGAGCGCTGCCGGAAATGCTTTGAACTGAGCCGGTCTGACGCCGCGAGCCATCACCGTTTCTTTCTCTTTTCCGAGAATCAAATCGACCGCGCGGTATCCGTCGTTCATCGAAATATCGCCTTTGCAAATGGACTCTTTGCTGCATGAGACAAACGAATATCCGGCGGCGGCAATTGATTTCCCGTGTATAAACGGATAGTCGAAGGTATTGCCGGCAATGACCTGCGTTTCATAATTGGCATTGCTTCCGCCGAACCCCGGCGAATCATCATCCATCCAAGGTATCTGACGCCGAAATTCATACTGGCTGCCAATATAGTTGTACTGCACTTTATCGGGTACGCCGTGGTCAATGAAATCGACAAAACCGGCAATGCTGTCGCCTGTAACGAAACTTTCGGGGGCGCTTATCCTTGTAAAACCATTGACAATAAGTGCAATGCCTTTTTCGTTCGATTTGCGGCATACGGAAAGAATCTCCGACGGGAAACTCTCACCGCCATCATTTACCGCCGTTATTTTAAAACTGTAAATTTTATCCTTTTCAACGGTGATTTTACAGGAAGTGTTATCAACCAGTTTTCCGTTGTCGAAATCGCCGTCGTCTATCCGTGTATAGACAACATACTGAGACGGTACGGCAGTCGGCTCCAGCGAATCAACCGCCGGCGACCATTTCAATTCCACTTCATTGCCGGAGGAGAAACGGCTGCTGAACTGCGTTACAGGCAACGGTTGCACTACATATTGACAGTCGTTTTGTGCGGCAATAAATTTCAACATTCCCTTGTAAATGGAGCGGCTCACCGTGAAGCGAAAGCGGGGGTCGAGACCGTAACGCATATCTGCAAGGTTTTGATGCGAAAGCAATTCGAGCAACATGGTAGGCACTTCGGGAACGCGCGCTTCGCTGTAAGAGCGGTTCCATAGCTGGCGACGCGTCCAGTTGGGTTCATATTGACGGCGGATATCGGTTACAATCTCATCGGTTATCAAATTCGTCAAATCGCGCGAAGCCCACCGCGATTGCCCGTCTGCAAAAAGTTCTTTATTGTGATGCGTCATAAAAATGCCCAGCGTACCGATAATCGAGTCGTTGAAGGTTGTTCCGGCGTCGGAATGGAAAGCCATAGATACATCGACGGGTATGTTCAACCCTTTCTGTTTGGGAAGAACCGGCGAGCCGCCAGCCAGGTAGTTCACCCAGAAGCCGCGACTTTGGTAGTCGTCTGTATAATCGTTTGTACCATGACTTTTGCTGTACACGGAATCGGGTATTCCAGCCCATTGCAGCCAGTAGCGGGAGCCTTCGGTGTAGCGTGGATAGCCGCTTGTCTGAGGCGAATAGCGAACCGGCAACGGCTTTACTTTTTTGGCGGCAGCGGTATCAGAACTTTTTATATTTTCCGTAATATCTCCTGCCGGATTGGGCATGCGTGCAATATTTCCCATGCCGCCGCCGATTTTCACAGCATCGGCTGTTACCACTGTGCCTGTTTTTGCGCTTTTATTGGATAACGTAATGTTGCAGGCAGTGTTTTTCCCTTTGTCGAACGAGAAGAACCCGAGAAAAATCCATGTCCCTCCGCCCATTTTCTGATTGACCTTAAATTCCGTTGTTCCTCCCAGATGATGAATGGTGTAAAGCGCATCATCGGCGCTGTTGGGTAATGTGCTGTAAGAAACATACACGGCATAACGTCCTTTTTCGGGCATGTCGGGTGTCCACTCTGCTATGCTTTCATCGCCCTGTTTGATGGTATTTACCTGACGGAATGTCCCCATTGTGAATGGATTCTCAAAATCGAGATAGCTCTGTTTCGGATTGGCAAAGCCTGCTGAAGCGCCCGTTTTCCACGCCTCTTTTCCGTTCTTTTCCGAATATCCGGCACCGTCATTATCGACAATAGCCTCTATAGAATGATAATCGCGTTCGCGCGGTAGCAGCACATTGGCTCCGGCATTTTCGAGCATCGGCACCAGATAGGGCAACACATAACTCTGTGTGTAAATATCTTCTACCGTTTCAAAGATGCGGGCGCGCTGCCACTGCCAACGGGCTAATTTCTGATTATAATATAACCCGTGACTTTGCCACATTGCCACATACCTGTTCTGCAAGCCGTTTTTGATGTTGAACGGACGGGAAACGTCCGTAACCAAAGGAGGATTATTGTTTTTGTAAGTAAAGATGCGGCTTCTGTCTTTCGGCAAAGCGGTACGGTAAGCGTTCGGCACCAACTCTTCAATCGTCTTTCCGTCGGAGGTGATGGAGAGTGAATAGTTTTTCCATGCTTCCGGTAAACGGGATGCCACCGCCGATTTCAGTCTGGGAATATCTGTTTCTTTAACAGGAAGATACGATAAATTCTCATCCATATTGACCGTAAGCGTTTTTTTTCTGTTGTCAATGTCAATTGATTTCACCCGTGTACGCCCGGCAATCTGTTGCCTGTAAATGGCGGTCAGCGTATCCGAAATAGATTTACGCACCAAACTGTCTGTAACCGTTTCTGCCTGAAGGGAGAAACTTAGTAGAGCTAAAATAGCTAATAAGGTATGTTTCAACATAATATTTTATATTTGTTTTAGTTGATATTCATTATCTTACTTCTTCTGTATTATATATCCATACATTGAAACTTTGCGCCTTCGTGTGTAGTATATAAAAAAGGCGTTTACAAATGACTGTTTATTTGATACTAAACCGTGCAATAACCTGATACGAAACCTTCATTTTTTGGAAAGATGGTGGTTGAACGAAGTTAGCCTCGTTAGCGCTGACGATGTATACCTTATCTTCATATTGCCTGTAAGGATTTTGATTATCAGACGTTCCTTGTTCCTGCAAATAAATTAATTCGCCCACTTTTCTATTCTCGCCACTCAACAGATTTTCAGCCTTCAGCCGGGCTTTTTTCACCGCTTCCTGCTGCACCTCTTTTTTCAATTCATCCATTTTGGAATAATCCACTTTTGACAAGGCATAACTCACTTTCAAGCTATCCAATTTATCGCAAATTTTATTTGTCAAATTGAGGTTGCCGGCTTTCAGTAAATAGCTTTTGTTTTGATACACAGGACGATTTTTGCGCCACCAATACCAACTGTCGCCCGAAATATCGGTAACGGTCAAATCGGTTTTTGTGTCGATATTGAGTGATTTTAATGCCAATAACATGCGTTGTTCCAGAGCATTAATGTCGTTTTTCTTTGTCTTGTCGGGTTCATTGAGATTGAAACTCAGGTAAAAAATATCAGGTTCAACCTCTTTTTCGGCAGCGCCCACAATTTCCACATACGCCAATGGCGCATTGTGCTTATTGCCTTTTCCACAAGCGATAAAGCTAATCATTACTATGCCAAAGCATAAAATTTTTACTGTTGTTTTAAATCCTTTTCTCATAAAAATGATTTGTTAAACAGGCTCTCACAAGTTTGATATTTTTCTTACCCCTATCCCCGGTTCGTTGTTGAGAGTGATTTTGCCGTCCGTCAACTTCATACCGGTAAAGCAATCGTTGGCAATCAGAAGATTACCGTCCAAGTCGGCATAATCCATTTGAGGGGAAAGTTGTGCTGCTGCCGAAATAGCGCACGAGGTTTCGGTCATGCAGCCAATCATCAGTTTCATGCCAAAAGCCTTCGCCATTGACACCATTTTGTTTGCTTCCCGCATACCGGTGCATTTCATCAGTTTAATGTTGATGCCGTTGAAAACGCCTTTTAAACGGGGAATATCTTCCAGCCGCTGACACGATTCGTCTCCAAAAGTTGGCAACGGACTGTTTTCTGTGAGCCAAGCCATGTCGTCCAGGTTGTGTTTTGGGAGAGGCTGTTCTATCAGTTCCACATTTTTCGTTGTCATCCATTCTATCATGTTCAGGGCATACCGTTTGTCTTTCCACCCCTGATTGGCATCCACACGAATGGGCTTATCGGTAACGGAGCGGATGGTGTTGATAATCATTTTATCGGTTGCTTCGTCTGCTCCCAATTTCACTTTCAGCACTTTATAAGGAGCTGTTTCGAGCGTTTTCTGGCGAACCACCTCTTCGGTATCAATGCCAATGGTGAATGTGGTTACAGGCGCTTTGGCGGCAGTGTATCCCCAAATGGCGTGCCACGGCTGACCCATTAATTTTCCGACCAAATCGTGCAGGGCAATGTCCACAGCGGCTTTGGCGGCGGTATTGTTGATGGCAATGGTATCGACATACGTCAAAATATCGTCCAATTCAAACGGATTGTTGAACTGACTTAAATTTACCCTGCTCAAGAAATCGGTAACCGAAGGGATGTCCTCGCCCAGATAAGGAGGCATGGCAGCTTCGCCATAACCCGTTACGCCGTCATAAGTTATCTGGGTTAATACGATGGGCGTAACGGTGCGCGTGTAGCCCGAAATACCGAAAGGATGCACCAGTTTTGCCTCATAAGGCTGACAGGTGAGTTGCATTGTTTTGCTACTGCCGGCAGATGATTTGCCGGATTTACTTTGTTGTGCAAACATAGCGTTTGGATTTAACAGTGTGCCGGCTGCAGTCAGCGCAGATAGTTTTAAAAAATTTCTTCGTGAAGGGATCATAATTATATTTTTTTAATAGAGTTTATATAGAATAAGCAACTTTTGAGTTTTTAACTAATTGACAATCAGAATAATTACAGTCTAATCAATATAATGTCTAATGACAATAGGTTTAGTGGTAGATTATTCACGCTGATAAACTCTAACATAGTCAATGTCATGATATTGAGGAAAGATTGTTGTTGAGTCGGGGTTACCGGGCCAGCCGCCACCCACAGCGGTGTTTAAAATCAGAAAATGAGGTGCATGAGGAATGCCGACAGTCGCTGTATGAATCAACTTTCCGTCAATATACCACCGGATGGCATCCGGTTCCCATTCCAGTGCAACGATATGAAAATCATCCGCAAAAGAGAAGCCTGCATCATATTTGGCAGAAGATGTTTTTTTCTTTCCGTCGAACGAATAATAGTGCAACGTGGCATAAAATATATTCGGCTCATGTCCAAGGTATTCCATCATGTCAATTTCGGAGTACCAAGGTCTGAACTCAGGGATAAGGGTTTCCTGTCCATTGGCAATAGCTTGTTGCATAGCCTGTTCCATAATCCAATCCCGATTTTGGGGATAGAGCCAGTAGGCGGGCCACATTCCTTTTCCTATCGGCAATTTTCCTCTAATTTCAATTCGTCCGTACGTGATTGCCAGCTTGTCTTTTGTGTCAAGTCTTCCGCTTGTATAGTGTTTGTCGCCATAATCCCTTTGGCTGCTTCTGATGCGCAAACAGCCATTGTTCAAATATACTTCGTCGGGTATATAATATTGTAATTCACCATGTTTACTTGTTTCACGGGTAAGCACATTCCACTTTTTTGTATCCAGTCGGGTTCCATTAAACTCATCGTGCCAAATGAGTTTCCACTTTTTTGTGTCGGTTTGTCTCTGAAGCTGTCCGTTGACTGCATGATTACCAAGTCCACAAATAAGAATACCAACTATTACTGTCAGTTTTTTCATCTGTACAAAATTTATTTTTAAAGGTCAGATGGAATATCCATGTTGCTGATTTTGTTCATTCTGCTTGGTGTTTGTCAACACATGGATATT
>JGI20166J26741_11306670_pt1 | contig 14005 bp, 12 predicted proteins | sample TergutCu122P5_FD_26741 | JGI IMG/M metagenome (IMG submission 26741)
CGATAGATGCAAATTATCATTATACTGGGTATGTATATTGTGGACCTGTGAATTTAGTTGAAACAATTTCTTGTTTGTAATAACAAAAAGAAGTATTGAAGATATATACTGTGATGGGAGGGGCAATATTCGAAGTTGTTTAAACAATGGATGACATGTATCATATCTATTGGAGTTTGTAATGATTCGTATTATTCGTTTTTTTAATTTTAAAAATATTAACACTCATTAATATATAAAAGGAATAAAAGGGGCCCAAAGATCGAGCCCTTAGGCACACCATGTAAAATTACTCTGGATGAGGATGAATATCTATTCCACGTGAAATCAGTACAGTCCATTTGCATTAATGAGACAAAATATGCATGCTGCAACAGGCAGGATTTAAACCACGAATTTCAAATACCCCTAACACCATAATATTCTAATCTGAAAAGCAAAATATCATGGTTTGTAACATCTTAAGCTTTGGTAAGATCAAGAAATATTCCTACCACATGCAAATGTTTATCCAAAGCCTGTTGGATATTTTCAATAAAAGTGTGACAAGCTGTTTCAGTAGATTCATTATCCCTAAAATCATTTTGTTCATCTGCTAAAATAATGAACTTTTTTAGGAACCTGTGATACATAATCTTTTCTAATATTTTAGAAAAACCGACAAAACATAGGTCTGTAATTCCGAATATCTAATTTATCACCTTTCTAGAATAGAGGTCTAATTTTTGCTAGTTTCATCATATCTGGAAAAATTCCAGATTTAACAGATATACATTATGTACATGTGTAGGGGGTTTTTTAATACAATGTAAACAGCATTTCACTAAAAATTCAGGAACTTCATCAAACCCGGGAGAGGAATTTCCTTTTAATCTAGTTATTACACTCTTAACTTCATTTTCCGTCACCAGAGAGGCAAACATGGTCTTGGAAAGGACTGTATAACGCGTTGCAAAGTTGCCTTCATTGTACGTGAGTTATTCTTAGTTAAAAGGTCATCAACTGTATCTACAAGAAAGGAGTTAAACCCTTCAGAAACTATATGGAGATCTGTAACTAATTCTGTATTGTTGCAGAGATGAATACTACAATTATGACGGGAATTTCCAATCTCTTTACTTATTACCTGCCACGTTACCTTGATTTATTTTTAGAGGTTAAAATTAACCCATCACATCATCACCTTCTTGCTGATTTAATTTCAGTGATTATGGTGGAAGTTTCAACCACAAGCTGATTCTGTTATAGGTAGCTTACCGAGGAGACACTCTTTGTGGGCCGGTGATACCGCACCTTCTTGAGGTAAACTGTATAAATTGCTCCATCCACCCGTTCCTCTCCCCACAGTCTCCAGGTAGGCTGCTGAAACCAGAATACTTAATGAGTTAAATGTGACACCCACAAATGAATGAAATACACTAACTCCATTTAGCACACTCTTTCTTGGGGGGTGCAAACAGTCATACAGTTCGTCAAATTCTCTACCCTTTTACCAAACATGAAGGTTCAGTACCATACTCACAAAAGTTCATCACAGCTCCTTGTTCAGAGTCAGCTGAAGCCAATCCCCAAATTTCTACCCCTCAACTTCAAGATCGACTGTAGGTATAATGTTCTCCTATCTACACCCGCATCTTCGAAGTGGTCTCTTCCCTTCAGGCTTTTTAAGCACAACACTGCATACACTTTTCATCTCCAGTATGCATGCCAACGCGAACATAATTTCAAATAAGCCATCCAGATTCAAGGACTGTACAACACTTAGGCAATACTGCTTTTATGGAGGGTGGCTGGGATAGCGTAGTCAGTAGCGACTGGCTATGTGTTGGACGGTCCGGGGATCGAATCTCAGTAAGGGATGAGCCTTTCAGTGCCATCCACACAGGCTCCGAGGCCCACCCACCCTTCTGTATACTGAGTACCGGGTACTTCCAGAAAGTGAAACGATGGGATTGTTGTACTGACCACCCAGCTCCTTCTAGTGCCAAGCTGCAGATAGGTGGGAGCTATACGTGTGCCTACACAGGTATGTCATTGGCAGACCTGTGTTAACAACGAACCCTCTCAACTGAACTGCTACACCATATAAAAACTTCTAGAAATGAAATGTTAGTTTTTCAAATAACTGGTAATTCGCATTGTGGGCTTCTGTGTTTTAAATCATGCGCCAACTACACAGTCACAACCTCAATAACTTTTATACCTTTTGCATTATTCACGTACTATTCTTAACATCTGAAGCAGTACTTCCTAATCTTCTTTTATCTCTCCGTATCCCCTGCGTGGACCATCAGTTACTTTAAAAGGCAAACCTGAAGAATGTACTAATTTATCTGAGATATAAGAGTAACAACAAAGACATCTGCAAAAAAGTAAGAAAAACGAAGAACAATCCAGATGTCACAAAACGAGACATTTGGTTCTTTTGTATTCATAATTGTGTATAAAAAAAATCCTATGTCAGGACAGAGAAAATTACATCAGCAGCAACTAGAAGTACATTCTTCGCTTAACACTAATTACTGCTACTTCCTGGCCGGACTGCCATAACCAGTACCAATGTTCGTTTTAAAGCTCATGCATGCTCTTTTCATAGCAGAGACCATGAACTTCTGGTGGAAGGTGCGAAGTATGTAGGCCTTGACGCATTGCCGTTTATTTGAGCTATTAATGACCCGCTCTGTCACGCCAACATTCCTGAAGCAGGCCCTTCCCGGAACAGATGTTTGATACTAAACGCTCCTTATCCATCTCACAGTGATTGCCAACAACTGTACGATTTGGCACACACTCTTGGCCTGATGCGTATCTATCACTATCGTTGTGTCAGTCGATACTAGTACATTATGAGTCACAAAGGAGATAACAAGAAAATCCGCAGCCCAGTTACAAGCCATACGATGTAGAGAGGGACAAAACTTTCCATCTATCCATCCATCCATGTCGCTACAGCCCCTTCTGGGCCCTGACCTCCCTCGGAAAACGCCTCCATTCTTCTCTGTCTTCTGCTCGTCTCTCCATCCTTGTATTTCTATGAACTGCGATGTGTCCCTCCGGACAACGTCCTCCCATCTTGTGCTTGGTTTTCCCCACTGTTCTTGTATTATGAAATTTCCCATTAAGAAACTTTTTTGGGATCCTTTCATCTTCCGTTCTTATAATATGACCCGCCCATCCTATTCTTATAATTTTAATATCGTCCACGATATTTATATCTTGGTATAAATTATAAATTTCACTATTCCATCTGGGACGGCAGTGTCCTTTATATTGTACTGGGCCATAAATTCTTCTTAATATTTTCCTCTCGAATGTACATAGTATTTGTTCTGTCATTTGTGTTTGAGTCCAGGGTACACTTCCATAACACAGTACTGGCTTCATTAATGTTTTATATAATCTTTATTTTATTATTTCGGTGGATTCGTTTACATCTCAATACAGTTCGCAGAGAGCAACGAGCTTTATTAGCAGCTAGGATTCTAGCTTTGATTTCTTCTGTTTCATCATTAGTATTATTTATTAGTCCCCAGATATTTAAAGCTCCTAACAACTTCAATGTCATGATCTTTAAGCGTCAGTGTTTCACGTATTCTTCTGGTTCTCCTATTTTATACCAATTCTTTTGTTTCTTCGACTGTGCTGTTGAGCCCTACTTCTTTAGCTCTCTCTTGTAGCTCTTTATATACTTCAGAAACAGGGCTTTTCGTTCTTCCCATAATGTTTATGTCATCTGCATATCCTATTAAATACTCCAAAGCTATATTAAAGAAGGTGGGTGCTAATCCATTTCCTTGTTTCAAGCCATTTCCTACCATAAAACCATCATTCATCATTTGTCGTATCTTAAGGTGGTAGGTGTTTCTTTTATTAATCTTATAAATTTATTTGGAATTCCAAAAAAAATCGTTGCTTCATATATTTTCTCTCTTCGTGTACTGTCGTAGGCACTCGGAAAGTCAATGAAAATCTGATGCAGTTCTACTTTGTATTTCGAGGCTTTTTCAGCGGATGTTTAACTGTACAAATTTGGTCCGCAGTTCATTTTCCTGCTCTAAATCCTGCCTGGTATTCGCCAATTATATGATCGGTATATTTTTTAAGTCTACTGTTGAGAAATGTCGTTAGTATTTTGTATCCCGTGCACAACAATTACATTCCTCTATAATAGTGACAATGCCGATCCCAGTAGCCGCGCGGTCTAAGGCGTAGGTCTACGGCCGCTCGCCTGCTGCAATCGTGGGTTCGAATCCCACTGAGGGTATGGATGTTTGTCTGTTGTGAGTGTTGTGTGTTGTCAGGTAGAGGTCTCTGCGACGGACTGATCACTCGTCCAGAGGAGTCGTACCGAGTGTGGCGCGTCGTTGTGTGTGATCAAGAAACCTCGTACGCGAGGAGGCTAAAGTCCCGCTAGAGCGCTGCAAAATACAAACCCACAATGGGTTGTAGCGCCAGTATAAAAAAATAGTGACACTGCAATTTGTCGCCCTTATTTTTATATACTGGGACTATGATATTGGCTTTCCACTCTGCAGGCACTTTCCCTTCGATCCACGTCCTTTTAATAAAGCTATGCAGCATATTTATTAGTAGCTATTCTTTCTTGTTGAGTTCGACGGGGATGTTATTCATGCCTGGCGCTTTATTATTTCTCACTGACTCTATTGCTATTTGTATGTCTAATATGTCTGGTGGATCATTTTTCAGTACCTATTCGGTTTCTATTTCATTTGTATGTGCGTTATCGAGGGAAGTATTACGTCCAACTGTTGTCGCGTTTAGATCTTGAAAGTAGGCTTTCCACCTCTTCTGTATACTTCTTCATTAGATATGATCCCATCATTTGTGCCTGTACGTAAATTTGTATGGGGCTTAAAACTACCCTTTAGTGAACCAACCTCTTTGTACGCATTACTAATATGCTTTTCCTTAATATTTTCTACTACTTTCTCTACGCAGTTATCTGTTTGAATTCGTTTGTTTTTACTTACATATTTCATGAGCTATTTTCCGGAGTGTCTCATATTTTAGTCTTTTGGATCTAGTTGGTCTGTCAGTTTATATGTTACATTCTTCTCATCTACATTTGTTGTGCATTCTTCATCAAACCATCCTATATTACCTGGTTTTGGTTGGTATTCTACTGTGTTCCGCTGCTTCTACTAAAACTTATTTTAACTGTTTCCATTCTTCATGTACATGAGTCAGTTCTTCCCCTACTCGTTCTTTCTTGATCTTTTAAAATTCTTTTCCTAGTCGTGGTTGGTAATTAGTGATTATACTAGATTCGCTCAGTCTTTCTACAATAAATCTTTTGGGGTTCCTGTTTATTTCATAATTTCTGTATGCGATTTTACATCTACATTTTCCTTTGGCCAGAAAATGATCGGAGTCGCTGTTTGCTCCTCTGCATGATTTTACATCTAGTATCCTGCTTGGTTACTGGTTTTGCCAACCGGATATCTCCAGGGTTGTTTGTGAATTTCTTTATGTGGGTAGCAGATTGAAGATACCACCATATTTTTTTGCTGCTGCAAAATCCACAAGTCTCTGTCCATTATTATTTGTGTTTACATGTAGGCTATGTCTTCCTATCAATACTCGATAAATTTCTTCTCTCCCGATTTGGGTATTTAAGTCTCCCAAGACAAAACGTTCACGTGTCTGCACTTACACTGCAGTTTTGTAGGTTATCGTGTTCCGGAAGAGCATAATGCCTCATCCGTTTCTATACCTTGAAGACGCTTGTTCCTCCAAAACGTTGGCACCCACATACCACGACACACAGCATCACAACCCAAAAGAACACAACATGGGTGTTTTCGTAACTGTGCGGCTGTACACAAGGGTGTACCTGGTAGAAGGAATTATTACCCAACTCCCGGCCCAGAGTTTTTTTTAAGTCTTAAATTACTTAAGTAACAAAAATCTTATTTGTTACGAAGCCGCAAACAAAATTCTGCAATAGACGTGGAATTCAATCTGAGACGTGCTGTTTGTCCTTTAAATCATACGCCCATTTTCATAAAAGGCCATTAAACTACAAAGTTGTCGGTCTCCATGCGGTTTCTCTACCAGATTTTTCTGTTTGTTTCTTGTTCACACAGTCTGCAGCATGTTAGGCCATCCACCTCAAACGCCCTGACCACACACGGGACTGGACGGAGAGGTCCTGGAGCCGATCTCCATCAAAACGCGCCTACACTCGTCCTAGGTAACCAGTCAGGTATGTTGTTCCCAGCTGGGACTCATCTGAGGATAGCTTCACACTCCGGGTGCTCATAGACCGAGGAACAGTACCCCGGTGGATGGTTCAGAAAGACCGTCTAGACCAGGGCAGGCGAACCTTTGGCAAGCAGCATTCAATGTTGCCCCAAATTTTTATTTATTTTGCCCGACCACCGTCTCTGTATTGTGAAGAATATGTGTGTGTGTGTGTGTGTGTGTGTGTGTGTGTGTGTAGGTATGTATGTATGTATATGTGTGTGTGTATATATATATATATATACACACACACACACAAATCTGACTTACATAGATTATATATGAATTACCATTGCTACCAAATATTACTGCGAGTGAAACATTTGTACACAAATCTGGAGCGATGCGAAGTGTTCCTTGGAAATTTATCACGGAGCGCCGGCCTGGTGGTGACCGGGCGAATACGTAACATTGGACAAAACGTTCTTCAGTCTGTTGTTCAAACAGGAAGTGGTAGCAGCCCCAGTTACTTCCAAATTTTCTCCCTTATCGCATTCCTCGAGGAGGCCTTTATTAGAAATACAATGATTATACTAGGCATTAATGAAGAGAAACTAAGCAGATACAAATCAAATTGGCTACGACATGCAACAAGAATGAACAACAACAGGATGCCAAAAATAATGCTGAATTATAGACCACATGGACGAAGACGACTTGAAAGACCTTTGAAAGAGACAATTACACGAGGCCGAAACAGGTCTATCAAGGCCTCACTAGTGACGGATGATGATGATGACTATGCATCAATTAGACAATTATAGTAAGCATTAATGATAATAATGCAGTAATTAATAATAATAATAATAATAATAATAACGGAAGACTCCGAGACCTCATTTTGGTTTTCAAAATTCCCATGGGCACGCGAAAGGACTTCTTGGAAATTTATAGAAAATTTGGGCACGCGCCCTCAGAAAGGTTCGCCAGCTTTGGTCTAGTCAGTGGTAAGTGGTTGTTGAGAGAAAAATCCTTTCCTTGAGGGACTCGAACAATTGTCATCTAGCACGACCATTCACTTTACTGACACGGCTCTCCTGACTCATTAAGTGGCCGTCATTATTGCCAAAACGGGAACCGAAAAAGTTCCGAGCGCAAGAAGGCTGGGCGGGCCCAAGCCGGCCTTGGCATTTTAGAAGAGAGATAACTCTCTTATCCCTTAGGGAATCGAACCCCGAACCGTCCAGCCCTTAGCACATTTAATTACACAGGAACAGCATTATCCCGGGTCCCATTTCCGGTAGTGGGATCTACATTAATAACAAAGGCAAGGAAATTTACTGATCATAATGGATGCTCTTCACTTTAAACACCAAGAAATGCAATAAAATTCGCCTTAAAACATCTCAACATACCAATTCCCAGACCATGCACTTTCTGTAGACTCTTCGGCAGCTCTCTGGCCTATCAAAATTGTTTCATCAGGTAGATTAAAAGAAAACTGCACAGAATACAAACAACCGCACAGAGAGCGCCATTACTTTCCAGCACATACTGACCTATTAAGAAACTGAAGAGCAGATAAAGCCGCGACAATAGCATGAATGGAACAAAATATAATTTACCTTTGATAATAAGTGAAGAACTAAACAAGATTAAGACAAAGGCGTAAGAGGGAAAGTACTGCACTTGACTGGCACCCTGAAGACAAAGCTGGCCAGCCAAGAATACTCAATCCATCGAAGCTTATAGATGCTGCTAGAATCACGCGGTTGACAAATGGACATAAAAAATAAATTCACTTCATAAACGGATAGAAGAATTTTCCGGAATAGACGAGGTGCAACACACGTGAGGTATCGCCTGTACACAAACAGAATTGCACTGGTGCCAAGACAGGTGGACTGTACCTGGAATCTATCAAAGTACATTTGTATGAGGTCCATGGGTTGCTTCTGAACACCATGAGACACGGGAGAGATTGTCAAACTGTCACTTACCGATTACGCCTGTAATATGAAATTTGGTATGTATCAAGATGACGAATATACGTACAAATTTCGTAACGAAACATTGTTTTTAAGCCAGCAGTTAATAAAATAGTTCGAAGGGCTGTAGATTTGAGGTTAATGTATGACCAATAAGTATATATATATATATATATATATATATATATATATGGTAATACACGGATGCAAAGATTTTCCAAATATCTAGAAGTCACCTAAAAACTTCTTGGAGCCAGAAGGGTGACGTGTGACACGAGTTCCATACTGAGGATCCAAAATATCAGACGCCAGTTGCCACTGTGACCTGGCGTCCAGAATTGTGCAGCCCTGTAGTAACAGACGGCACGACTTGACACAAACGGCTCAAATACTGCGCGCTGCTGACAGATCCTCGAATAATGTGCAGTTCTCTAACGTACTTTTTGTTTAGGATAAAAACTATCACAATGAAGGCAGCGCGACATCTGCACTCAACGCCTGCTGCGATGTCAAAAACAACTGAGCCACTGAACAACACATGTAGCATGTGGTGTGGAGGTAACATGAACATAACCGTACCCACAAACATACATAAACGCGAAGAGTACAAACTGTGAAGCTTCTAAATACGAAATTTTCTCTTTATTCCTGTTGCTTCTGTCTTACGTTCAGCATTCCCTTCAGCACCTTATTCCCGAACACTCCCCCAATTAATGCATTTCCATATGAAACACCACGTAAAAATTGTAGTTTTACGTTTACAGTTCTGGTCTTCATCTCATGTTTTCAATGGTAATTTTCTCCCCCTACTCATTTAAATCCTACGCGCACGGACTGCGTAGTTTTGCTTTCCTTGCGCAACGCACGGGTTATTATAAACCCCCTCCTAGCAAAAACAGGAAGCGTGTAGGTGAGCCACAATAACGCATGGCTGACTTCGCGTTGAGTCAGGATAAAAATTCGATCGTAATACAACAGGATTCTTAGAAACTGACCGCAATATATATAAAAGCATTCAAATATCGCAAACACTGATTAATGTCCAGTGCAATGACGGTACAGGTCAGCTGCGGTAAGTTCACCTTATGCCCAACACTACGAAAACATATAGTCGAACGGGGTCATTCTTATCCTCCAAACTGGGGTACCCAGGGGATGTAAGACTGGAGGTTCTCAGAATGGTGCTGGTAAAAACTAAGTCTTGTGGAATGTTACGCCGCGTCGACTGGTAAATAATTACCTTCGTTTCGAAGGAGTGTAGTGCCTTCATCTTCAGGGTCAAACCGTCTCTCTTCTCTCTCTGCTAAGACTGCTGGGCCCTGAAGACAGAAGCGTGACGGTCCTTCGAAAGGTGGGCAATTACTAGCAGTCGACGAGGCGCAACAACACGTACTGATACTTCAAGGGTGAGGACGTTTATAAACGGGATGCAGAGAAGAATATTCGGTCCTGTGAGGGAAGAACTAACAGGACGATGAAGAAAACTGTACAGGCCTAATGGGGAGTTTCGTTATGTGTACTCGCCACCGTCTGTCACATCAAATAAGATGGGAGAGGCATATAACATGCAAAAGTCAGAAAGGGATGGAGAGGACTTGAAACGCTACGTGTACACATGAAGATGTTAATATGAATCTTAAATAAAGAGGGTGTAAAAGCGGGAACTGGATTCATTTAACTCTGGGCAGGAAACACTGAGGAGCTCTTGTGGTCACGGTAAATGAACTTGAGTTCCATACAAGGCGGGGTACTCCTTCACCACTGACGGACTACTGGCATCTCATAGACTGTGCTCCATGGTATTGGAGGAACCGAAACGAACGTGGAAGGCCTTGTACCCACACCGTGACGTTGAAGCTGACCAAGATAACTGACGACGTTAAAAAACAAACAAATTCAACCGGCAATGGAACATTCCCACTAAAATTTTGAACGCGTTTCGCATTTCCGTGCTACTACCCCAGGATATTACATCATCCTCCATTACACTTCCCCCCAACAACAGTACGAAATTAATCATGTAAACTGGTGAAGTATGGGCTGGACGGCTAGAGACGGTTATAAGCAGTATCTCTCCGACGCCCACCCAGCATCCTACCGGGTACGACGAGTGCAGCTTGACGTAAACCATTCATACACATGTGGTGTGGCAGTGCTTCGTGACTGGGACAGCTACATCGCTTTCGATGGCCCCTTGTTTAGTGGTGGTGGAAAACACCACACACCCTCGTCTGTTTCCCCCTTACACCTGTCTGTCCTTCCAATCCTTTTACTTACCCCTATCTTACAGTAACCAGGATGCGCCCGTTTATCCTGCTTAAACAAAGGAACAAAGTGTTTCCCAATGCTTTCACCAGCGACTGAATTCCGGTTAGAAGAAATTAACGTCAGCAAAGTAACAAAACAAGGTTTCCTTTTGAATGTAGCCAACCGTTCCCTGTCCCATCAGGAACGCTATGAACACACCAAACTGAGGCTCACAAACACCATATTTTGCCAAAATAACGACAACATTAAGGATTCATCTCGGTCTAGTGTTGAGGTTTAGAGTGTAAATATATGTCCACATCCTCTATATGCCTTCATGGCTTGAACAGGGACAACTTTGCCTTTTACAAAGCATTAAGAACGTACGAAATAAGGGCCTTCTATTTGCCCTCATCAATTCCACCATTCTTTTCGTGAGGGTAAAGGGGATAATGATCGATGTGGATATCAAGAAACATAAACAGAAGTAACTCGCAGCCTGTCAGAAAACATATCTGGTCAACTACCTGCAGTAACTGATGACAGCCTTCGGACAACCACCACCGGACACCTCCAAGGTGGTGATACACTACAGCATCGTTTCCCAGACTTTCTTGGTCACGGAACACTTTTTAAGTATTTACGGTACACATATGTTTTGTGGCCCCTCATTTCTCACATAAAAATCAGCGCAACGAGATGTTAGTAATAAACAAAAGGCAATCTTAAAAAATTGCTATATGAACAGTACCTTAAACTATGATCAAATACGCTAAATTCAAATTTAATAAAAAATGCGCGTGATTTCAGGCTTCCGCCGCGAAGGAGATGAGATCTGCGCACTTCTGGGCCGTTACGTAGCGTATAGTGGAAATTCCTTACTGACGTTTCGGGGCAACCTATCGGTCCATGATTGTTTTCGTTTCTCGATTTTTTCCACCCATCACCTATTCACATCTCACAGAACACCAGTGTTCCGCAGAACATAGTTTGGAAAACGCTGTGCTATAGTATCCGTCTTTTCCTCCGCTTTCTCCCCTAATCATCGTCATTGTCATCATCAACGTTATTCTCTTACTCGTCTTATTATTTTCTCTTCCATTTTTCTCTGTATGATTCTTGTTATTCTTTTTCTCCTTGTTATGCCCTTTCTCCTCCGTCTTCCGTTCATTACCGTCCCGCTTGTCCTTCCCCTCCCCTTCCTGTACATATTACGGAAGTGTTCTACACCCACATCCTTAATGACAACTCCATGTATGCCTGGACTGCCTACATGGCAATCAGGCACTCACAGACAGCGCCGGAATATGCGCAAACCATCCATGTGTCGAAGCAGCATTCAAAATCCGCAATCTCTGCGTTCGACCAGCCTGCACGTATGCGCTTGTCATTCTACAGCAAGGCTAGAGTTTTATTTAGAGTCGTGAAACGCTGCACTCAATGCACAGCTCTGCACCAAATTTAGTCAAGGTCGATTTGAAATAAAAAAGGTTCCACGCGCAGGACGCTCGGTCGCCTGCATGAAGTACGTCGATTCGCCTTATGAAGTGTCGACGAACTTAAAAGGTACAGACTGACTCACTGTCTCCTGGGAATTGTAGCGTGGGATTCCCCGTCGCGGGCGGGTGACGCCATTTTACAATTACGCTGTTCTATATTTCTATGGCGCAAGCGCATATTCGATTTTGATTTCCCACCGCTGTAGTGTGTCCCACAATCACAAATAACCCACATTCAGCTTCTACAACAAAGCATACCCAATCAGTGACTACACAGTTTAAGAAGTGCCTTACCACCGCACAATGAGGATGTTAAAGAGGGCAGTACATTCTAACTCCCCCGAAACGGAGCTAGTGGTTTGATTCAGTCAGCTCGTCCTTTCACCCCAAGACCAATCGCTGGACAATACTGTATAAATGTCTGTATCCGTCCTAGAGCCAGTCTTGACGTGAGGGAAAAACAAAACCACGCCTGCACGGAAGATCGCACTGTGATCGGCCATGTCGAGGCCGACTGTCCTGTGTTACAAGCACACGTACTATGTTTAGTCCTACCGCATCACGCACGTTATCACACATACATTAGTAATCATTGTCAATGATTTAAAAACTCGGGGAATACCTCCTCCTACGATTCGGTTCAGAGTACTTTGTTTTCTACTTAAAAACGATTAAAATGTAAAAAAGATTCAGTTTTCTGTCCAGATGGCTGTGAAACACGGTCTCTCGAATTAAGGGAAGAGCATAGTCTGATGCTGAGGGCGTTTGGGAATAGGGTGTCGGGGAAGATGTTTGGACCTGGGAGGGAAGAAATGACAGTAGGCTAGGGAAAACAGCAAAATGAGAAGCGTCTGATTTGAACTCCTCACCAAATACTATACGGGGGATCCAAGTAAGGGCATTTGTTGGTGGATGTGCTGATTGTATGAATAGGCACGGTGTGAATAAGAAAATAAAATAATGTTTTCAGTGCAGCTACTTGCTTCTCAATTCTTCTACATGATGCACAATATATCAGGAATTAACAATTTATGTATCAGTGAGTTAATGCTCTATACAAGATCATTTGATGTACATACTCCCTGATGACGATCCCATAGGGGTTTGAACATGTAGGAGTTTATAGAGTGTTTTAATGTGATAGAGCTGCGTAAATACAAATATTGTACATTTGTTCGTTCATTATAAAGGTAAAGGTAAAAGTAAAGTACATCCTATAACAGGCCACGAAGGCCCAGGGATGGAGCAGAGGTATAGCTCTACTCTTTCTTTAACCTCGGCGCTATATGGGGTGGGTGGTGAACGCCACGCACCCGGCGCTTTACCCCCGGGAAAGACCCGGTAGCCATTGTATAGGAGGCTGGGTGGGCTACAGGGCCGGTCTGGACGGATGCGGAAAATCTCGCCCCCCACCTGGATTCGATCCCCGGACCGTCCAGCCAGTAGCGAGTCGCTATACCGACTGAGCTACCCCGGCCCACTTACATACTAAAGTAACATTAAAATCACTCTGTAAGAAAAAGAACGAGAGGGCTTGGACAGAATTCATATCATCCGGGAGAGGGGCAAGTGGCGAGCTCTTGTTGAACCGTCGGGTTCAACAAAATGCGGGGAATTTCTCAGCTGGCCGAGAAAGACAACATTGTTCCACGGATTTTGTTAGTCGGTAATTAACAGAGGTGGTGTTGACAATATAGCTTTCACCACTTAAGCAGTAAGGAGCGGTGCAATTCGCTAATGTCTGTACAAACGTGACCGTCATCCAGCAGTCACAAACTCTCGACTTTCACTCCGTACAAACTGCAATCACCGATCGGTTGCTTCAAATGGGAAAACTGAGATGGAAGTTACATTACTCTGGCAAAACAGTGCAAGACGCAGTAAGGTAGTACTACAATCTACCTGTACGAACTTGGAGGAAACGTCACTCATTCACGTGTTCTCATCCATCGTGAACCAAAATATGCATTGTGCCACCGCATCTGTTACGATCAAGCGGACATGGCTTCAACACTTGTAATTCCATGTCGTATTTCCACAACAGTACGACTGCATTTCACCGTATGA
>JGI20166J26741_11307781_pt1 | contig 14004 bp, 15 predicted proteins | sample TergutCu122P5_FD_26741 | JGI IMG/M metagenome (IMG submission 26741)
TCGGAATGACGCAAAAAACTGCGGTTCCTGCTTCGAAAAGACGGAAGGACGGCCCTGTTGTTCATATTTTTTGAGAATATCGTATGATTCTGCTATACTAATCGTACGATTGAAGACAGTATATCGAACGATTTTGGAGGAACAATGGTCGTCACCGCAACAGAACTGAAGCAGAATCTTGGGAAGTACCTCGAGCTTGCGAATACCGAGGAGATCACCATCACGAAAAACGGGCAACCTGCCGCCTATCTAAGCGGACGCCTGCAAAGGAAATATGCAGCCCTTGAACATCTCTCCGGATATCTCGCAGATTTCAATCCTACGCCCGAGGAACTCGCAGCTGACCACCGTCTTGAGCGGATCCTTTCGCGATGAGTCCGGCCTTCACTTTAGACATCCACGATGGCGCAGATCTCCCCTGCATTCTCTTCGACACGAATGTTGTCCTCGATGTGTTCCTCGCACGCGAACCTTTCCTGCACGACTCAAAAAAAGCGATAGAATCGATGATTTCGCTCAAACCGCGTTCGTTCATCGCTGCGTCTTCACTGACCGATCTGGCTTACGTCCTGCAAAAGAACCTGGGGTCTGCTGCTGCGACTCATGAGGCGCTGGAAGAAGTCCTCAACCTGTTCGATATCGCTGACACCACGGCATGGGACGTCTACAGCGCTCATGCAAACAAGGCGCCTGATTTTGAGGACAATCTGATCGCAGCGACCGCCGACCGTATCGGCGCGAAGTACATCGTCACGCGCAACGTCAAGGACTTCAAGGTGCTCATCGTGAAAGTCGTAACACCCCACGAGTTCCTGAAACTGCTGGAGTGAATCTACTTCTTTCCTTGCGTACACGTCCGCTGACTGCAACTGCCGCTCTGGGGGCAACCGATGCAGCTGAGGGGCTTTTTGCGTCGGCGCTGTTTGATGAGTGCGCCCAAGGCAAGTCCGGCCACCAGCAGGACCACGAGTATCAGGCCGACATTGAGCAGCAGGGATGAAGTCGCGTGGCTCACGACTCCTCGCTCCCCTCTTTGTGACAGCCAGGACCGTCCCCGCGCGCAGGTTTCGGGCGCAGCAGGGCGAAGAGCAGCGCCGCGAGCACGAGCAGCGCCGCAGCCGTCCCCGGCCCGAACACAGCGCCGCTCGCCCACATCCCCAGCTGATAGATCATGAGCGCGACGGCGTAGGCCCAGCCGAGCTGCCAGGTCAGGGTGAAGAGCGCCCAGCTGCGCGACTTCATCTCGCTGATCATCGTAGATACGGCCACCACACAGGGGATGCAGAGCAGGTTGAAGGCCATGAAGGCGTAGGCCGCTATGCGCTGTCCTCCGAAGAGCATCGTCAGCGGCGGTGCCCCCGCGCTCTTCGAGGTGAGTATCCCGATGACGCTCACGATCTGCTCCTTGGCGGTCAGCCCCAGCAGGGTGGCGATGGACGCCCTCCAATTCCCGAAGCCCAGCGGCGCGAAGACCCAGGCGAACAGGTTCCCGATGCCAGCGACCAGCGAGTGATCGAGGCTGGTGACCATCCCGAAGCGGCCGCCCACAAAACCGAAGCGCGAGAGGAACCAGAGCAGGATGCTCAAAAGCAGGATGATCGTGAAGGCCTTCTTCACAAAGGCCGAGATGCGCTCCCAGACGCTGCGGGTGACGTTGCGGGCCGTCGGCACATGATACGAGGGCAGCTCCAACACGAAGGGCGAGACCTTCGACTTGAAGCGTCCCAGCTTCTTCAGTATCAAGCCGCTGAACACCACCGAGGCGATGCCGAGGAAGTACGCGCTCGGCGCGACCCACCACAGCCCCCCGAAGACCACGCCCGCGATGAGCGCGATAAGCGGCAGTTTGGCCGAGCAGGGCATGAAGGTCGCGGTGATGATCGTCATACGACGCTCGCTTTCCTGCTCGATCGTGCGCGCCGACATGATGCCCGGCACGCCGCAGCCCGTGCTGATGAGCAGCGGGATGAAGCTGCGCCCCGACAGGCCGAAGCGGCGAAGCGCCCGGTCCAACAGAAAGGCGATCCGCGACATGTAGCCGCAGTCCTCGAGCAGCGCGAGCAGCATGAACAGCACCACCATCTGCGGGATGAAGCTCACCACCGCGCCGACGCCGCCGATGATGCCGTCGACGATCAGCGATCTCAGCCACAACGCCGCGCCGCCGCGGACCAGCACTGCGGACAGCGGCGCCTGGATCCAATGCCCGATGAAGGTCTTGTCCATGAAGTTCGTCACGACCCCGCCGACCACGGTCACCGACAGATAGTAGATCGTAAATATCAACAGCACGAAGAGCGGCAGGCCGAGCAGGCGATGCGTGACGACGGCGTCGATGCGCTCCGAGGCGCTGCGTTCCTCGACGCTGCGACGCACGGTGCGCGCCACAACGCGCTCGATGAAGTCATAGCTTTCCCCGGTGATGATCGAGGGCGCCGTGTCGTCAAGCTGCGCCTCGCAGCCCGCGATGATCGGCTCGATGTCTCCCAGCAGCTCCTGGTGGCGCGAGAAGTCCTCACGCTCGTGTTGCGTATGCCCTTGTGCCGCGCGCGCCCGGATACGTTCGTCGCGCTCGAAGAACTTGATGGTATACCAGCGCAGATGTTCGGGGGGCACCACGGGATAGACGATCTTCGCGATCCGGGCGAGCGCGTCTTCGACCCGGTATGAGAACTTGCGGTTGAAGAACGGCGGTATGCCCTCATCGGCTGCCGCGAAGGCTTGTTCCAGAAGCTGTGCTATCCCCTGGCCTCGCAGGGCCGAGATCTCGACCACCGGGACTCCCAGCGCCTCACTCAGGCCCCTGACATCGACCTCGTCGCCATGTTTGCGCACCAGATCCATCATGTTCAGGGCGATGACCTGCGGGATACCCATATCAAGAAGCTGAGTCGACAGGTACAGATTGCGCTCGATGTTCGTGGCGTCGACGATGTTGATGATGACGTCCGGTTCCTCCAGGATCAGGAAGTCGCGGGTCACCACCTCCTCGGAGGTATAGGGCGCAAGCGAGTAGACGCCCGGCAGATCGACGACGCGCGCCTCCCGACCGCCGCAGCGCGCGCGCCCTTCCTTCGCGTCTACGGTCACTCCCGGCCAGTTGCCCACATGCTGAGTCGAGCCCGTCAGGGCGTTGAAGAGCGTCGTTTTGCCACTGTTGGGATTGCCGACCAGGGCGACCTTCAGCGGGGCTGTCCGGGTCGCGGTCGTCACTGGACCTCGATAAGGGCCGCGTCGGCCTTGCGAAGCGAGAGTTGATAGCCGCGGACCAGGATCACGATCGGGTCACCCAGCGGGGCGGTCTTTCTGACCTGGAGCAGACAGCCCTTCGTGATCCCCATGTCCATGATCCTGCGCTGAAGAGCCCCCTCGCCACGCACCCGCAGGACACGGGCGCTTCCGCCGACCGGTATGTCTTTCAAGGTCTTCACTCGACCAGTATAGCATCCGATCGCTCAGGCGCTCTCAGGGTGCTTTTTGTTACTTCGCCGCCTGAAAAGGAGCACCATGCCGATGAGTGCGCCCATGATCGCAGCGGTGATCACCGCCGCCAGGATGACCAGTCGCTGCTCCTGCGAAGGATAGCGCCTGTTGCGCGCGGCCTGCTTCTCCATCCCCGGCGTATAGGGGATCCGGGTCCCCCGGACGAAGAGGCGGTGACTGTTGATGCCGTAGGGCGTACAGGTCACCAGCGTCACATAGTCCTGATCGGGGACGAGGCGCAGGCTCTCGGTCTGACTTGGCAAGACGACCTCGATCTTATCGATCTTATAGGCAAGCGTCTTTCCCAGGACATGGATGAAGAAGGTGTCACCCTTCTTGAGACTGATCAGATCGGTGAACATGCGCGCATCAGAAAGCCCGGTGTGTCCGGTGAGCACCGCATGACTGCGCTTCCCCCCGATGGGAAACGAGGTCCCCTCCATATGGCCGACCCCACGGCGCAGCACCGCGTCGGAAGTACCGTGATAGATGGGAAGGTCGACATTGATGCCAGGGATAGAGAGTGAGGCCATCACGCCTGAGCCCAGGTCGAGGATGCGCGCGTAGTTCTGATCGCGCACGATCCCTGAGCCGGGGATGAAGGGGTCATGAACGGGATCTCCCGCCAAAGCGTCGTTATACGTCTGGGCAGCCTTCAGCTGCTGTTCGACAAGCGCAGGATCGAGGCCCGCGACCTTCTTCGCATACGCCTGGGTGATCCTCGACGCGTTGCGGGCGGAGAGATAGCTTGCGACCGAAGGATACGAGATGAGCCCGATCCCGGCGACAAGCAGGAGGGCGATGAGGAGGTATCGTTTCATGAGGGTTCATCAGGACCCCGCCCCACAAACAGGGGGCAGGGTCCTGCACTATACGAAGAGAGAGGACTACTTCGCAGCGTTTTCAGCGCCCTTGCGCTTACGGCTTGATACGACCACGAGGATCGCCACGCCGATCAGGGCGACTCCAGCGACCGTGAAGACAAGGATGCCGGCATCCCCGGTCAGGGGCAGGATGAAGCCCTTGTTGTTCACGACCGGCTGGGTGACCGTGTAGTCGGTAGCAGCAGTCGAGTTGGCGGCCGTGAAGGCGACCTCGATCGGGTCGGTCAGCAGGTTGTAGCTCGCAGGCGCCTGGGTCTCGACGACGTAGTACTTCAGGTAGGTCTTCGTGACCCCGTCCGCGCCGACCGTATAGTCAGCGATGCCGGCGAAGGTGGTCGCAGCTCCCGCGGTGGTCCCCATCCAGTCCGTGGCCGTGCTGTAGCCGGTATCCGTCGTATCGAGGATGTTGCCCGAGGCATCGATGCGCAGGAACTGTTTCGCTGCCGCGTTCGCAGGCGACGAGGCGATCTTGAACTGTGCGCCCGGCAGAGCAGCGTTCGTGCGGGCGTCGACCTTGTTGATGACGATCGTGCCGGTATGGAAGGTCGCAGGATCCGAGGTGACGGTCTTGGGGTCGCCGTTCTTGTCATTGAAGCTCAGCGTGGCGGTGTTGCTCGCCGTCACTCCTGTGGCAAGCGTGGACGTGACCTTCGCGGAAAGCTGCACCGTCAGGTAACGGGCCGCGGACAGCTTGGTCAGGCCGGTCGATCCGCTCGCGTTGTTCAGGCTGATCGTCGCCGTCTGACCGACCGTGGCCAGCGTGTATTCGGGCGAGGTCAGCGGCGTCGGACTGACGGTACCCGCCGCATCCATCGAGGCGATCACGGAATCGACGGTGACCGTTGAGCCAGCCAGGGCGGTCGGCAGGATATCGGTGATCTTGACGTTCGTGTCCTTGGCGATGTCCGAGGGGATACCGACCGTGATCGTGAAGTGAGCGATGTCACCGATCGTCAGGGCGTCCTGGGTGATCTTCTTGGTGACGGTCACTTTCTCGTTCTTGGGAAAGACGTGAGCGGGATCCAGGAAGCCGTCGCCTGCGGGGTTGGTCATCGGCAGGGCGACGACGAAGGGATCCGCTGCCGAGGTCACGAGCGGGCTTGCCTGCTCGATGACCAGATACACGCCCTTGGGCATCTGCGGCGTGGTCGCAAGGCCTCCGCCTGCAGTCGTGACCGATGCCGGGGTGGCCGCCGTCACGGCGAACACCTTGCCCGTTGAGTCGGTGATCTGCGTCGGCGCCGTCATGCTGTCAGGGGTCCAGGGGCCCACAGACGACGGGTAGATCCCGTCTGAGCCGATCGTCACCTTGTACAGATTGAAGGTGATGCCATCGAGCGCTTGCGCGCCCGAAGGGATGGTCACGTTGGTCGTACCATCACCCGGGATGTTCGCCGTCGATTTGTCCGGCATCACATACTTGTGGATCACGAGGCTTCCTGTGTCAGGAGGCGCCGCTCCAGCTCCGGTCGGGACCAGCGCCAGCAGCATGAACACCGCCAGCAACAGCCCCACTATCTTCTTTCTCGTCTTCATCGTTTCCGTCCTCTCTTCCGTGGTATACATTCCGTTTTCTTCAGATGCTTGTTTCACTTCTCCCTCTCCTCTTCCTCGTGGTATACATGAGCACAGCTGTGCCGACCAGGATGATACCCAAAGTCGTCAGCAGCAGGATACTATAGCCCTGGCCGGACAGCGGTAAGGTCATGGCCTGATAGTTCGGGAGCACCCGCTCGCCTGCCGTGTCCAGAGAGAAGGCCGGCGGAGATCCGTTCGCCTTGATGGTGATCGGGTTTGCGGTGTTCGTCGTCGAGACCGAGATCGTCCAGTCCCCCAGAGGCAACTGATAACCTGAGCCTGTTTGTGTTTCAACGAGTTTGTAGTCGCCTGCCTTCAGACCCCCGAAGTCGACGAGACCTGCGGTGTCACTGGTCGCCAGTATCGGAGCCTGAGAGGCATCGATGGCGCCCAGGGCATCGAGCGGATAGAGCATGAAATCAACCCCGGGCAGAGCAGTGCTCAGATCCCCGGTCGTCTTCGTGAACGAGAAGGGCACGACGGCCTTCTCGTAGTCGTTTCTGAAGTAGACCTCATAGATGCTCGCGCCGACGGGTACGGTCGTGAAGGTCACGCTCGAGACAGAGCTGGTCAACGCAGCTGGGCTGTTGCCGGAAGCCGTCGAAAGATAGTCGTAGCCCGCTATCGAGGCCACCGGCATGACCTCCTTGACCGTGTAGGTGGTCGAGGGGCTCAGGATATAGGGTGTTGCGGCAGGCGTCATGAACTGCACCGATCCCGTGAGACTCCCGCCGATCATCGAAAGCGTTGCCGTCGCCAGCAGCGTCCCGCTCGTACCCGCGCCCCCATACAGTTCGAAGGTCACCGGATAGCTTGGCGGCATGTCGGCCGAGTCCACCCCGGTCACCTCTTTGTAAGCCACCAGTCCCGTGTCGACATAGTAAAGTTGCAAGACACTGTTGGGAACAAGCAGATTGAAGCTGGTGACACCGTTGAGATTTCTTCCATTGAGGAGCACCTGTTGCAGTTTCGCTCCCGAGATGGTATTGCCCGCAGCGATCGGGGTGTTCGGCGGCTCAGCCCCTGTTTCTGTGAGCGCGGTCTGCAGCACCCCGTTCAGGTAGTATTCCACGGTATAGGGCAGCACATTGCGGAAGGTGACCGCGTCAAGAAGGTTGCCCTCGCTGCCTCTCACATAGCTTGCCGGGGGCGAAGCCGGATCGACCGCTGAAACGCTGACGAAGAGGAAGCGTACCAGATAGACCCCGGCCGGAACCGTATAGGTACCGGAATACGGCTTCCCGCCGTTGTTGCTGTTCCAGGGGCCTTTCCCATCCGTGATAGTCGTCACCGAGGCGTTTCCCCCGGTAGCCGTGGGATACGCGGAGGGGTTAGCGGGCACTTCGTCTTCGGGCATGATGATCACGTTCATCGTGTCCTGTCCGTTACGCCCGGCATGCGCGAGCGTCCAGGTCAGGATCTCGCCGGGAGTCACCAGGACATCCTGGTATAAGGTGCCGATGTAGTTGGCGTTAAGCTCCGCGAACTGTGAGGGTCCGTCTGCCTGACCGTTCAGGTTGTAGGTAGTCGCGTTGCGACCGAGCTCGATCATCCCGTCCTGCGCGGTCGTGCGCCAGATGAGTCCCGCCGTCCCGTTCGCGAAGTTACCGTAATTGACGGTAGTAGCAACCTTCGGCGTCTCGAAACTGCCGTTCTGCAACGACATGTAATAGGGGACCTGGTACGCAGCAGACGTGACCGGTCCGGTCAAAGAGCCCGCGCCGTTGTCGACGACCGCCGATACCTGGTAGTACATGCGTCCGCTGCTCTGGTTGAGCCCCAGGCGGTTTCCGTCGACCGCGACGTTGACGCTCGACCCGTCAGCAGAGATCGCCTGAGGATCGACCGGGCTCCAGGGGCCGCTCGCACTGGTGCTTTCCACCCAGGTATAGGTGACCGTCGCGCCGGGCGCTGCGGCGGCAGCTGCCAGAGCGCCGCTCGGCACCGCGGTCAGAAGCCCGTTCGAAGCTATGGTGTCCTTGATACCAAGCTCGGTGGTGGGCTGGTTGACGGTGATGTTGAAGGTGATCGTCACGTTGGTCGTGGTACCCGAGCCACCGCTGTTGTTGTACTTGAGTATGATGGTCGTCGAATTCGTGAAGTTCAGCGTGTACGAGAAGGGGCTGGTCGTCGTCACCGGGACCTGCGCGCTTAACAGATTGGGGCCTTGCGCGCCGCCAAGCGGTCCCTGTGTGATGCTGGTGAACACGAGGTTGGTGTTCGTGGCGCCGATCGTGAGCGAATGCTGTTGTCCGACATAGGTCGAGGTCACCGAGGTGTTGTACGTACTGGCGCCGCCGGTCACCGTCCCGGCCGTCTGGGGAACACCGTCGATCGCGACCGTGTAGCCGTTGACATTGGTGATCGTCACCACATAGGTCGAGAGGTGTTCGACGGTGAAGGAGACGCCGGTGTCGGTCACCTCGACCGGAGTTTTCTCCGGGACCGGAGCCGCATCGGTGGGAAGGTAGAGGAGCGAAAGCTGGTCGCTCGTCAGACCGTCGGGCATACCAGGGATCGTGACGCCTATGGTCAGTGGTGCATCCGGTGACGGCTCGAACTTCGTGCCGTCAGCAGTATAGACCGTGATGTCATAGGCGGTAAGTATCTGCAGATCGTCGAGAGACGGGTCGATGGCATAAGCGACTGCCTGCCCCTCGCGAGGCAGCTGCCCTTCGACCGTCACTGACACTGAGGACGTCGTCTGGAGGCTGGCGTCCGTATAGACCGTCGCCTGGAGCACCTGAGGGGTAAGGGTCGCCGCCGGGAGCGTCTGCGCGCTGGCGGCAGCGGTGGTCTCAGTCGACACCGAAGCGCTCTGACTGGCGCGCACCGGTTGTGAGATGGAAGCTATGATGACGCAAGCTGCCAGCAGCAACGCAAGTACCCTGCCCTTGAGAGCCCTTGTTGTACGACTGCTGACCGTTGGTATCGCCCCCTCCCATTCATGGCTACGAAACACACCGTAAACCTATAATATGATAACAGGGTGAACGCTGCGATGTAAGAGGAATATAGAGGCCGTCACCAGCGCGTAATATGTGTATAAAAGCCGGATCGCAAGGGCCCGTCCTGAAAAGAGACGGGCCCTGATGCTTGTTTAGTGGTGACGCCGGGGTCTGCGGTCATCGCCGCGACCGCCGCCTCGCCCTCCACGGTCGTCGCGGCGCGGGCGATCGCCGCCCCCGCCGGTCCAGCTGCCTTCCGGTGCGTCGGGCTTATCGAGGCGGTCGAGCGAGACCTTGCCGTTGTCATCGACCTCAAGGACCGTGACGTCGACCTCGTCACCGAGGTTCAGGACGTCTTCGACCTTGCCGATCCGTCCGTTGGCCATGCGCGAGATATGCAGCAGGCCGTCCTTACCCGGCATCAGCGAGACGAAGGCCCCGAAGCTCTGGATGCCCACGACCTTGCCATGATACTCCTCGCCTACTTCAGGATCCTTGACGATCATGTTGATGCGGCGCGCCGCCTCTTCCCCGCCGAGGTCCTTGGACCCGATGAAGATGACGCCGTCCTCCTGGATATCGATCGAGGCCCCGGTCTCCTCCTGGATGGCGCGGATGACCTTGCCGCCCGACCCGATCACCTCGCGGATCTTGTCGACCGGGATCTTGATCGTGATGACGCGTGGCGCGTACTCGCTGAGCTCTTCGCGCGGCTCTGGCAGAGCTTCGAGCATCTTGCCCAGGATATGAGCGCGCCCCGCCTTGGCCTGCTCGATGGCGCGGGTCAGGATCTCCAGCGAAAGTCCCTTGGCCTTGTTGTCCATCTGCAGAGCCGTGATGCCCTTGGCGGTGCCGGCCACCTTGAAGTCCATGTCCCCGAGGAAGTCCTCCAGCCCCTGGATGTCAGAGAGCACGGCGACCTTGTCGCCTTCTTTGATGAGCCCCATGGCGATACCGGAGACCGGGGCCTTGATGGGCACGCCGGCGTCCATGAGCGCAAGCGTCGATCCGCAGACCGAGGCCATCGAGGATGAGCCGTTGCTCTCGAGCACTTCCGAGACCACGCGGATCGCGTAGGGGAAGTCCTCGCGCGAGGGCAGCATCGGGCGCAGGGCGCGCTCCGCGAGCGCTCCGTGGCCGATCGCGCGGCGGTTCGGTCCGCGCATGAAACCCGTCTCGCCCGTGGCGAAGGGCGGGAAGTTGTAGTGATGAAGGTAGTACTTGCCCTCTGCGGGGTCGATCGTGTCAAGGCGCTGCCACTCGCTCAGCATGCCGAGCGCCGCGATCGAGAGCACCTGGGTCTGTCCGCGCGTGAAGAGTCCGTCGCCGTGGCTGCGGGGCAGGAAACCGGCCACACAGCTGATGGGACGGATCTCGTCGAGAGTGCGTCCATCGGCGCGCTCGCCTTCGTCGAGCACCATGGCGCGCATGGTCTTCTTCTCAAGGGACTTCAGCGCCGCCTTGATCTTGCCACCCCACTCGGCGCGCTCCTCGTCGCTGAAGGTCTCGGTGATCGCCGCCTTGACCTCGTCGACATCGGCCATGCGCGCATGCTTGTCGGCGTTGTGCAGGGCAGCGCGCATCCTTCCGGCGTCAGCCTCGGCCACGCGCTCGGAGATCCACTCGGGCGTCTCATCGAGCTCGAAGGTAAGCGGCGTCGGGTCGACACGCGCGACCAGGCGCTCCTGAGCCGCGCAGAACTCACCGAGGGCCTCCTGGGCGAACATCATCGCGGCGAGCAGATCCTCTTCTGCGACCTCGTCTGCGCCGGCCTCGATCATATAGACGGCGTCACGCGAGCCGCCGACCACGAGGTCGAGGTCGCTACCCTCTTCCTCTTCGAAGGTCGGGTTGACGATGAACTGACCTGCGGCGTCACGCGCGATGCGCACGCCGGCAAGCGGCCCCTCGAAGGGGATGCCGGCGATGAGCAGCGCTGCCGAGGCGCCCATGATCGAGATCACGTCGGGCTGGTTGTCCTGGTCGGCGGACAGCACCGTGGCCACCACCTGCACGTCGTTACGGAATCCATCAGCGAAGGCGCTGCGCAGGGGCCGGTCGATCATGCGAGCCGTCAGGATACCCTTCTCGCTGGCGCGTCCCTCACGCTTCAGAAAGCCGCCGGGGATCTTTCCTGCCGCATACATGCGCTCCTCGAAATCGACCGTCAGGGGGAAGAAGTCATAGTCCTTCTTCTCCTTTGACGCCGTCGCGGTCACCAGCACGACGGTGTCGCCCTGGCGCACCAGACACGACCCGCCGGCCTGACGGGCGAGCTCGCCTGTCTCAAGTGAATACTCTTTCCCGAAGAGTTCGAACGTTTCTACAAGCTTTGTCATATTCTTCCTTCTTCTTTCAATCAGCCGCGGATACCCAGTTTGGCTATCAACTCACGGTAGGTCTCGATATCACGTCTCATCAGGTAGTTCAGCAGACGCTTGCGCTGACCGACCAGCTTGAGCAGACCCCGGCGCGTGTGATGGTCGTGGGGGTGTGCGTCAAGATGGACGTTAAGGTCTTTGATGCGTTGCGTGAGCAGTGCGATCTGGACTTGCGCAGAACCGGAGTTCTTCTCATCGCCGCCGTACTCAGTGATGATCTGAGCTTTGACTTCCTTGGTCAAAGGCATAGTGACTTCACCTGTCTTTCCTGTCCGCCCTGCTCCGAGCACGCCGCTGGTGAAAGCGCGCGCCCCAGCACAGGGTACTGTTACAGCTTGACCAGTGTAGCACACCGCGCTATGCGATGTCGGCCTTGACGTCGGCGGGTGCTGTCTCGAGCTTGTCCGGATGCGTGATCATCTGCTCCATGAAGCGGCTCGCGCGCACGAATCCCGCCCCGTTCGTGATGCGCTCGTCCAGCGTGACGCCCAGAGCGAAACTCCGGGGGCGGGTCGTCGAGAAGCCCAGAGCCAAAAACGTCGAACAGGTCCCGAACTCGTAGAGATGGTGATAGAGCACCGGTCCGCGGATCGAGGCCATGTTCGTGAAGAACATGCTGCAGTGAAAGGGGCTCGCCTCGATGAGCGCTGCCGGCAGTTTGCCGTGCTTCTCCAACCAGACCAGGAAGCCCACGATCGAAGACGGCAGACCCGGCAGCTTCAGGATGCTCCCGGCGATCCTGTCGACCGAGTTGGCGTTATCCGGCGCCCGGTTCAAGACGATGGCCGCCTCAAGCCTTTCCGCGACCTCGTCGAGGGTCTCAGAACCGTCGAAGTGCACCTTGACCACGGTCTCTGGCTGATCCCCGACGCCATCCCAGTCGCTCTTAAGCGTCACAAAGGACACGGAGATGTCGTTATGGGCATAAAGCCGCTTGTTGACCAGGAAGCGGTTGATGAAGGGGAACTGCGAGCAGGTGCGTACGTAGGCGGCGATGATGACCGCCATGAGCGTGATGTGGGGCCCCTCTCCCCCTTTGCGGGCCTTGAGATAGGCGTCGACCTTGTCTGAGTCGAACTCCCAGGTGACCTGGTTACAGGAGTCCCAGCGATGCTTCATGATGTAGCCCATGAAGCGCGTGATCGGGTCGATCGAGCGTATGCGACGCCCGTCGCTGCGTCCCATCAGGCGGCCTGTCCCGCAAGCCCGATCTCACCGGCGACCGCGCGCATGCCGGCGATGGTGCCCTCGATGAGCGCGTCCAGTTCGACGCCGAGCATCTCGGCGCCCTGCAAAACGATGTCGCGATCGACCCCGGCGGCGAAGGCCTTGCTCTTGAACTTCTTGCGCACGGACTTGACCTCGATGGTGAGCACCGATCTGTCGGGGCGCATCAGCACCGCCGCGGTGACCAGACCGCAGAGCTCGTCACAGGCGAAGAGCACCTTCTCCATCACCAGCTCCGGTTTCACGTCAGAACAGTGCGGCCAACCGTGACTGATGACAGCGCGCACGAAAGCCTCGTCATAACCGGCCTCGCGCAGCAGCTCCGGCGTCTTGTGGCAGTGCTCGTCGGGCCACTGCTCGTAGTCAAGGTCATGGAGCAGCCCGACCTGCCCCCAGTAGTCGACATCCTCGCCATAGACGCCGGCGAAGTGGCGCATCATCCCGCGCACGGCGCGCCCATGTTTGCGCAACGAATCGCTCGAATTATAGCGGTCGAGCAGCTCTTCTGCCTGCGCATCGGTCAAAGGTAAGGTCATAGCGGTCTCCAAATCTCCCGACAACGGTTCCTATGATATATTGAGCTGTCGTTCAGACAGCTAAGAGTTTATGAGCGGCTTCTCGCGCAGCATCGGTCACCGCTTTGTCAAGATGCCCGATCTTGGCACCCAACCAACCAGCACGGACCGCTGACAATTTGTCTACCTCAAGATAGCAGCTACGATCAAGACCGTTCGTCGTGGTCGGCTCGACCGGGATTCGAAGTTCATTCCCTTCGACAGGATAGCTGGTCAGCGGTATCACTATCGCAGAGTCACCCGTATCGAACTTCGGATCCTGAAAGAACACGACCGGGCGAGGCTTGCTTGTGTAGGTCCCCCCGGCGATGGTGACGACATCTCCCCATTGATACTTCATCACCACTGGCCCCAATCCGCTCGTGCTTCATCCAGGAAGTCCATCGTCTGGGTCCGGTGACTGTCCCCTGCAGAAAGACTGAGCGGGATAGCCCGGTCCCTCACCGTCTGCTTCACCAGCATCCTGACAACACTTGGGGCATCAAGGCCCAACGATTCGACGACCTGAGTAAAGTCCTTCTTGAGGGACTCATCCATTCTCACCGTTAGAGTTGATGTCATTTGAATACCTCCATAATCATTTGATTACACAATGATTATATCAGAAATACCTCTCTTTGGATCCTGTTCATCGCGGATCACCTGTTCCCGTCTCAATTTCAGCGTAGAGTTTCACATCAGTCGCCTGCAGCATGCGGAAGAGGCGCTCCATCAAGAGACCGGGCTTTCCTTGCTCCATCTCCCAGACCCACTTCTGGCTTACCCCCAGCTGGGCTGCGAGTTCTCGCTGGCTGAAACCTTTCTGTAAGCGCCCCTGCTGGAGTACGGCGCCAAGCAACTCAGGATCTTTGAGCTGGGCGCGTGCGATCATCTTGGGCCTCCTGACTACGCTATCGATATCAGATCGATATGACTACGATTTCGTATT
>JGI20166J26741_11308892_pt1 | contig 14000 bp, 8 predicted proteins | sample TergutCu122P5_FD_26741 | JGI IMG/M metagenome (IMG submission 26741)
TGTAACTACTGGAAATGGGTGGTTGAAATGGGGTCTAGCTTGACCCGACTGAAGGTCGTGTTTTATGCTTCGCTTTGGTATTAGCAGTGGGTTCATACGCAGCTTACGAGTAAGGATTGTATAAATTTTAAATTTGAGTGAATAATGACACAGGGAAACATTCAACATCAATTTATTGCAGTTTGCCCCAGCTGTATCTTGGAAGTTTATGTTACATTAGATGTATTTCATAAGTTAGTTGTTGGAACAGATTTGTCTATCAAGTAACTGCTCGTTGTTGTTTTGTTTCTGAGCATTAATTAAAGTCAAAACAGTGTTTAGAACGTTAAGTTTTAACTGTGTCTTGACGTGGGTCTGTTGTGTCCTGTAGGTTGAAATGCACGAGTTGTGCGGCAACCCAGCACTCAGCATAATGTAAATAAATCTCATTTGTCTTTCTGAAGTTTAGTGACAGTCTTTACTATTGCCAGTTTGGCATTTCAGCTGATCGTTGTCAAGTGTCTGGTGTCTTAATCAGTCAGTGGTCCAATTTCGAGCGTCATATTAACGATGTATGTTCCAAAAAAGTTTTTAATTTATTTTAAAAAACGTTATTAACTCTGGTGGAGAGAACTGAGGAACAAATGAAGATTTGGTCCTGACTGACGCACCGGATGTGTGCTTCTTAGATGAGGGATCAGGTTACAGTACCCAGTGCCACCACATGTCTACACTCTCCATGTACACGAGCAAGAGTGTGGGACGCAGAGCGGTAATTATGTACGGCATGTGGCTGATGACGTTGTAATCATAGGGGTGAAACACTGTTAACTAGGAAATGTGTTAAGTTGGTTTGCCACCGAAAATATAACGACTCTATGAAAGGCAAAATGGAATGTCTGCCACATAAATATGTATCTGTGCTTGCATTAAACCCCACTGAATGTAACTGGTTGTGCGAGACGCTGTTGCGTTTGTGTCATAAGCGTTAGTTACATAGGTGTTCAGGGATACGGATGGAAACGAGAGACACATCTTGGCTGGATTAGTTGTAGAATGCCTACTCGAACTGCCGAAGGTGGTATCAGACAAGACAACTCTTTATGAATGACGACGGTTTGTTGAACAGAGACAGAGTTATAAGATTGTGATGTTGCAAGCTGATTCCATTGAAACTCGTCCCAAGATTATCGTGCAGCCCATTTATTATAATGACTCTACACTTCTATTACTGTTGTATTATTTATTATCCTGCATTTATCACAATACGATTCCCCTCACTTGAGTGCATTTCACGCCCCGACGTCCAGTACAACTTGCGCGACTTGACAACCGTCCTCAGTCTCTGATGTCGATAGTGTCAGTAGGGTCTACCGATATCAGAGACTGAGCGGGTTAGTTCTTTCCACGCAGTGATCACAAATGTCGTATGCCTGCTCGTCTTGGGGCCGACGTTCGCAGTAACGCCGCGGTGCTATACTTGCTATAAATATACGAATAGTATGCACGTATTTTGCAGTTCTGTAAAACGTATTTAAAAACAGAACATTTAAATGTTAAATTTTAAATCAAGGAAGGAAACTTGTGTATGGGCCTGCTGGTTTTTATCGACGGTACTTGTCGTCTGACACTCATTTCAGGCCGCGTTCATTGTAGCTCCCTTCGGTTGTATGACCATGTTAAGAATTATCTACCTTGCGGTGGAATTTCCTGTCTACCAAACAATATTAAGTCAACAAGTTCTTCCGAAACGTCGGTTATTTTTTACAGTTTCGACTCGATGGTGTTTCCGGAACACCGTAGTGTTTTATGAATTGCTTAATGAATTTAGAAGGGAGATAAAACATGTACTGCACACACCTTGCGTCTGTGTAATCTCGCCCATGGCGATTGTGCGATAATTTTTCCTTTGTGATGCGATGAATGCTAAAATTAATACAAGCATCTACACATGGATCGTACTTTACTGCGGCCGTTGGTGGTTGCTGCTTGTAGTCCACTGTGTGGGGTGGGATCAGACAGAGGGACTTTTCGGTGTTTCTTTAAGGGACGGAGCGTGCTGTTGTGCTAAGTCACCAGCTTACACGAACATACTGCAGCGCCTGTCGTTCTCAAACTAAGCCGAAACAAAAACACTCGCGCGACGCGAAAATACGGCGAGGACCTTTTGGTTCTAGTAAGTGTGAAGCTGTTTCATACGCACTGTATATTTATACTGGTATATCCTGTATTGGTTATCAACGTTTCACAGATTACTGTCTTCTGTTATGTGCCACAGTGAATCCTCGTACATGAACACCGACTTTTCAGTGGAACGCGCTGCCCCATCTCTGAAATCATTCTTCTGCCTTGTAGATGGAAGCAACCATCGGTATCCTTGTACCAGACTGCACGGCGGCACACTGTAGAAGACATTTAGTTGCCTTCATATTCATTTCTATAAGAATTTCCTCTCTCAACATTTCACAGGACTCTGGTTTTGTTCTGAACTCTGAAATGTGTGGATCTTAATGCAGTGAGGGTTGCGAATGTGGCCGAGGTTCGGGCCCATTGGCAGGCTTTTTTGAACACGTTTTTTAAAACCTTTAGGTTCCGTAAGAGGCTACGGATTTTTTGATGAGAGGAGGAATATGCAGTTTCTCAGACGGATTCAAGACCGAATCTTCTGCGTTACTAAACGAGATACCTGTTCTTGTAAGCATTTAAATAGCTAAAAGAAAAAAGTTGTAGAAAATTAAATGCAGTAATTTCCTAGGCGTGCTGTGTCTTTTTTGGGGTGTGTTCGAATCAAGCTATGTACTGTACATGAATTTAAAGTACGTTTTACCTAAACGTTACGTTTACGTCGTATATAAAATGAAGCATAAAATTTGAAGTTTAATATCTTCGAACTAAGAAATGCCCGCAGTTTTCTCACCCTCCTGTCAGTTTAATTGCCGCTAGTCTTCTACATTCTCATTTTATACATTTTTAAAATAGGCTGTGATGACATTAGCCTTCTCGTAAAGAAAAAATCACTGATCAGTATTTTACTGGCTTTTGCTTGCTTCGAAAAAGTAGGTGTTTGGCTGTGAGTGAGCGGTCCAAGCAAAAAGACACTATTTCAAGGAAGTTATTAACTGAAAACTACAGTATAGCATTTCATTATGTCGACCGAACAGCTTGGAAATGTGGACATACTGACCAGCGCAGTAGTTTTATGGCCATTTAACAATTAAGTAGCTGTACAACATGTGTAAGAGCTGCCTGTAATAGCGCTGTAACTTGCGTGTAGTACTTTGAGTTGGCTGCAGTGTTTATTATAGCCACGCTTCGAACAGTTGTAGCAGATAAACAAGTGGGGCTAAAGCAACGTGACACTGGACACAGTTGTACAGCAAGTACGTAGTAATCTACGCATTTCACCTAGAACTGTTCACGCGTTCCATGGAACAAAATTTCTTGAGAAAGTGATCTCCGTAGTTAATGTATCGTTAGGTTCGTCACCAATTAACAAGAGCGTCCCGCCGGACCCTTATTCTGAAGCACTGGATTCCATAATTGTGGCTAAAAGTTTGTATAATGCCCCATTGTCTCGGGTTAAGGAAAGTTCCCGTAAAGTACTTAGTTTCTTACCCTGGGTTTTTAGTATCCATCTTTAATACCCATTTTAATACTCATTATAATATACTTCTGTCTACAACTGGGTTATGCAAGTAATTTGTTCCCATAAGAATTAAATCGTATACGCATTTTTTGTGTGTTCCAAAATATTGGTTTACGTAGCCTTTTATGTTTAAAGCAGTCGGAATATAGTACCTTTCGTACTGAATAGCATCAGGCATTTACAGAATATAATATAATTTTAATTTTATTACGCATGTTACGTGTTTCTGCTGTAACTGCATCCTGCGCGGGGGTCAGGAATGAGTGGAGCTATACCTTCACTCACGCTTTATGCCTTCCTGGCGTGAACAGGAACACGTTTGGTTTACTTTAGTAGCTACAACTTGAAGCGTCGAAACATATTACATATAGGCATAATTATGATATGACTTCATTACTGCGTCTGTGTTTGCGTCGAAATCATGCACGTCGTTTCTTATGTATTGGTTGCGGACTCTCCTTAATACTTTTGAAATTGTGACTCATATTCCGTTTCTTGTGTTACGGAAACAAGATCGGAAGTATGCATGCATGCCAGTAAGTAGCTTCTGCTTAGAAATGTACACGATTGTTAGTCGGAAATATATGAAAGGAGGAGACCGCTTTTGTAAGTTGGCAGACACAAGTCGAAGGGTGGGTCATGGTGTTGTTAAAATGGTTTTTGAAGAAATGTGGTTTGAGAATATGACCCGTATAGGGTCCGGCCGCAGGCTGTTGTGGACACGACCACGAACCCGCAGGTCTCACAGAAAGCGGGGAATTTATTGACCATCCCTGTGACTGTTGGTGTCTGAAGGAGTGCGCTCGCAACTAGTTAGGTGTAATACTTGGCTTCCACAACGTGGCCGGGACCAGACTTTCAGAGAGCGAAATGTGGTTGTGATTCCCCCGAGCTGGTCAGGCAAGGTATTTTTAATATTTCGCTGCGATATAATTTTGCCCAGTCTCATTGCCTGTGTCGCGACGTTTGGGCTTCTGGCGCTAGCGGCTGAACATCTGGCTTGTGCACAGTTATGTGCTGAGGCGCACAGTGATGACGCATTGTTGCTTGCTACGGAAAATAAAAAAGCGAAGAATCTGCCATTAAAGCTGTTACGTTATGCATTTGAGGCAGAGTGCACTGACACTGCAGTCACAGTTTTTCTGGACTGGATGCGGCTAACTGGTTGGATGTTACAGAGTAACAACGTCCGACGTCCACTTCGGACTCCTTGTCGCCGTCATCCTCCTCGCCCTACTCATCGTCCTCCTTGTATTCCTCCTCAACGATTTTTCAAACGTTGAATGCCTACTTTCATATTCTTAGTCCGCGTCTTATCCGTGTCCCTGTGTGTAGTAATCTCCAGATCTGTTGTGGAATAAGTTTCCCGCGCAGTTCTTTGTCTCCTTGTGGTCTTATAATGTTTTTGTGTATCTAAGAGTATTTTTCGGTCTTACATATCTCTTTTGATATCCTTGCTTAATTGTTTGCTTTATAAACAAATGCTATTAAATGGCAGTATTTGTTGCTGATACAGGAACGTGCATATCTGGGATGTGACAGGAATTAGTTGCACCACCCGTTCGGACGAAGCGGCTGCCTTCATCTTTAAGATCGAAGGAGATACGGAGGCAGGCAGTAGGTTCCTCGAAAACGTTGGTGAATATTTATGAGACTACATGACGTCACGTCCGTCAAGATAATCTTGGGCACCGCTAGGGAGAGGAAAAATTTTATGTGAACTCTTATTTTGTTGTTCATGAAGTGAATGATTTAAGACACTGCGGATTGCAGATCCATATTTTCTCTCTTGTATGCAGACTTTTAACGTAGAAATATAAAATCTTACCTGTGTTTAATTAGTAATGCTCATATATGTGAATGAGTGGTGCTGCAGCTCGTGTGTTATTTCAATAGAGGTGAGTGATCAGATTTACGCCCCAGTCACTTAGCCTCTTGTGCAGAGCCTCGTAATACCCACTGGATAGGATACAGGGTGGGCTCCAGATTATTTTGTCAGGTAGTAGGACAGAAATGCTGTTAACCATTGTGTTACGTAAACCATTCGTGTGCGATGAACGAGATTCTGCCATGAAAATTGCGATCGGTTTTTGCACTACAGTGTTGAACTGTTTGCTTTGTGCCAGAAACCCGCATAACACAGTGCCTAACGCAGTGTGGTCCTGCACCTCATTGAATATGCGCGGAATGTTGATGTCGAAAGTTGGACTCGAATTAAACGACAACGGACAGCTTTTCAACTTGAGTAATGAGAAAGAGGCCTACTGAAAGTTTAGATGTTGTTTGAACTTTATAAGGGGTTACTCACCTACCGCACAGAACATGTTTTTGATTTTATCAAGTTTAGCCTAGTTAGTGGTCGCAGCACAGTGAAATCTGCTTATAGCGAAACCCAGTGAACCTGAACACCTGTAGATGTTTTGCCATTTCGATCAGCTGTCCGTTGGAAACAGACAGTGCTGCTCACTTCCAGATGAATAGTCTGCAACACCAGGTATTCGCAAATGCACAGGGCGCTGTTAATAGTTCACATTTTGAGTTTTGTGCCCTTGTTACTGCTGTTTCCAATACACATTCCATTCAAGTCCCCGCTCGTACTTTACTGTGGCCTAGGCGAGTTCTTTTGAGAAACATTGCATGGAACACAGTTTAATACGAAAGTATGTGACTTAAAACAGTAACGTATAATCATGCTGGCTGTTGTAATGTTGACCGTTTTTTGCTTTGTTCCACACAGACTTTTTTAAACTAGTTCTCACTGTATGCTCGGAATCGATGACATTTTCACGTAAAGTTGGCGTTCCTTTTAAGACGAGTTTCAGTTTATGCAGGTTTTAACTCCTCACCCTACACTGCACGCTAGAAAGAGTGGAAATCTGAGGATTGATCTTTATTAAAATGACACAGTTTATTTTTAAGAGCGGGTGGGGGAGGGGGGATTTTGACAATTTAGTGTGATTAGCTTTGGAAAAGCAGATTGTGAACTGCGTTTCGAACAGTAGATTTTATCTGCACTAAATAGACGTCCATTCCATGTGCCAATGCTTCAGCAAGTGGAACGATGAGCATGTATACGTAAGTTTCTGTTTACGATAAGGCGTAGTTGCTTGTGTTGCCATGATGTGCGTTAGTTCTTTAAAATACACCATGTATCCTTCACGAGAAAATTTTGGGAATTCTGTTCGCATGTTGCCGCAGACTGCCTAACATGCGGGACCAAGTGTCTTCAATACTTCTCTTTTGTATTGTTTTTTGTCCGCCTGATGAATTATTCTGGCTTTGTGAACTGGTTTACGTGCTTACGAATGCAATACATAGCCTTTAATGAGTTCCTGGTCATAGCACATTCATACCTTATCTTGAGTTGTTGAGCGAAAGAGTGAATGTTTGTATGCCTTGAATAAAAGGACTGTAGTGCTCGGATTTTTTATGTACACAAAATTAAGTATTTTCGAAGCTCCATATTGTTTACACGAATGCAAATTTGACGATAACATCCGGATTGTTTGACTATTATGTGTTATTTGGTTAAAGAACTGCATGTAAATGAAATTGAGGCAGCGAAAATTAGATGCTGTGTCATCTGACAGGATTATGAAGCAGCGACGTGTCGAAGAAACTAAATACAGACTGTAAGAGAGCTGACATAATATACCTTTAAAACTTACACTTTGTTACAAGGCGGAAGTACGTCGAGTAGTTGAGAGTCGATTAAAATGGCCATGAAATTCATTACTTAGTATTAATAAGCTACGCGCAGTTGAGGAGTTCCTTTTAATTGATTTCTCTCGCGTTTTTTTTAGGGTTTCGGAAAGTGAATCCTGCTTATGTTTTTGCTACCGCTGCTTGTGTCCCTTATATTTGTTGCAAGCGTAAAGAATAGTTAGTGGCGTCTTTTGGGCAGTGCTGAGGAAAATTTTACGCGTAATGTTCGATATTGGACCTCCGTGATCAGGCACCTCGTGGACTGTGCAGGTCATCAGTATCGTCAGTGTGGTGAAGTCTGGGAATTTGTAATGGGTTTGCGGCAGGGAATTAGGGATGCGCTGCAGAATATTGATGGGGAAACCTCGTTGATGACCCCAACTTGGAGGACCGAGTAGGAGCTGGAAGGATGTACTGGGTCTGTGGGAATAAGAAATGTTGGCAACCGCTTAGTTTAGAATCGTGTTATATGGCGAATGTTGGTATTAAGGATGTTGAACTTTCGCGTTCTTCTACGGCCGCGTGATGTTTTAGTTACGTGTAACAACCTATATTCCCTTCCGAAAATTACTGGTATTCATTCTTTTGTCTTACGACAGGTCCATACATAGCCTCTTCCAAAGCGATTTCTCCACAGAGTGTGACTCTTGTAATACTTCTTCATTCCTCACACAGTCGGTCCGGCTGATCTTCTCCATTTTTCTCCAGCATCACATTTCAAAAATTTCCAGGTATTTCTGATCTATTTTCTGAAGTATCCAAGTTTCAGCGCCACACAAAGCTATGCTCCAAATATAGCATTTCACTAGTTTTTTCCTTAAATTTAAGTCCACTTGACTGGTGAATTGAGTCTTTTTATTGTTGAACGCTGCCTTTACCATGGCAATCCTGAATTTAATTTCACGTGTACATCTTGCATCGTTTGTTATCATGCTACCCAAATAGTTGTAATATTCCATATTCTCCGGCTGTTTTGATTCTACCATAATCTACTGTTATATTAACGTTTGATATTTCTTTTAACTTAAGAGACGTCACAAGTCAAAAGGACAGTAACTGCAATGTAGGGAAAGCAAATTAAGACTTCTAAGTCCCGTACACGTGATGTGGCTGAGGTGAAGAAAAGCTGACACTCAAGTTTTGATGAAGTTCGTTCCGTTGTGCTGTGACATTAATGTTAATGCTATGTGTTCTGCTGTCATAAGGTAACAGACCTATGAACTTATCTCTTTAAAGACGAAACGTATCTGTGTTATATAAGGATTCAGTGCGTACCGCGCAGTAAACATTCTCCATCTCGGTTATAAAATCCAGTCTGTTAAAGGTGTATAAGGAAAAAGTCGATGTTTGTTATGAGATCCATACATAACACATAAAGGCAATGCGATCACCATGTAGAATTCTTGGATGTTAAACCTAGTGGTACGTAAAAGTCGCCGGTAGGTTTTAAAACGTTAATATAAATTTGTTATTTTGACGGCTGTATACATACTGATACTGACCTGATGCCCAAGTTCTAACGCCGTTTATCAGCATAGGAGGGGGTGCGTTAAGCATTATGCTACGAGCTATATATGTTTATATAACAAGTGTAAGTATCGATGTGCAGGGATCATGTTCAGCATAAATACACTAAATTAAGATAAAAGCTGCTAACTTAAACGTCTGTAGCCCTGAAATGGGATTTGTGATGAGGGGACTCCCTGTTTCGGTTTTAAATTGCATCGCGTTTGTATGCCACAAAACCTCTTCAACACAACTGCGTTTTCTTTCCTTCCAGATATTCTCACATGCAACATTTTACCGTTTACACACATAAGTTTTATTGCCAGCTACTGCTGCACGATCAGTCATGGAGTAAACATCGGGTGTCAAGACCTCGGTTCTACACCCCAACGAAAACAGGAGATGTCTGATACTGCAAGATGTTTGGAAGAGAGCTTTTTACAGTCTTCTGTTTTATGTTTTAATACTTCACTTGTATTTAACTCTAATAATCTAAATAATTTTAGTACTACTTTACATCACTTGGCTGTTAAAGAAAGCTAATGTGAATATGTTTACAGATACCGACATACCATACGCTGCTTGTGTCTTTGTAATGTTATTGCTAACTGATGATGGCTACAGTAGGTGGCCGAAACATGTAGGAGCGTAAAAACTAAGCTTCGTCAGTAGCTGGGAATGACACTAGTGTGTAGAAGACCAACTTCACGGAATGTCTGTAACATTAAATATATTTTACTGTGTTGTTGTGTATGAGACTTGGATTTCTTATGAATTGTTAAAGGTGTTTTGCCTTTGCATTGTATTTGAATCGCTTGTCACACATTCAAAATTCATGTACGTTATCATTCCATAACAGGTGTGATGTACGGCGTTACCGTGTACGTAAATTTTTATGCCTTTTACCAAATCGCACGGAAGTTTTGTATAGCTTATTCTGTTGCATACGTATGAATATAAAACAATCGTTTCCCGTTGAGGTCACGTCTTTACACTGAATGTGTGCGCTGTAGAATTCTTCTTCATTCAACATATTTTGCTTGTCACTGATTTTTATCCTTTCGAACTTTGGGATTTTACTTAATAGTGATGGCGAGAGTCGTATAGAGACTGCCGCATCACACTTCTGATGAATTAAGGCTGCTTCTTTACACGCTACAGTAATTAGACAGCATTGTTGGTGTTACTTTTTAGCAGGTGTTGCACGTGTTGCCGTGTGTTGAGTGCACTTTTATAGAAATGTTAAACATTCTGTAAGCATATGGCTGTTTAGTACCCGTGACCACGTCGCACATGAACGTACTAGTGTCAGTTTAATGGTTAACAACAGATGTGTGCATTTGAAGCCTGAAGATACTGTACGTCATTAATGCAGGAATAATTATCGGCCTTAGTCAGTTGAATTTTCACTCACTTCGGACAGTTTTAACGACACTTTACTTGGAAGCCTTAACTGCATGCATTCCAGTTATGCAATCTTGCATATTTCCTATCACGCCAGATTGTCGCCTTCTTCCTGGGATGCTGGGCATCACAAGCTAACATGATCAGTAGTTTTGTAGAACAACGAACGCACTTGGTTACTGCATGCTCACATTTCCTGACTTCCGACTTAAATCACACCAAACGTTTAGTGAATGCGCATCTGCTGCTTCGTATTCGAATGGTATGGTGTTCGAATCTCGTTACGGAGTCTAGTTTCTCTCATTTTTACAAGAGAGATAGAGCAGTAGTGTAATAGGCCATGCCTACATCATTATGCAATTTATACAGCTGAAAACTAAACAAAAATAACAGGGAAATGAAAGGTAAATAAACAGTCATATAAACTGTACAAAAATTTATGTTGTCCCGAACGCGACGCCGTGTAGTTGGTAGATAAATGTAGCGTTTTCGGTTGTTTGTCTCTTCTACACTGGTGATTGAGGCATTAGGTTGGCACTTACCTGTAAATCCGTCGGTGTCACGTTAAAGAAGCAGCTGTCTTGATGGTCACCACCCTTAAAACCTCACATCTTACATGTAAGTAAGTTTTTCTTGCCAATGTCTTACGTTAACTGCCGTCCGTAGTCACCTATCTGTGCGGCAAAATATCTGAATGTTGGGCGGAAGACTGTTAAGTTTCTGCATTCAGCGTATGGCTTGTTAGGAGTTGTTTAGCTGTACAGAGACGCCTTGTGTGTGTATTACGTCCGTTCTTCCGTCTCTGACAGAAGCATCTGCGATTTTGAAATGTTTGTCAGATTTTTATAAAGATCGGTGAAGGATTCTTTACAAAACGGTGTCGAGGAAGCATGAGTTTCATGCAGATGGTCTCAGAGAAAGTCGTACATAAGGACGTAAATGAATTTATACTCACATGTTCCATTTTTTAAACCGATCTGGGTGAAATTTGATACAGGATCCCTCCACATCATCCCGTTGCGCGTTTGTGAGTTTCGTGAAGATCGGTGTAGTGAAAGCCACACTTCGCTTAAGGGCGTAGATGAAATTTTCCCCGAATTTTACGTTCGTGTGACCGTGCATAGTAACAAATTTCTTTATAATAAAACCAACTAGATGCACAAATTTCACAAATTTATTTTGGCATGAAACATGAAAATGTTTCGGACAGTTCCTCTGTCCATCATCAGGAGTTCATACACTGTACACTCAGCAATGGCATTTATCATACAGGTTTGTAGACAGCTTTCGAGCAGGACCAGAATGGAACTCATCCTGGTCCTGCCCGAAAGCTGTTACAAACCTGTATGACATACACCATTGCCGAGTGTACAGTGAATGAACTCCGGACGATGGACAGAGGAATTGTCAGAAACATGTAGAGTTTCATGACAAAATAAATTTGTGATATTAGTGCATATAGTTGGTTTTATTATTAAGAAATTTCCCCCGTTTGATACGTCTGTCAAGTTTGGGTAAAATTCGGTACAGGAGATGTCCAAAAAATATACGAGTATTGAACGATTGTGAATTTCGAAAAATCAGTGCAGTGAAAATCGTACTTTACTTGGGGCACAGTTTAATTTCTGCTCTGATTTCCAAAAATGTTGTTTACGTTGGGTGAAATTCATTATAGTGCTATTGAACATTGGTGAGGCTCGTGCATGTAGGCGCCGATAGGCCGTACTGTTGGACATTACACGTGTATCGTGGAACATTGTGACATTTTGAAAGTAGCAGTATCCTGGTACAGTCTGGTTATTGCGTCACGGATTCCAGAATTTTAAGTCGTGCTACAATTTGGTATGCAGGTAGGCATTTAACATTAAAATGTGGTGGAAACGTCTTCTGAAACATGGTTGCTTGTACTGCTGTTATAACCGTGTGCACTGTGCTCGGTTTGTTTATGGTGGGGAGTTTTTGTCCGCTGTTTTATGTATTTCGTTTACATTCATTAGGCAGCAACTTTCCGATTACACTAATTAGTGTAGAAAGCACTTTTCGGAGTAATATGTAATGAATGGACCCACTTCCATAAGCGCTTGTGTCATTTTAATTTGTAAGCGTGTTCGTGTTTAACTAGCCAACGGCCAAATAACATGTTATTTCTCATTAGTAATAATTGAAGCTTCAGTGCTTAGTACAGTCACGTTTTAGAGTCTTAATATAGCGCACAGTGATTGTGTTCCTGTAAGCAGGAGAAAATTGCTTCATAATTTGTGCTAGTTATCACGTGCTATTAGGATGTACGCTGGCATGTGAGTAGCACGGTAGGAAAGGAGGGGAAATGCACCTACGAAAGAGATGAATTCGGGTTGAAATTAAGACTTGTATTAGGAAGTATGTGTTGAAGGTATAAAATAGGTTCTTGTCGCTGACGATAGGGTTCATTTACGGGTCCTCGTTAACTCGTTCATTGAACATTCGGTTTCACAAAATGCTGGTAATTTCTTACTACCAGGGAGACTGTTGGCTTGTCAAGAAGGTCGTTGTTCCATGGTACTGGTGACCTTATAAGCTTATTGTGTACGAGAAATGATAAATCTATACAATTCCATTAGGAACAATATTGAATTCTGTATGTCAGAATAATTTGCATGACCGAAAGGTCATTAAGGTTATTAATCACGTTGCACCTCGAGCTAGACTTGCTGATGGTGGGAGTTACGGTGCTATATTTCAGTGTTATTGCCCATTGTGATTGTGCTTCCCCATACTTGGCTTAAGTTTAGTATAAATACGGCGGCCGTGGTGCATTTGGTGACTGAGGTAATTCACGTAAGCCACAACTGTAATTGCCCACGAAGTGTTTGTTCTTCAGACTTTATTGCTAAGCAGTTAGTGCCAAAAGTTTTAGCCTGTTCAGCGTCTCTTTTCCGGACATTAAACGTAGCGTGCTCATTCCAGACAAGGCTGATACGAGTTCAGGTGGATTACCTTGTCGTATACAATAGTTCAGTCACCTTTCTCATAATTCGATTGATCAACGATTGCATTAGGTCCACTTTTCAGAGCAGCTGCTCAAAAGAAGTTTCATGTTTTTCTATTAATATTTTATGATCTGTTTCGTAGAAGTCGCTCGAAGTCAATGACCTTCCAATTGTTCACGGACTTTGCGTGTCGATGTCGAGAAGAGTCAGCATTTGTATTTGGTACATGTATTCATTTATGTTGTGGCTTCGTTTAATGAAAAAAAGGAAGAAACTTATTTACCAACACAGTCAACATTTTGTTTTAACCCAAATTTCGTTGAAAATGATTCATGTTTGTAAATTTTATTTAATCGATTCGTGCCTGTCTGTATTATTTCTAAAGAAAACTTTGCGTCATTCTGTAATGTCGTCGATGTACTTAGAAACTAGATATGTGTTAAAATAAAAGGCAAAGTCAGAACGGAAATTAGTCATAGAACAACGTCTTGCCAACTCCAGTTCGGTGCGACGGTGTTCTGCCACACGATGTTTCAAATATCGACGTTCTTACTTGCCCAGAATGTCGGTTTTCGTACAACGTAGAGTGTGTCGATACTGACTCATGTACCACTCAACAGTATTTCAGTATTTTTGTGAGTCTGTGCCGACAGTGAACTGCGTAGTTTACGAATTGCGTTCCCGTACACCATCCGACTTGTGTACAGTTACCTCTCTCCTCCTTGGAAGACTGAGAGTAATGCAAACTGGAATTTAGTTCTTCTGGAAGGACGGACTTCTCAGCCACACCC
>JGI20166J26741_11310003_pt1 | contig 13999 bp, 10 predicted proteins | sample TergutCu122P5_FD_26741 | JGI IMG/M metagenome (IMG submission 26741)
GCACGTGCTCAGTTCGGCGGATGTAGCTCGGCGACTAACGGTCATAGCGAAACGAGGCAAATGGCAGTTTGTTGTCAAAACCTGCCGCTAGGTGCACTCAGTAGCCGCAGCGTGCTCCCTGTGCCGGTTGGCGCGCTATTTAAAAAGTTTGGTCTATATTTGAACAACCCTTGTATTCCAGCTGTGCTAATTTGTAACCTGATGATATAGGTGGCAAATTTCTCTGAAACTTTAGTAACATCTACAGGAACACACAGCAGTAATATTCAGAAGATCACTATCAAAATTTTCAACTTTATGAAAACCTCAAATGTTGTTTGATCTTTCTTTTCTATATATATATATATATATGTGTGTGTGTGTGTGTGTGTGTGTGTGTTCATGCCTTATTTCATCCAGCTTTGGGGAATACATACACCAGTGCAAAATAGAATATAGTATAAAGTATGCTGGTGTGTGTTGTGTAGCTGGGGTACATCACAAACATGTTCATCCAGGACTGATGGTGTAGAAGTCTAAAGCAATAACTGCATGCAACATTCAGAGGAGTGGAATATAGGGACATGATTTAATGGGATTTCTTTACACAGATGTTTTAGACTACATAAATGATACCCTCCTACTGCTGGGAAGTAAGCCATTCATTGTGTAGGACCCTAACCTTGTACTGTACATGATTTACTTGTAATTTAAGGTACATTACCTGCAAGTCGTTGACTTCAACCTCCCTGATCTGTTTTATATCCAACTGGAATGCAGTATATTTGTTGTTAAACAGAGTGTTTTCCAACATTTTTTCTACACAGTATAGGCAAATAGAGCAAAGCAGGGAATATTTCAGTTGTGGCCTGTAAGGTACATTGCACGTAGGACAAGAAAATTTTAAGAACAATGAAAGCTGCAGAATGCACAGCAACCATTGAGTTATATTAAACCATAAGGTAAATATGAACAGGGGTTACAATGATAGCAATAACACACATGTGAGACTGTTTTTGCTTATAGAACAAACAAATTTTGAAAGATCTTAATATGCTGTTCAACTGCTACTGCTTTCTGATTCATTAACCTGAAGACAGGTCAGATACAATTGTATGGGACCTTTAGCTTCAGTTGTTAAAGTGTAATATTATAATAAGGAAAACCAGGCACTTAATTATCATATCATATATTATCTACTGTGTATTTTCATTCCATGGATCCTTATAGGATTACAAAATCAGTGTGGATGTGGAAATAGTCATATTCTGCTAGTGTGTTCTGAAGGTTACTGAGAGTAGTAAATTACCAGGATTACTTGGTTTCTGTGTGAATGATGCACAACACTGGAAATTGTATAGCCCTTTCCCATCCATGGGAGAAAAAGTCAGGATGTATCTGCTGACTGTGAACTGATAGAATAAGCTGTTTCCATGCACTGATCATGAGGACAGATTTTTTTTATTGGACGGATGTTTATTGTGAATGGCCATTTGTATCAGCTGTATCAGACCTATCTCAGTGCCTCTCTACCTTTTATCTGAGGATGGATTCAGGTGCAGTGTGCAAAATCTTGTGTTCTGTTGGGAATAACAGATGCAGGACAAAGTCTATATACACACACTGGTATTTACTCTGGTGTACGTAGACTAAATAATTAAGAGCTAATTTAAGGTACAGCACTACTAATAACAAAGTTTGACACTGGAAGCATTCTTCGACAGTTTCATCTACCTCTTATCCTCTGAAACATACTTCTTAATCTTAATAATATTCCGATTTCCTTCCAAGTCTCCCAAGTGACCATTTGCTGAAAGGTTCCTCAACCAGAATTCTGTGTGCATTTTTGGTGCCCACACCATAGTCATATCTCATCTTATCACCACCTCACATATTTGACTAACCTGACAATCTTTTCAAGCACTTATGTTATATACCTTTTCTGAAAGAAAGAGACCATATTTTGTCCCCATGCAGAACAAGTGGCAGACTTGTTGTCTTGGTTACCATGAACAAGTACTAAGTTCAGTACTGTAGTAGCAAACACAAATTTCATGGTCTGAAGCAAGCAACTGTTAGTTGCTTTTTTAGGATTTGTTTATTATTAACACCCACAAATATAGGAGAGAATTTTGAGGAGGAGGTAGTGCACATTCACTTTATTTTGTTCAGGGATTCAACAGGAAAGGCCACATAGGGAGCAGTATTGCACAGGTTCAAGAATGATATAACTTGATTTTCATTTATGACTGTTTATTATCAAAGTAGAATTTGTCAGGTGTGTTACAAGTTACATTTCACCAAATTGTTTATCCTCAGAAATAACTCTGCCATACCAATTAAAAAGGAACTTGGGTATACCCCAGAGTAACTCTGGGTGTTTTTGGAGGAGAGAAAAGTCGTTTGGCCCTGCTGGGAATGGAACCCCAGATTGTCCAGCCTGTAGCCTACTCACACATTGACTATGCTGTCCTGGCTCCACTGTTCTGAACAGGTTGAACAGCAAATTAATTGCTGGTACTACAGAATATTACAGGTAGATGCCTGGTTCATTAAATGTTAACAATAAACTTGCCATTCTGTTTAGCCTAAATTGTAATCTGTGTGTTGAGTGTGGAAACTTGTAACCATTCACACATGACTGAGCAGTTATGAAAGTAAACTGCATTAGCTGATAAGCATATTAGGACCCATAATACAAATAATAAAAATGAGTATTGTAGAATTCTTTGCTTGAATTTGAGAGCTTCAAGAAAACCTTTAATAAATTGGGTGTGTCTGCAAGTTTCACACAGACTGAATGGCCCTAAAATTTATATTTATTGGGTGAGAGGCCAACATTCTCATCTCTTATGGCAAGAAAAGCCAATGTTACCAGTTGATTTACATTTTCCTGTTAAAAAAAAACAGTATATGTTTTTCTGAATGCAATTAACGAGAAACTAGTCACTGATTTTTGAAGTTGAAGTTTGTTTAAATGTTTCTGTGATATGGAAAATATGTATTATGTGTATTGGTAACTGAAAGTGATTATGCATGTAGTTACTTATTTGTGTACTTAGTACTGTATCATTCATATGTTGCTTCAACTGTGCATGTGCACAGGGTTCTGCACACTAACTGAACTTTAATATTTACCCTTCTAGAGCCATTTATGTTATTTGATTATCATGACTGTAAGTAGGGATGTAATTAAATCAGTGTTTTATTACAGTCTTTGTGAATGTTTCTTACTTGTTCTATATATATTCATATTTTATGTGAAAATAAAATTTGGTGAAACCTGCATAACAAGTGGAATATTACATAGTTGAAGGAAATTGTGCTGACAAGGTATTGTGGTTACTACATTGTGTCCAATTTTGTACTGGTTGTTGTGCTAGTTGTGTTATTTATGTGCTATGCTACTTAGTTATAAACAATTAACCTTCTTGTCAGTAAAGAATCTGAAGATGGTGGCAGCAGGTAGCAGTGTATATCTACAGACTACATGGCATCACATCTTACAAGATAGTATGCTGCATACAATGGGATAATTTTCAAGTATAAGCAAGGTATCAAATATCACTTTCTTCAAATTTTTAATCCCACATTTTGCAGATGAATTTTTCTTGCTGTGTTTTCAGTATGTGTATGTTTGCAGATGCAGTAAATTATACTATTGTGACTTCATCTGTAATGGTGCACAAGTGGTGGTGCTGTCTCTTTCCACCACACAACTCCTAGGTCTCAGATGTCTGCTTCAATGTTTTTGTTTACCAAGAAACAACAGGACAATGACCTCTGCTTAATAAACAACAATTGGAACCTATGACTTGCAAACACAACAACGGTAGGGGCATGTGGTGGCACAGTTGGTTGAGGCACTGCACTACAAGCTGGAAGGTCGGGGGTTCGATTCCCGATGGTGTCATTGGGATTTTTCATTGATACAATCCTTCTGGCTACATTGTGGCCCTGGGATAGACTCAGCCTTTAACAGAAATGAGCACCAGGAATATTTTCTGGGGTGTAAAGGTGGCCAGTGCGTAGGGCTGACAACCTTACCACCTTCATGTGCCAATTGTCTTGAAATCTGGGAGTCTCAACCTCCTGTCCAGGCCTTTACTTTTTTATAAAACAGTGGTCATTGAACCTGTTGGTTACTGTAGGATAGGCTGTTATTGAATAACAACTATATTAAACAAATATACTGGATATTTATTAAAGTCTTAGTTGTACAGTCGTGTGTCATGTGCTGCGGCAGGAAGCTGTGATTTAATTGCACCAGCTACTGGTCTCACACAAGCTGTGTGGTCTGGTTGGCTGTAGGTGAGTGAATGCCTGGGTAGCCAGTTGGTGGAGATGTGCAGAGTGGTCTGGTCAACTGCAGGTGGGTGAATGTTGCCTGCGCAGCCAGTTGGCTAGAGAAGTGCACAGAGGTCCTGTCGACTGCAGGTAAGTGAATGCAGCCTGTGCAGGCAGTTGGCTGGAGATGCGAAGTAAGGTGCTCTTACTCCTTTCGGTGGTGAGCCATGAATGCTTACTACTTTCTGGTGAGCAGTGGAATGCTCTCTGGAGCCAAGCCAAGCCAAGCCAAAGTTGTAACTGGGGGCGGAGACTTGCACAAAGTGCAAGTCGACATCCCCCTGTCTGTTAGCCATACCTGCGCTTGATCGCATAGCTGGGCTCTATAACAGACACCTTAACTCTAACAGCGGAATATGCTTATGCTAACAGTTTTGAAGTCAGGCTGAGGGCCTTGACTGATCTAGCCAAAAACTAGTGCCTAGGTGGCACTGGACTAATTGTGGGAGGAATAAGCTTTGCTTGCTTGACTGTCTGGGTTCTGAGCCCAGACTGGCCCAGTCGCAAACTGCAGGTTTACGACTTTTCCAGGTGCTTAGGTGAAGCCACCGCACCTGGGGGAGGGGAGTGCAGGCCATGCCCCGACTTTGCATCGTATACCCTGGCATTTGCCTTACAACTGAAGAAGCTTTAAGGTACGATACTTTAAGATACAATGCAAATTCTACAATACGAAAACAAAGGGAACCACCTTAATACAATTGAAAGGTTTTACATATACACTGAGTTTACTAAAAACAACCATTTAAATGATGAAAACAACATATCCCCCAACAGAATTTTTGATGCCTTACTAAAACTCCAGTAGCCCAAATAAAGAACCCCCACATCCCCCAATCCCACACCAACTTCCAAACAATAGCAACCCGGGCCCATGCGAGAGATCACTCACCTTGCTGGCTACCCCAATACAGAACGCCCTTCCAAACAAGTGAAAGTTTGTTTGACACAACAACATGAATAAAAACCATACAGAACATTACCAAGACATCGCACACAGCACATAGACGCTATATAGTACCACGAACACAACATTTACCAACAGTGTGATAGTGATAGTGTTTAAAATACAGAACTCAATATATATCTACGTGTTAAATATGGAAGACAGTGCCTAAGCAATAGACCCGGCTTCACTACTACATGGTACACCATTAGAATTCTTCACAAGACACACCAACCAGCACAGGCAACTACAAGTGTACAAACATACTGAAGAACCAGGATATCAGTAAGATTTCCTTCGTGACAAGACACACAGTGCTCAAAGTTATAAAATAAGTGCTAAACTGTCAAATAATAACAGGCCAAAGATACCACACACGTGCATAGTGACACTCCAGTGCACTCCTCGAGTAACGCGCAACAACTAAGGAGATGGACCTAGTGATACATAGAAAACCACAAACACATTAAGTACCACCTTCACATACTTATAGCAGCATAATATCCTGCTTATGCCCCCCTCCCCCTCTTTCCATTAAATTTAACTTGCAGCCGTTTTCATTCACCAGGTTTTTCTCTCCCCCCACAGGAAACAACCACTAAGGTCACCTACACAAGGGGTTCCCCCAGAGAGAGATGGCAATTACGATAAGCTAGAGTCTGTGCAGCCCCATGAAGAAACACTTATGTCCACACTACAGTTTGAAATTAACTTTTTATTGGTTATATATAGCAATTTTTACTAGATATTAGAGCAAAGAGGTGATTGATGCATAGAGATCTCTACATCAACATGCCCTCACACAGATATATAGAATCTTCTTAATCGTTGTAGAAACCTGATGATGGCCATTACAGGCTGAAACATGTAGTTTCATTATTAGAATATAACATCTTTCTAAACTAGTGGCATTGATTGACTACACTTTCCTCCCTCTCATTAACTAAGGAAAATTACAGAAAACCTCAGTCAGGGTAGCCGATAGGCTATCGGCTGATCAACACCAAACGCAATTCGTTTAGTCGACTGGCCTGCTGGCCCCTGCCGCCCTTTGCTTTCGCGTCACGCGACGGGGTGTTCGGCAAACAGCGGAACACCCAGATCCTCGTGTATCTGCCTGTTACTTACATACCAGGGGGCACCAGTAGCAAGGCGAAGACACTTGGTTTGTAACAACTTTAGCCTCCGGACATGGGAGCGGGCAGCAGACCTCCACGCGGGGCACGCGTAATCCATCATGGGGCGGATGAGCTGCTTATATAGCAGGACTCTGTTCCTGATGGGGAGATCATCCTTCCTGTTCAGGAGGGGACCCAGCATGCCCATCTTCTGAGCAGTCTTCTTTCTAACCTGATCGATGTGAGGTGACCAGGTGAGACCCTTATTTAGGGTTACCCCCAGATAACGAGTGGTGTCGACCCATTCTATTGGTTCCCCGAAGAGTGTTACTGGTCGGGGCTGGATGAAGCGCCGTTCGGCACATATTATCGCGGTGCTCTTAGACACAATGGCGATTCTCCATTCACTCAACAACCGTTGAAGGTAATTGAGATATGACTCCAGGTAGCTGACGAGCATTGTCGGCTTGCGTGACGTGGATATGATGGACGTATCGTCCGCGTAGAGAGCTAACTCGAAGTGGTGTGATGGTGAGGGCATGTCGTTTACATACAGACTGAAGAGGACAGGGGAGATCAATCCACCCCGAGCCACTCCGGCCCGCATGACTCGACGAGATGACGTGGCCGTCTGGAAGGACGCTTCGAACGTCCGATCCCGGAGGTAAGAGGAGATTGTACGGACTATGTAAGACGGGAAGTTTAGGAACGTTAGCTTGTAGAGGAGGCCATCGATCTAGACGGTATCGAAGGCGTTGGCCACGTCGAGGAAGACTGCGCCAGTTAGCCACTTTTCGCCAAAGTTCCTGGTGATTTTTTCAACGAGGTGGGCTAGCTGCAAGGACGTGCTAAGCCTGGGGCGAAACCCAAACTGCTCATCTCGCATCAGTCCGCGCACGTTTAATTCAAGTAAGATCCTAGCTAATAGGATCTTTTCAAATAGTTTACCAATCGTGTCCTAAAGACTAATGGGCCGATAGGATAAAGGCAGTGCTCGATCCTTCCCCGGTTTAAGTATACAGATCACGCGGGCGTGCTTCCACACTGTAGGGAAGTGATGGGTGAGGAGGATCGCATTGGGTTCGCTGGCAGGGGTCATGAAGTAAGTCCTCAGAGCCACGTCAAGCATCTCAATAACTGCCGGGACCGAAGGATCGGTCACGGGCTGAAATTGAGCCTCCACATTGTCGGCAAGGGCTTCGGCTTTCTCAGAATCTGAGAGAGCGATTCCCCGCGGCGTGACCGGGGGGGGGAGACGGAGTAGGAACTCTCATCACCCGTTTGGTCAACCTCCACAACATTTAGTCTTCGGGATCGAGGGACTCGAGCGTCGTTCTCCACTGGTCGTTCCTCCACACGTTGAGCCGGCGGGTCACCGACCTTTGCAGGAGGTTGACCTTGGCTTTCAGAGCGGGGTCCCTGGTGACCTGCCACTGCCTCCGCGGCCGGTTCTTCAGAAGTATTTCATCCTGAATGCTAGCCGCTATCGAAGGCCGTGGGTCGTAACGCGGGCGACACTTGGTAGTAGATGTCGCCAGAGCTTTCAGAACGGCGCCGGAGAATTTCTCAACGCATGTGTCGATTGCCATCCCGTTGTGCAATTCCGGATCGAACGGAAATGGATCTTCCAAGTGAGTTTTGAAGGTGGCCCAGTCAGTGGGTCTGAAATCAGGGCGATCCGGTGGGTGTTGAAAGGATGAGCTACACGCAGTTTCGATGAGTACCGGGAGGTGGTCCGAACTTAGTGCACAGTACGAAGTGAGATACACCGGGAACGGTAGGTCCTTCACCATCACGATGTCCGACATGGAGAGTAGCGGGGAGTTGCATGGGTTGGTGGTGGGAGTGTCCTGTCCAACGATCAGACAGGAGTTCTCGTCGGCATAATCACGTAGGAGTTTTCCTCGTCTCTTGTTCACCCGCGAGTTCCAATCCACGTGTTTGGCGTTGAGGTCGCCGACCATCAGGACCGGCAATCCCCCACCGAAACAGACGGTCAGGTCCGCTCCGATCAGTGGGCGGGAAGGAGACAGGTAAGCCCCAAGGATTTTCACCGGTCTGCCGGCCAATATAACTTGGATGGCAGTAGCCTCCAAGTGGGTCAGGCCCGAAACTGACACTGAGTGGTGGACTATACCACGGCGGTCCAGGATGGCTGTACCGCCCCTTGCTGTCGGTCTCTCTGTGCGGTGGCAGGCATAATTGGCAAGCCGGAAGGCTTGACCAGGGTTAAGGAATGTCTCACTTAAGAGACAAATATCGACACCGTGCTGGCTGAGAAAATGCTCCAGTTCAAGCTTCCTGCCGCGCACTCCGTCCACATTCCAGCAGACGAGACGCAGGGCTTTACACCGTTCTGTCCTACTAGAGCGTGCTGCCATATTCGGCCACGAAGAGAATGTTTTCAGGACAGCCCACGGGCGGCCTGCCCCTGTGGGCAGGGAGGAAATGGACGTGAGGAGTCGACGAGTCAGGCCCACACATGCTTGAAGCGGAAGGCGATCGAGGAGATCAGATTTCGTCGAGTCGGGAGGTGGGAGTTTGTGTTGGGATCACCAGGTCTGTGGTTGTGTGTTTGGCGGCCGCGGTTTTTACACTCTTGGCTGCTTTCTTTTTCGACTTCCCAGCAGCTGGTTTAGTGGCTGCTGTGGATTTGGGCTCAGGCTTCTTAGGCCTGGCCGTCTTCCTGGTGGCGGTCACTTTAGGCTGCTCGGGCCCCTCCGTGACCGGCTGAGAAGAGGGATTTGGATTAGGGGTTGAGTGGTGGTGGTGGCCTTGAGGATACGCCCCCTCGGACGACGTGGTTCCACCCCTTACCCAGGTCCATCTGCTTGGCAGACGACCCGGCTCGCTGAGCTTTCGGAGCGGCAGGGTGGCCTGTGGCTGCGTTCTTACGGGCTCGCTCTGGCGCCTGCTTTGCAAGCACCGCCCTCGCCTCTTTCTACTTTACATAGCCCCGGTAGTTCGCTGTGTGGTTATCCCCGCAGAACAGCACTGAGGCTGCTCCCGCGGGGTGGATAACCCACCGGAGAGGTGGGAGCCTCCGCACGCGACGCACCGGGGCGCTTATCCGAAGTTTTGCTGCGTGTGTTCGAAGAGCTGACAGCGCTTGCATTGCAAAGGGCTCTTTGGAGTCACGTACGACTCCACCGACAATCGCAGGCCGTAATGTTCGGTGATTGATCGCACCTTGGACACCTCAGGCCCTCGCGCCAACGATACAATAGAGTGAGTGGTGGGAGGGCGGTCCTTGGTGGGGTCCTGGTCACGACGGCCGGAACGCAGCTGCGTGACACCCTGGGATGAATGCCCAGGGACTCGAGCTCTTCCCGGACGAAACTGCCGGAGCATGGGCAGGCCGGCTTTTATCCGGTGCTCCTGCGGGACTGCCTGCTCTGCGATTGGTTAGTATGCAGATTTTGTAGGAGTGGTTGAGTGAATGGCTAGCGGTTGATTGGCTAATGACATTGTGTGGAAAGGGCGGTTTCTGGTCATAAGGGGTGTTCCCACAAACCATATCTTCTTAGAGTCTAAGTTTGCATCACAGTCTTTACGTAGCTTTTATACACCACTCACCATCAAAACCTAAATATTCTGCTGGAGTAGAGAATTTTAACTGAGTGTAGTACATATACTTTATCAATACTTATATTTTACTCTTATATATATATACACACAGATATATATGTATATATATATGCATACGTACATAATCTATTGAGATCTCAACCATACATCAGTCACTTCTCTAAACTCAACGTTTTAATAATTAAAATTTTTGTAACAATTTACGGCCTGATGATGACCAGTATGGCTGATACATGTTGCCTTTCTAAATGTGTTACTATAATCAGTTAAAATTTATTAAAACTGCGAGGACGGTATGATAGCCACTATAAGGTGTAACCTTCCAGAAAATTAAAATATTCATGCTTACCGCCTTGAGAACAGTTTTCTCTGTTGGATCGCTTGTGTGGTGTGCTGCCATCTATACAGTCAGAAGGAGCTTGCTATGTTGGGCTTTGTTAGTTGATGTCGCCCAAGTCGACCTAGTTGGTGCATGATCGATTTAATTCAATCTATGTCACACGATTGATTGGTTGATTTGCATTGGGTTCGAGTCCTTACGGTCCCGATTCACCTAGGCCTTACAGATGGGCCCTTTGTGCTCCATAGTCTTATATCAATTCAGGAGAGCCCCGTCTCTTTACCAGAGTTCCAGTTGCCCCCATACTTAAAATCTTGATGTCCTCTGGATCGAAGAAAAGAACCCAGATATAACTATCCTATTCTCTCAAAAAGTCCCGGAAAACGAATCCCCTCCAGGTTCCCCAACGGGGCACCTATGGAGAGAGATACCCGCTTTCAGGACATTTTTACATACCGCTATTATATCTCTATCTCAAAGGCCCTAAGAAAAGAACGTCCCTCAATGTTCCCCAAAAGCGGGGCCCATATGGAAACAGACGTCCATCCCAGAGCCTTACTGAACATATCTTTTGGGGTCCCCAGTAAAGGAGCCCTCCATCTAGGTACCCCTCATGGATTTCCCTCGGAGAGATGCCCCGTTCCTAGAGTCCTCCTTCATTCATCATTCAAAGTCCTCGGTATATGAGCCCCCTCCTGATTCCAGGGGCCCCTCGGACTTAAAGGGACACCTATGGTGAGAGATGTCCTTATCCGGAGTCTTTCTTATCTTCCAGGGTCCCCAGTACGGGAGCCCTCCGTAGAGGTCCTCCGCACTGACCCTCTTCAGAGAGGGACGCCCCATTCCTAGAGCCCCCTTCCCCTTCACCCATCTCTCATAGTCCCCGGCAGACGAGCCCACTTCCAGGTTTCCCAACGGGGTCCCTATAGAAATAGATGCCCGTCTCCGGAGCCTTTTCTACCTATTCTTCAGGGTCACCAGCAAGGCAGCCCTCCTTCCAGGTTCCCTTCACAGAGCACCCATAGAGAGCGTTGCTCCACCTCCGGAGGCCGTTTCAACCGTCTCTCGAGGTCCCTGGAAGTTGCGTCCACTCTAGGTAGCCAAACTGAGTCCCCATGAAGAGAGATGCCCGTATCCAGAGCCTTCCTTTCCTAACTTAGAGGGTCCCCAGCAAAGGAGCCGCCCCCCTCGATGTTCCCGTAAGAGAGCTACCGTAGAGGGAGATGCTCCATATACAGAGCCCTTCTTCAGCGAATTCTCAAAGTTCCCGGTAGACGGACCCACCTCCTCAGGTTCCCCAACGGGGCCCCTATATGGATAGACACTCCTCTCAGAACCTTCTTCCACGCATAAGAACCCGGAATATGAGCACTCTCCCAGGCTTCCCAACGACGCCACCATGGGAAGAGGTGCCCATCTCCAGAGCCTTCTTTTACGCCTCCAGGTTCCGCTAATAGAGCTCCCGTAAAAGAGATGCTCTATTTCCGGAGCCCTCCTTCCACTATCACAGTTCCCTGTAAACGGGACCCCTCTCCAGGTTCCCCAACGGGACCCCTACGGAGAGACACCCGTATACCGAACCTTCTACGTCCCATCCCCTGAAAATTCGTCTTTCCCTCAGAGTCCCTGGTAAGGGAGCCCCCTCCATACTCCCAAACAGGGTCCCTATGGAGAGAGATACTCCGTCACCAGAGCCACTGGTCTATCTATTCATTTATGTCTGCCACAGTCCCCAAACAAGGAGCCCTCCTACAAAATGGCGAAAAACATAAGGTTACCCCCCACGGAGCACCACGCAGACGGAAGGCCTACACACAATGGAGCTCGGCCTGGTTTCCCCATGGGGATCGTTAACAACACTGCTATCTTTACACCAGTGCCATGCAGCCCTCGGCACGATACCTTCCACCTTGGCTTGGATAGACCAGAGCCCCGTTAGCCAGCGTGTGTCGTAGCAACCCCCAGTAGGGTATATCCTCCACACCTGTTACCGCCTCCCATGTGACCTAGGGTAGAGTAGAGTAGGAATATAAGATACCCCGAGGTACGGACGAGGAGTTGGATTTATGGGAGGCTATGTCACGCTAGGTGGTGAAAGAACCTTGGCCTTGGTAAAATGGAGGGAAAAATGTCAACTGCCGAAACTAAAGTACGGTCTCTACATAATCATCATCGGCTCTAGCCCTGGGTGAGCCTTGGCCTTCTCAAGCAAATATCACCAGCGACCTCTATCCTGGGCAGCCTCCAGCCAGTTTCTACAACCCAGTTTTCTTGCGTCTTCTTCTACCCCGTCAATCCATCTTGATTTCGGTCGGCCACGTCCTCGCTGACCTCCGGGGTTTGTCTATAATATCTTTTTAGGTAATTCGTTTTCATCCATTCGCACATGGCCCGCCCACCTCAGCCTACTGGATTTTATTACGTTAACTATACTTGGTTCATTGTAAAACTCTTCTAATTGCGGTCTTTACACAACTGAGTGAAATTGGTTTGTCAGTGCTGGTGTTTTGTAACGTGTAGCTTATGTGGTTCAACCCCGGAATCATTGTACGTACAGGTAAAAACACGTTAAAATTAGTTAATATAAAATCTAGTCACTATGTGAGTATGTACAAAAGTCTACCCTCATTATACCTGTTTTTTTTTAAAAACTTGGTCTTGTGCATATTGAGGTAGGAATATATGAGAATAACGGACTTGAGAAAGGTGTTGTGGCCCAACAAGCAGCCGGAGAAAATGGCATTATGAGGCATGTCATAATTTGTCATCTTTACTACACATTATTAGGATGATCAAATTTAAAAAAAAAAATGAGGTGGGTGAGACAACATAGCATGCATGCGGATGAAAAAACATACACACGAATATGTGGCTTGAAAATGTGAAAGAGGCACTTGGAAGACTTAGGGGTTAAATGTGGAATGTGAAGTTGTGTGGACTTAATTCAAGTCGCTGAGGATAGGGTGTAATGACAGGTGTTTGTGGTTATGGTCAATAAGCATCATTTTCTGTAAAATTCAGGGAATTTCTTGATAAGCTCAACAAATAATATTGTTTCAAGACAAGCCATGGTTGTTGTTAATTTATGTGCTTTTTCTCTGTGTCCATGACAAATAACAAGATAGGCAACATACATATGTATTTGTGCATTCTGGATTCCACTCAGATGGCCATACCAGTCAATCCATTGGAACACCTTTTTTGTTATTGTTTCCTATTGTAGATAAGTTACTGAATGTTGTTGCTATAAACAGAGTGCTTTTTAGATTTTAAAGACTTGTGTTTGTGGAGTTTGTTTTCAATTCATCATATTCTCCGGGTTTCATCCCGTCAAAATATTTTATTATTCCTGACTTACAAACCGTATTCCTTAATGAGTTTGTCGCTATCTTCATAATCTGTCGACGTACCGAGTTTCATATTGCCAGATACGAGCAATGAATATTAAATATTATGACAGGACTTTGGCATTTGCTTTAATTATTCTAATTATTATTAATTACCCTGACTGAGGTTTTTACCCTGACTGAGGTTTTCACCCTGACTGAGGTTTTCACCCTGACTGAGGTTTTTACCCTGACAGGTTTTTCCGTGCTTTTCCTCAGTTGTAAGGCAAATGCCAGGGTTAAACTCGCAAAGTCGGGGCACGGACCGCATCTCTTCAGAATTGTCATTTGTGTT
>JGI20166J26741_11311115_pt1 | contig 13998 bp, 13 predicted proteins | sample TergutCu122P5_FD_26741 | JGI IMG/M metagenome (IMG submission 26741)
CCCCCCCAGTTTGGGAATTCGCAACGGCAAACACATGAGTTCGGGCGAGATTTCACAACAGATATTTCGGTGACAAGTTTGTAGTCATTGTTTGCTCGCCACGCCATTGTCACGTACTCTCCTACTGTAGGAGCTATACTAATGATTCTCCTCCTCGCACCTACCACAGCGCTGTTTTCTGAATGCAACAAATCAACAGCTCGTAGGATCAGAAGTCGGAAGGTGACGGAGACACGCCGATGTGGACACTGCTGTAGCATCGGGTCGTGCGACAAGACGTGTTCATAACGAAGGCATACAGCACTGGCTGAAAGGGGCTTTTTTATCAACTGTCTGATAATTCGTTGTAGTGTAGGTATTGGGGTATTTACAACCCCGAACATACATTAAACTTGGGCTAATTCCCCACTGTTGGATTCTCATAGCTGAAGATACATCCAGAAACTAGTTAGAATGAATAATTATTTTCAGAATTTAAAGAAACAACAATCAACAACTCAGCAGTGTATTTTTTAAGTAAGAAACTACATTTCTCCAACTTCTATTCCAATCCATCTACACGCCCAACTGATAAAAGCGCAACAAGGCAACGATGCATTAGTGACATTGTATCATGCTTTCACAGCAGACACAGAAGCTTTTCGCTTGGATTCCATATCCGGCAATTTGCATTGTTTGTATTACAGGTTTTGCTACGACAACTGACGTAGGTAGTTAATTAGGTATTTTGTTAGACATTTACTGAGCTACCTACAGTTACAGTTAGCCATTTACCCACCAGTTATGTAGCTGTCAGTTGTTCAGTTCGGTACAACTGTCGCAATACTTTCTGGCCAGCTAAAACCCAGCGGACGAGCCCACTGTGTGTGCATGAGGCGTTATTGGCAGGGAATTGACTGCGGTCAGTCCGTCATTCCCGTAACAGCACTGTGCAGAACTGTGCTGATCGGTAGGGCTACTGTCAGCAGCAGTTAGCAGGGGGAGAGTAGTGTCAGTGAGGGGTGTGAGTTTTATGTGACGTGAGTTATGGAGCGGGTAGAGGGACAGCAGGAGACGATTGGATATGTAAATAGGAACAGTGACAGTGACAGTGACAGTGAACGTGATGCATGTGGGGGTGCAATATCGGGGGGTGGGAGGTGTGGAATATTATTAGTGTCACGTGCATGACAGTGGTACCAACAGACTGTCACATGTATGTCAGTGGTACCAACAGACTGTCACATGCATGTCAGTGGTACCAACAGGTTGTCACATGCATGTCAGTGGTACCAATATACTGTCACATGCATGTCAGTGGTACCAACAGGCTGTCACATGCATTTCAGTGGTACCAACAGGCTGTCACATGCATGTCAGTGGTACCAACAGACTGTCACATGCATGTCAGTCGTACCAACAGAACTGAACTGTTGTTTAAAAACCGCTGTTACATTTATCAACATGTACTGCGTCAAGTTATTTTGTGGCTACTGTACTTCATGGGAGGAAATGACGTAACACCACACTCGCTGTAGAAGGAACACTCTCCTACTTTCCACTTTAAAATTTCCTAAGCCAAATATTATTGTCACAGCTGCAGCTGGCTATATTTATACTGCTTTACACCGAACAAAAGGCACTATTGTCTTCCGAAATGTCGGTAAATATTTATCAGTATAATCAGTCTAATATTCCAGAAGACGTAATTCTTCATTTCGTGAATTAGTTAGCTAAGTAGATAATTATATAAGATATTCCAACATTCTGAATTACATAGTTAGCTAGTTGAACAACTGAACAATTATTCATTCCAAACTCAGCAATATTTGCGAACACCGGAAGCTTCATCTACTGCTATGAAGTAGGCGAATGTCGTCCCGTTGTGTCGTTAATAGTACAATATATGCCCAAAGAGATGATCACTTAGTTTTGCACTGTTGATAAATCTCAATACTCTATCGTAACTGTTGCTTCAACTCATTTCCTACGCCGTTTGTAAGTTCAGATACTCTGCATTTACTGTGGCTCTGGTTTTTGAATTCTTGTACTTGTTTGCTGTCGGATAATTTCAGCTGTTTTGTTTTTACACTGTAGATAAAATTGTTGTTATGTGAAAAGTTCTGAGTTGTTTGCAATTAGACTGGCCAATGAAACACTTTCTCGTCTTTAGAGTCATTTGATATAATAATGTTACACAAAGGCCTACTGTTGCTCTCTACAGCCAATTTCCATCCACACAATTTATCAGTTACGCTATGTGTTCTGCTGTAAACGTGTCATAATTTCATCCTGGTCTACTTTTTACAATTCACGTACACTAGTTTCAAACCAGACCGTCTATTGCCACTCAGACTCAGAAGTTTCTTTGAAATTGTGAACAGACGTACTGCTGTATACAGTTTGGTACCTGTTGTCACGATCTTATTCAATGGAACGTCTTTCTTCATATAGTAGAGGCTTTGGATCTTAGGATAGTATTCAGAGACTATTTCGAAATTGTCGCTGGCCTACAGTTCGCCTGTATGATCTAAGTGATAATTTGTTACTGGCACAAAACATAACACAATAAATCATGATATTAACAAAATGTGTCCAATTGGCCTATAAGTTTTAGTAGCATCCTGTAGTGCACCTTCAGTAGGTCTACAGTGTCTGCACTGTGGATGGATTTAAACTGACGGAAATTTTTACTAAGTTTAAATGAATATCCATTTATTACTATAACTAGCTATATAGCTAAATAAATAAGTAGAGAGAACAAGTTCCACACCCATACAAGACCTTGTTATACAATGCAGTTGAAAATTATCCAGGCATTGTGACGTATTGTCTGATATGTTGTGTTAGGATTGGAGAAGCAATGATCGGGTAACAGCATATGGAATTGGTGGTTTCAAATTAAGAAAGTCAGTTGGACTCCTGTTGCAGGATATACTGTTATTTGGAACATTTGCCCCCCCCCTCCCGGGCCAGGGACTCACTACACCCCTGCGGACCGACGGAACATATTTACCAGTGAGCACTGCATGACACAGAGCAACCAAATCTGCATTTGTTCAAATGTGAGACAAGATTTTTAATTCTGCACGGTATGCCAGTTTATTTACTTGCTGTTTCGCAGTTTTCTTTTGCTACCATTTACACACCCTGCTGCTGTCATCAAACTCTCAGTCAGCTAGCCACTGTCTTGTTCAGAGTTACTTTTTGAAGAATTTCCTGAACGTCACACAAGGGTTGGCTAGGGTTCAGGGACTAGGACCGACAGTCCATCGTGTGACACACTGGAACCTTCTACAACAACCTTGAACACTGGTCAAGCTGTGCTGGCTAGAGGCCAGCACGACTTATAGCAGTATTTGGAACTGCAGTCTCTCCTCACCCCGCACGGCTCCGTCGGTACCTAAAGCAACACACATGCGGCTAGTTGACGTTACGTTGCGTTGATATGCTCTTAGGTACCGACGTTTCAGGACAACCTATCGATATCGTCAAGGGTCAAGCAGTCCCTTTACACTTGAAGAAGAGACATACAGACTGTTCCAAAACGTCGGTAACTTAAGTACTCTCAAACCTGCCTAACATTCCAGTACAGCGAAGCCTCATTTACACCGCTGAGGAAGCCTAATATGTCGCAAACTACAACTGTATTGGTAGGTTTGAAATCGGTTAGTCGGACGCATAAGTCAACTAAAAAATGCTATTAACAAAAATACCATTCACACCTACAATGATTGTCTGACAATCTGCAGATATAGCAAATTTTTAACGACGTACAAAAAAGAAAGCCAGCTGTTGAATTATTTATCGTATGATAGCTGTAGTGAGATTACATTCAACACGATATACACGTAACTAAAGTGAACTAATTCTAGATCTTGTGTAATCAAGATTCATGGCAAAGAACGCATGTGGAAGAACCAGCAGTGTTATGTTGTCTATTGAACTGGATTATCAATTATGTAGCACTGCGATCGGCACAGAAATAAGCACTTGTTCTAACTGTGCGGTACACAAAACTGACGCTACTGTCGGTACACTGTATTTACGAACACAACAAAACAGTTCCTTATATTACAGTAGGTTTATAAACACAACATTATTATTATTCTCCAAAACGTCAGTCCGTCTGTGAGGCCCAAACAGACTGCTATTCAATGGACATTTGTTATACTCAAGGGGTAAAATTGTGTGAAACGTGACATGTATGGTAATTTCAAATATTTTGGAAAAGGTTTTGGGAATGGAGATAGGTGAGTAATTATTGTCTAAGGCAGTCATTCCTTTATTACAAATGGCAACAAATGCAGCTTGCTTCTAGAGAGTAGGGAAAATATGTTGTGATAAGGTGAGATTGAATGTACATTTAAGAACAGGCATTAGAACATCCGAACAATCCTTTATAATTAAAACAGGAATGCAGTCAAATCCAACAAATTTTGAAGGTCGTAGGCTGAGTCAGAGACAGATGAATCAGATGACGGGAAGCCAGTAGAGAAGGCACTCATGCAGCGCCTGTTGAAGACACTCTAAAGTGCACAGCAAAAGCCTCCGCAGCTTCACGTTACTGGGTCAGACGGTTTATATCAATCTCACGTTCAATGGGATTTTGTCTTTTTACCTGATAGAAGATACGTGTTTCCAAAAATGCACCGGATTTTTCTTTAGGTTATTATCGTTACTTTTAAACAATTTGTGCTCATCGTACTTTATGGTTGCTTCGATGATATTAGGAAAATTTGTCATAGAAACAATTAGACCTACATTTCTTAAAACACCTGTAGATGTAATTATTTTCCTTCAGGTAATATTTTAAATTCTCAGAAAACTAAGCGGGAAATTTACACTTCTGAAGATATGCAACAGGGACAGCTGTTTGAATTGCTTGGGTTACAGCAACAACGAGTCTGCCAACAGGTGCGTCAGCAGAGGTCTTATTGCAGACAGAAGAAGAATGGTAGGGGGAAAGGGCGTTGTGAAACAATAAGTAATCAAAAGAAGAGCTTTTAAGAAATATTAGATAAGTGATTTGATTCTGTAACAGGTAACTGCACTTCAGTGACACAAAGAGTAAGTTAAGTGTCAGAGGACACCAGCAGGTGTACATCATAGATGAGAGAGAGATCGGTAAAGTTAGAAAACAGAAGGTTGGGCAAGTTGCTCTTGTTGTTGGAATAATTATACTGAGATAAGCCGAGTAAACAAATGGAATAAATAATGGCTTCGCCCTTCAGTTTATCGTAGTATTGAGAAATGGCAGGAGACAGTCCAAGTTTCCAGTCAAATAATGGTACATTGAATTCTCCTAGACGAAGGACATGAAAATTATATGTTGTTTGTACATGTCCTAGGTAGCGGAAATACCGCTTAAGTGTGCCCGTAATATGTTAGACACAATATGGTGGTTGCCTTGAAGTAAATTAAAGCAATCAGAGGAAGGAAATTCAACCCACGCAACGCGTGTAAGTACATCATGATTTGTAACAGTAGGTGCTTGCGTAGATGCGTGTAACTAGATCACGACTTGTATCACAGGTACTTGAAAAGACGCGTGTAATTAGACCACGGTGATACATATGGCTATTCAAGTGTCTGAAAATTGGGTTTACATTGAGGATGTGGGCTTTATGGATGCATCCGCGGACACAGCTACTGAAACTTTGGCTGTTTCTGCGTAGTTGTCAAATCTAGGCTTCCTAATATAGGGTCTATAAACTAAGGCAAGATTAATAAATTTTCAATGGAACATAAAATTAATGCAAAAGCAACAATATCTAAATATTTATACCGCCACTATTCCCAACTGCCCTTCCAGTTTATTTCGTTCCCAGCTGATAAACCACAACGAACTAAGCAATGTGCGGCAAGTGAAGGTGTCATTTGTTTTACACTGGAGCCAGGTGCTCGCTGCTTAATTTCCTTACCTGGAAACGTTGCAATATACCTCAAGTTTTAGTTGTCGTGATCGCGGAAGTAGCTAGTTATGAAATTAAGGTTTGGTTTAATTTATTTTGGGCAAATTCATTTACTTAGCTAAAAATAACTTTGCTCGTCTGTTGTGTAGCATCCAGAGTCTTTTGCAGCCCACAGACCACAAGCTGCACATCCTGGACAGCAACCATGCAACACATTCCAACATGTTATAAGTGTAGCAGAACCTGGGAAATATTGCGTAGCCCTTTTCTTTTGTGCAAGGCGAGTGCAGGAGAGGTCTGTACGAATATACAGTGACACTCAGCAGACCTCTCAGTATTACAGTTCTGACTTCTCCTAACTGGGGGGGGGGGATTTTTCGGCATCAGCGACGTAGACCACATCTCTAGAAGAACGTTCGTTAGAAAATAACGGTTATACTGTGCTCATCTTCATAATGATTATATTAATGTAATACTCATTAACCACCACAAATATTAATCATCAAACTAAGAGAGGAGAATTTCGTGAGCTTTTAGTCTTCAACGACAAAGCCCCCTCTCCCGCTTCAGTCGCCGTACTCGAGGGCGGAACCCAGAATCCCCGAGTCCCGGTCGCGACATAAAAATTTTGTCAGGGTATGTGGGGTTTTTGTCGTCGACCGTCTCCGTAGAACAACAGTTTCATCTCCATCAACTCTTGGGTTCGTTCTCGTTGCCCACACGAACGGCACTGCACCGCATCATCTCCCAGACTTGTTAGGAGTCCGTTAGACCACAAGCGCCCGAGGTGCGGAACTTGACCGCAGCAGACGGAGGCTGTAAAGCGCTGGCCACCGTCGTGAAGAAAAGTGCACAGTCCGACACCCTGCAAACTGGGTTAAATTGTGCCCCGGCCACCCTCCTCCTTCGTGTCCGATATACGAGATAGTGATCCGCAAATGGAACCTGCCGAGAAAATCGCTTGACGTATACGTAACTTCCGGGACACGGCACGCGTCGCTACCTCTAGGGTTGCCGATTGAAGGAAGATAGCCAGGTGGTGCCGTTGCTGCAGACTCGGCCGCCAAGGAAGCTGGGCTAGACCTCTTCAGACGCACGAGCAATGGACCAGTCGCCGTCAATCTTACCAGAGGAGAAGGAGTCAAACTCTGGAATTGGTGTCCGTAGCCGATTGCCAAGGACCTTCCCCATACCCCCGGCAGCCTTCGCTATCGCATTCTTTACAAGGTAAGCCACGCTCAGTCGCTTTTAGAATTTTTGCACTTAGGGGACACATCTGTGGCTATAATCTCATTCAACGCACACAGTGCTTAGACTGGATAGAGGCTACATAAGCAGTACAAGTTTTAATGTTGATTGTGTTGCAACAAAGTGAAGTGTGTATACAGGTAAAGCGACTGTACTCGTGACACCATGGGTCAACCAAATACAGGAAACGCTATAGACTCCTTGCGAGGCAGATATTGTAGCGTATTAGATGTTATGAAGCTCATTAACCAACCTTTTGATAGGGATAAGCGAAAGTTGGAAAAAATTATTGACAGTGTAAAGACAAGCTTTGATTTCATTAATCCCAACGAAATTATCTATTGCTTAAATTTGTTAAAACAAAAAACCCCGGAAAGGCTAGAAGCAAACACTTAGTTGGGGATCTTACAACGAAGTGGCGCGATGTGAAACAAAATTTGGAACTAAATTACGAAGTTAGAATAACTTTATATTATTACGCGTGTCCAATGTTTAGTAGCAGAAAAGGCGCGAATGACAGCATATCATCGGGAAGCAGCAGGATCGACACGTTGCAGTCAGAATTGAGAGAAGCAGCATAGACAATTTGCGAAGATGAGGAAGTATTTGGTATAATGGGGTTCATTAATCTCCTCGCAAAAGCATGTTTCCTGCATGGGTTAAGCAACGAAAGAATTCAAATTATAATGCGGTCAAAGGGAGAGACTGCTTTGTTATCAACCTGAATAGACGCCGACCTAGAAGCGGAATCTGCAATTTTATCTGCTAGAGGGAGATGTTTCTGAATACAGAGAGGTTATGGAAACATATTCAAAGGGCCAGTCCGAGTATCAGTACAAGCAAACAATGGAGGTAGCAGCAGGGGACAAGTGTTGAAAGGGCATGGTAGAGGACCTGGGTTCATAGCCCGAGTGAAATCAGAAGTCTTATGCACCATGGACGCGGGGGTTAATGCGAAGGGGACAACAAGTGATAAGAGAGGTGCCATTAGGTCCGAGTGTAAGATTACAGGTATGAGGGATTCAGGTAAAAGGATCAGATGTTATGCATGGGGGAAATTTGGCCATGTGTCTAGAGCATGCACAATGGAAGATGGTTCTGGGTTGAGAAATAATTCGGAAAACGAACGGCAGCATCCAGCTGGACCCCGTCAGTAATGGTAGGCTGTGCAGAACCAGCGACCGCGGCCTTGAATACCGTCACGTTGCAAGTAGATAAGGGTGTGAAGGAGAATTTACAATTTTTGATTGATGCAGGAGCCCAATTGAGTTCGTGGAAGTATGATAGCATTAGACATGGATCTGTGTACAATCCTAGGACAGTAGTAAATGTAAGAGATATACCATGCTGTACACAGAGAACGTTTAGTGAAACTGAAATGGGTTTAAGTACTGAGCATTACGAAACAACGCACACTTTCATTTAGTTGGCGACAGGATTGGAATTCCGTACGATGGGATACTGGGCCAAGAATTTTACAAGTCAGAGGGCTGGGACTGATTATAAGAAGAGAGAAATTATAATGGGTAACGTGAAATTGAAGTTACTTGATCAGATTTTGTCAGGCAATCGGTTTAAAGGAATGAGTATATTGTTGAAAGCTAGGTGTGAAACAGTAGTTAAAATGCCAACACATTCAGGAGGATTAAATTCTGGTTGATTAGTAAAACTGAGCTGTTACAAGGAATCGTTATGGTCCAAGATCTAACTGTAGTGCGAGAGGGTGGATTTCTTACCAGCATTTTGAACATGAATGACGAGGAAGTTAGTTTGTCCTTACCTATAGCGGACTTAGAGGAATGCGAAATTGAAACTAACCCAACGCAGGTGGTTAATTTCGTAGCACAAGGAGCAGTAACGCGGGAAGATAGGTTACGAGGGTTGAGGAAGAGAATTCGGACCGATCACTTAAACGAGCAGGAAAAGAGAGTTATTATGAATATCTGTGAAAATTATAATGACATATCCAAATTGCCAGACAACAAACTAACCACGACTGCCGTAGAACACGTAGTACCAACATCTGGGATGGACCCATGTAGAGGAATAGCAAGTAGAAGTTACCAGATTCCCGAAGAACTAAGAGATGAACTGCAAGGATTAATTTATCAAATGTTGCGTGATAAGATTATTAGGCATCCCAGCAGGCCGTGGAATTCGCCCTTTATTTGGTGAAAAAGAAAGAAGATGCATCCAAGAAAGAAAAATGGCTGTTCGTAGCTCATTTTCGTTATTTGAATGAGGTAACGCTAGGTTATTCTTACCCCCTACCACTGATATCAGATACGTTAGGTGCCCTGGGCAAAGCACAATATTATACTACTGTTGATTTAGCTAGCGGGTTGCATCAGATTCCGTAACGAGCAGAAGATCGTCGAAAAATAGCTTTTTCGATGCCGGGAGATCACTTTGAATTTTTCTATATGCCAATCTGCATATGTTCAGCACCAGCCACATTTCAGCGACTAATGAATAGTGTTTTAAATGGTTTGGAATGAACCAAGGCACTCATTTATTTAGATGATAATATAGTTTGGGGCGCATTGTTAGAGGAACACAATCAAATATTATTCGAGGTATTTCAACGCTTACGGATCCAGCTTCTTCAGCTTGAATCCGACGAGTGTGAATTTCTAAAGAAAGGAGGGTATTTTTGGGGTTACAAGGTTACGGCTGACGGTGTAGCCATGCATGACAGAAAGATAACAGGTGTAAAAATAACCCAGTGCGGACTTACACTAAACAGCTGAAGGCGTTCCTAGGTCTAGCAGGGTTTAACAGAAAATTCGTACCGCAGTTCAGCCCGATCGCAAGTCCCTTACATAAAATGACAGGAAAAAATCTACCATATGTGTGAGGGAAACAGGCAGAGGCATTTCAGACATTGAAGGACATTTTGTGTAGTGAACTGCTACTTCAATACCCGGATTTTAAAAATGGATTTATTGTTACTTGCGATGCAAGTTCAAATGAAATGGGAAGCATTTTAAACCAGGGTCCACTTGGTCATGATCTGTCGGTTGTTTATGCTAGTCGGGTACTGACGAAGGCAGAAAAGAAACATTCCACTCTAGAAAAGGAATTGGCAAGGATTTTTTGGGGTTGCAAGCAATTTAGACAGTACATTTGGGTTTAAACTTTATGTTAAACTTTATGTTTTCCATACCGTTGCGCTTGGATAATATATATATATACACACAACCGTCAACGCAACAATTTGTTCGTTGCTAGAGGCAACAGTCCTTAGATGTAAACTTTTAGCATGGACGACATGTTTCGGTCACGAAGACCATCTTCAAGTCCATATAGAGCCTAGATGTTCTTAGCATAAGCAATCAGGGTCCGTCTCATCAAGAAGAAATAACCGTGCGACAGAATGTGCAGTGATCCTTTTTACGCATTTTACGCATTTAACAAAGATTAGTGATGTAATTTAAGAAACAGTGCCAACCATAGTAAAAAGTGAAGGAAACCGTGTGATAGAATGTGCAGTGGATTTTAAGAAACAGTGCCGACCCTAGTGTATAATGGTTTTAACATTTTAACATAAACATTAATCCGAATTTATGAACTGCGCCTGCTTTTGTATATACAATTTTAAGAACATCTAGGCTCTATATGGACTTGAAGATGGTCTTCGTGACCGAAACATGTCGTCCATGCTAAAAGTTCACATCTAAGGACTGTTGCCTCTAGCAACGAACAAATTATTGCGTTGACGGTTGTGTATATATATATATCTAGTACATTTGGGGCCGGAAATTTACGATTGTGACCGACACAAGCCGCTAACAAGGATTTCTAAAATGAATGGCCCGCAGATCTCGGATAAAGAGGTTTAAGTTGACACTTCAAGAATCTGGCTACACCATTGTATACAACAAAAGGAAAGAAAACGGTAACAGTGATGGGCTAATAAAATGTTTTCAGAAAAGGAGTCGGGAGGAGCAACTGTTAATAACTTAATGGAGAAAGCAGAGGAAGTAGGCATGATACCAGATATTGAAGAGTCCTGAGATACTGAAGAGAAACGTAGAGGGGATGACGAGTTGGGGACAGCATGTACAGCCTTAGGTGATAAAGAGGAGTTGTAAATATTGAAGGAGATTCATGCCTCTCCGATTGGTAGGCACGCAGATACAGAAATACAGTACAGAAAAGTGAAACAGTTCATAAATTGGCAGGGTATGAAAAGTGATGTGGAAAAGTGCATTAGGGAGTGTAAAAAATGTCAGAAGAATGAAATGGCGCCATGTCATACCAGGATGCCGCTCATGATAACTGACACGCCTTCCACCGTATTTGAGAAGTTTAGTATTGACATAATATGTCCATTTTGTCCCAGTAGGTCAAAACATCGTACTGACAGTACAAGATTTATCAACGTTTCTGATAGCAGCGCCGTTTGTAAACCAAACTGTGGAGCAGGTGGCGAAAGCATTTGTGGACCAAGTTGTACTGAGATATGGGGTACCACAACTTCCCAGCTTTTAATGCTTTCTAGAAGCCCAAAGACCCCCGGGGTAATATCAATCACCTCTAGCCTAAAACCACTGCAAATGTTGGATTCAATGCCCTGATTTATAATCTGCAGCTTCGAAGAATTGAGAAAGTCAACCAGGGCTTCGCCTCTTATCATCACAATTGGTGCTGCCCCATGCAATATAATGTTCACTGGAGTAGCAACCTATGATTAGATAGATATTTGCGCTGTCACCATACCGCACGAGTTCCTCAAATTCTTTTGACGGATGAGGATCCTCGGAATCACAGGAGAGATATGCGGAACAGACAACCAACCGTCTTTCTGCCCCATCTTCATTATACTTTACTTGACTGCTTCCAAGTAGTTGAGGATGGCCATTGTCAGAGTCCCCGGTCGGATCCTCACCAAGCCTGGCTTTCCCCACTTGCTTCTTGGTAGCGCCACACCGATTCTTTCCAAGACTTTGGAGACCAAAGGTGCCTACATTCTCTGTCAGCCCCTCAAGTTTCTCCGAACTTAGACTGCTAGAGGACAGGTGTTCCTTCCAAGTATTGGGAGTCTCGCGTGCCCCTTACATACATAGGTTCTGCTCACTTGCCCCTTGCGGAACCTCCAAGCGCCGGAATTCCCCTGACTAGAGCCCTCCTTAGAACCCTTACTGAAGATCCCTGCTAAGGAGCTCTCTTCACGTTCTAATTTTTCTTCTGTAGTATCAGTAAGCCAGTGAGTGGAAAGTAGTCACCTGTCTCAGTCCACAAGCAGCTAGTTATTGATGCAATTGGGAAGTACATAGACCACTGTGGCATTTTGTGTAAATCACAGTAACTTGTGACAACCAAATCCAACTGAATGTAAAAGTATGATTGGTGCTGATAAGAGAGAATATGTGAAGGTACAGGAAATGAGAAAGTTAGAGTTGCAGCTTACCAGGACAGAAAGGGGTACACGCAGACAGAAAAGGGTTATTTTGAGTTTAGTAGGTCATGTAGCACACTCGCTGTTTGGAATGTTGGATTCTGACAGTGAAGCATTTTACAATAAAAAAATTTCTCAGCTGGAGAAGGAGCAGTTGGATTGACTGAAGTTGGTTCGCGAACAGACTATTGTCGTTCGGTCAACATTGAAATCCGCAATCCAGACCCTACACGACGTGTCAGCTAATTAATTGATCTTGATAAGGGAGTTACACAAAATTTTTAAGTTTATTAATGTTGGGAACAAGAAAATTGGGAATAAGTTGCACTTACTGCTGTATCGTTGACATTGAGTGACCATGCTGCGCGAATACGGCAGGCTATAGAAGAAGTTAGATATGTATGTAACATAGTAATGCAAGTGTGCTTACATTGGAGGAATGGGATTATACAGCCCAAAGTGTTACCACCAAGTCTTCTGATTCAGATCCTGAAAATTAGTCTGCATAGCTTTCCACGCGACCTGGAGGTTCTAATTGTACTGAGCGAGGCTTACGCTTACGTATTATTTGATATAGTTGGTGTAGATGTGTATTTAGTAGAAAATAATCTAGTACATACAGTTCAAGTTCCATTGGTAATTCATTCTGTGTTCAGTGTGTTCAGAGTAATACCATTTCCCATGCAAGTGAAAGGTATGGAAGGGAGATTTACCCTAATACATCCTGAGAATGAGTTTATTGTGACAGACAATATTAAAGGTTTTTATTCAAATTAGAACAAACAGATATACAGCGGTTAACCGATAGAATTCAAGGAATTGATTTGTAAGCAAGATTTTCCATTGTTTTCTAGCCATTCAAGTAAAGATTGTGAGGTCTAAATGCAACAACGGATACGCTTGATATCTCAGACTTGCTCTCAAAGGATTGTGGATTTTAAGGAAACGCCCTGGATTATTCGTAGAGAAAATGCATGGATTTATGTGGCACCAGTGCCAGAACATTTAACGGAGTTATGTATAAGACAGAATCCCAAAGATATAGAGATTAAGGGTAGTGGTGTATTGACGTTTTTTTTGTTTACTCGGGTTATGGGAACATATTTATAATTATATCTCTTACTATCCTCTCTGTCAATAATGCAGATAAAGATATCAACCAACCGATATATCTGACACACGACTGCTGTGAGATGAGTGTTGATGCACTTCTTTTAGGCGAAATACAATTAGAAACTCCAAAAATAGCACCCCGTCTCAAGATGGGGATTTGGACTTAGCAAATCATAAAGTTGAAAATGTTCAGAATGTTGTTGATGAACAGGAATGGAAGTTTAGTCACGCAGCAGGAAAGAATATGTCAGTGTTATCTATGATTGTCTGATGCACACCGTAGGGATACGTTGCAGCGACTTAGGAGGCAAGGTGCGAATTATAATGAAGAGAACTTACAGA
>JGI20166J26741_11312226_pt1 | contig 13997 bp, 20 predicted proteins | sample TergutCu122P5_FD_26741 | JGI IMG/M metagenome (IMG submission 26741)
TGGTCGAGGTGACAGGATTTGAACCTGCGGCATCTTGGTCCCAAACCAAATTATACAATCAATAAATTTATCGTATAACCCGCATATATTCAAGGATTTTCGCCATTTATTTTTGCCGTTTTGAAATTTTACCCCTTAAAACACTCCGTAAACCTCTACTACTGGGGTATTTAATGGGGTATATAATTTAATATTTAAAATCTTTTACAGCCTTTTTTATTCCGTCTATCGTTGAGTGCGTATATAGATTTCCCGTCATGGAAATGTCGGCGTGCCCTAATATTGATTGGATTATTTTTATATCAACGCCGCGAGCCGAAAGATAAGTCGCAAATGTGTGACGGCAACAATGAGGGGTTAATTCTCTTATATGATTTTCTCTATTATTTAAACGATTTATTCTTTTTAATAACCTGTGGTATGTCGTGCTGAATCCGTTGGGGCTTTGGTAGTCGTTTCCGTTTGCAGGGAAAACAAATTCACAGGTTCGCGGCTTGTTTTTTAATATAAGATTGACTTGCGGAAACAGAGGAATAACCCGTTTTGAAAATTCGTTTTTTAAATCGCCTTTTATTTTTTTTATGCCTTTTTCAAGTACTATACAACGGTTTACATTAATTTCTTCATTTATAAAATCTATATCACCCCATTGCAGACCGAGAAGTTCTTCGCGCCGTAATCCTGTATATAAAAGCGTGAGAAGCGCATCAGAAATATTTGAACGTTCTTCAAAACAAAATTTCTCTATTATTTGTATTTCTTTTTCGTTAAAAAATTCTCTTTCTTTTGGTTTTTTATACTCCGGATTTATATTTTTAGCCGGATTTTTTACGCATAAATCATTGTCAATCGCCGTTTCAAATATCCCGCGAACGCAAGTCATCATTGTTCTGACGTGGCTTTTAGACATATTTTTATATTTATTCATCATTTCGATAATATGAGCGGGTTTGACAGCCGTGAGTTGCAATTTTCCTATATTCAAGATTATATAATTTTCGACTATAAACTTATATTGTTCATATAAGTTTATAGAGCATTTATCTTTTTTATAAAGGGCAAGCCAGCGCACCGCCCACTCCGAAACGGTATATATTTTATCGAGCGGGACGGCGTTTTGTTTATCATATTCTTGTTTTTTATCGCGGCAATCGGATTGCGTTTTTCCGTAAAAAGATTTGCGGAAGATTTCGCCGTTCGGCAAATCGTAGCACACCCTGTATTCTATCGAGCCGTCTTTACGTTTTCTGAAAGACCCGCTGCCGTTTGAGTGGCGGGTCTTTCTTTTTTTGATTTGCACGTTTTCTGAAATTGACACCGTCATTTTTATTTCACCGTTTTTATATAATATATCCCGCCGAAGCGGGAATTTTTTTTGTTTTTATGGGTCGCATTTTTTACATGGGACATATCCCTGCTTTATAGCTTCTTCTCGGCTTGATATTGTCGCATAATTAGAGGGTTTTATTTTTTTTACCTCTGGACACCACGGATAATGGAACTTTTTTGTGCTTAGATTAAGAACATAATTTGTTGTATTTTGCTGTTCGGGAATATCGTATGTGTAAAAGTTGGCAACATTGCCTTTTCCTCCACTTTTCGCCGTAACAGGCGCGGCTGTAGTTGCTTCGGTAGGGTAAATATAATCGCCTTTTCCGCTTGGATTGCCGTTTACAAATTCGCCTTTATATATAGTGCCGTTTGACCAAGTATATGTGCCTTGTCCCGACCTTACGCCATTTTCAAAATTTCCTGAATATTTATCGCCGTTATCATAGGATTGTGTGTTATATCCAGTTAATCCGGTAGTCGGCGGTTCTGTGGGTTTTGCCGTTGTTGGAGCGGCGGTTGTAGGCGGCGAAGTCGTTGGAGTTTCAGTAGGTTTTGATGTAGTCGGAACAACGGTTGTCGAGGTTGGCTGAGTGGTTTTTGCAGTCGTCGGCTCTGTCGGTTTTACGGTAGTCGTTGTCGGTTTGATAGGTTTTTCTGTGGCGGCGGGTTCTTTTGTAGTTTCGGTAGTTCCGTAAAAATATTCGTTTGCTTTATATTTTTGCACAGTGCTTTCAGGTAACGCCAAAGAATATAAAACGTTATTATCGTTTCCGTATTCTGAAACTTTGGAGACGACGCCGTCATTTAATACGACTTTCAAATTAGTTACGCCTTTTCCGAGTTCTCCGAAATCAACAGTATAATTTATTCCGTCGTATCCAATTATGTATGTAATTTTTTGGTTAAGTCCGCAATCAACAAGTATTAAAAAAATATCGTCTGCCTGTTCGGGGGTAACTTTCATTTGATTTACAATTTCATGTACTACACTATCATAAAAGTCATATTTTTCTCGTAATTCTGCGGATTTAGGCGTATTAAAAGAGTCGTCAATTTTTTTACCCACATTAATTTGACTGCCTATTCCTATTATACAAATTAATCCCGCTATAATTAAAAAAACCAAATTAGTATAAAACGGTTTCTTTGTCTTTGTTTTTTGCCCTACGCCGGGTCCGTAAAGACCGTTGTTATTATCCGGCATAAATAATCGCCTCAATTTGATTTAACTTCTTATTTTCTTACTCGGTTTGGCTATCTACATTTAAGGGTTCAAAAATAAGTTTAAGTTCTTTATGTATTTTCTTCCTGCCATGTTCTGCGGCTTCCGACAGATTTAATATCATATATTTTTCTTTTAAAAATTCCGCGTCTCTTTTCTCAATACATTTTAGTATTGTCTCTTTGGAACTGTTGACTTTCGGCATAATTTCATGAAATACAGAACGAAGATAATCTGTTTTAAACGGTTTTGCCGCCTCATGTAAAGTTAATTTTGAAATATCGCAATATCCCAACTCAACAAGTCGGTCATAAGCAGGAGACCGATTAACGATAATATAATTTTTTTGCTTTTCAATCATGAATTTAATCATGTCATATAATGCTTTTTGACAATCTGAGGGAATTTCAGGGATTGATTTTATGTAAACATTTTTATTTACGCCAATATCAAAAGTTTCTTTTGCCAGCTTCATTTCCATTGCAAGCCTGTAAATATGTTTACATGGGAGTTTTCGCACAAAATAATCTCTGCAAGTACAGGTATCAAGCGTTGTCTCATACGGACTTTTGCCGGAACCTGCAAAAATAGCAGATTTATTTTCTTTATCCGCAGAAATAGGGGTTACGTCAGACTTTTTTGCGGAATTCAATCTTTTTATTTGTTCAGGGTCATCATGAATAGAACTATCCCACGAACCAAAATCCATATTTATACCACCTTAAATCTTGCTTTGAAATTACTTTTTATTTTATGTCGTACAAAAATCATACCAAGGAACAAGGTCGCATTGCCGGAACGTTACGCCCTTGCGTTCGCAATATTGCCGGAATCGCTCGACCGTTTCAACGTCGACGCCCATTTCCTGCGCCGCTTCCCAGTCGTTTCTGATAAACGGGTTCTGTAATGTTTTTATAAACTTTTTCCGCGATATTAAATATACAGCCGTCCAATCTTTGGCGCGTCTTTCCTGACTGTTTTTCAACCATTCCTGCATATCTTCTTTGCTGATACCGACAAAATCGTGCGATATTTCATGCAATAAGTGTTTTATTTCGGAAAAACCATGTAATTTTAAATCAAGATATATGTATGTTTCGCCGTTTCGCGAAACAATAAAACTTTCCTCATCTGGCAGCAGGTGATTATAATACACTCTTATTTTACGTTTTCCGGCAATTTCAAACAAATCACGAAGCGTTTTGTCTGAATCCCACATATTTATTTTTCATCTCCGTTTTTTTTCGTTCCCAATTCATATTCCCAGTAATCCTCGTCCTCGACGGCAAGTTCGACGAGTTTTGCTATTTTATTTTTTGCTTTTTGAGTGAGTTTTTTGTTGCCGCCCTCGTAAAATGATATGCCGAAATCGCCCCACTTTATGTCGGGCTTTTTTATTGTTTGCGGCGGGTTTATTGTCGGCTGAAAAGGATTGTCGGTTAAACCTAAAATATAATCAGTCGTCGTTTTAAAATACTCTGCTAATTTTTTCGTCAATTCATGGCTCGGTTCATTTTTATCAGTTTCCCACGTTGATAGAGTATTCGGCGCAACATTTAAATATTTTGCCAAATCAGTTTGTTTTACGCCGTTTTCCATTCTTAACAATTTTATTCTATTCATGCAATTTCACCAAAAATCTATCAATTTACTTCAATTATATTGAATTTATTGTGCAATGTCAACAAACTTCATTTATTATGAATTTATTTTTTAAAAACACTTGACAATTCAATTTTTATGCAGTATAATATTCATATAAAATGAATTAAAGCATATATATTGAAATAAGGAAGGAGGTTAAGCCATGTTAAAAATAAAAGAATTAAGGCTTAAAAATAAAATCAAGCAAAAAGAGTTAAGCGCATATCTGAAAGTTCCGGCAAATACATTATGTACTTGGGAACAGGGATTAAGCGAACCGCCGTTTGAAAAGTTGTTAAAGATAGCAGATTATTTTAACGTTTCCACGGACTACCTGTTCGGGCGGGACGAAACAAACACGGCGTAAGCCGGGCGAAAAAATATATAGAGAGGAGATATAAACGTGGAAAACAGGGTTTCAGTAGAAGAAGCGGCGGAGCGGCTTCATGTAAACAAAGACACAATCAGAGCGGGGCTTATTTCTCAAAGGTTTAAATTCGGCGAAGCGGTGATGTGCAATAAAAATTATTCGTACATAATACCGAGGCGGCGGTTTGAAATGTGGCTGTCCGGCGAGGATATGAAGCCGATTATAGCATTGCAGCGTCAGCATGAAGCGGCGAATTAATTTTATAATAACAAAAACAATTATAACACGTAAAGGAGAAAAACACAATGGACGATACCTACACAAATGTATATCAGGCGGCGAGGCTGGGTAAAGGTTTAACGCAGGAGCGCGCAGCGTTACTACTCGGAGTATCGGTTGACAGCCTTAAAGCCTACGAAGGCGGACGCACAAAACCAAAATTTGAAGTAGTCCGCAGAATGGCAAACACATACGACGCGCAGTATTTATTCGCCGAATACGCGAACCAAAGCGAAGTAGTCAAAGAATTTTTGCCGAAGATTACGACAAACGAAGCATTCACAAAAGTTTCGTTAAAGCTCATCGGCAACCTGAAAAAAATCGCGCCGGAAATAGACGAATTTATAATAGCGGTCAGCGACGGAGAAATAAACGAAAACGAAAAAGAATTTGTCGAAAATTTTTTCGGGAAGATTTTCGAAGCGACGGCGGACGCGCTGGCGGTGAAATATGCGAAAACGTAAAAAACGCCGCGGACAGTATTTGAGAAGTCCCGTTCGCGGCGTTACTGAAAAATTTAAAGAAATAAATTGATACTTTTATTATAGCATAAAACTTAATAAAAGTCAAGAGGAATTTTATAGAGCTATGGAAAACGGATATATATTTTTACACAGAAAAATCCGGGAACATTGGATATGGGATAACCCCGAATATTTGAAATGGTGGATTGATTTGCTTTTGATGGTAAATCATAAGCCGAAAAAAATACTATTAAACGGGGTTATCGAAACAATAGATATTGGCGAACATCACACATCGGAGAGTAAATTAGCGGAGCGTTGGTTTGCAAGCAGACCGACAGTAGATAAGTTTCTAAAACTGTTAAAAAATGACAAAATGATTGAGATAAATAAAAGCCGTCAAAACGGAACAACGATAAAAGTGTGTAATTATCAGGCATATCAGGTTAAAAATGATGATGATAGTTGCAACGAAATTTACAACGATACTAACAACGAAATTGACATCGAAAGTGCAACGAAACTGCATAAACAAGAACCTAAGAATGAAAAGAAGAAAAACTTCTCGTCCGAACACGATTCGGACGGAGCAGAATTTGACAAAAAAAATAAAAAAACCCATCAGCCGAGAAAGCGGATTTATGAACCTGACAGCGCGTATTATAAAGCCGCCTTATGGCTGGCTGACAATATACAAAAAAACAATCCGGGAGCCGTCTACCCTACCGAAGCTAATTTACAGAGCTGGGCGGATGAAGCGCGTAAACTCGTCGAACTTGACAAAGTTGAGTTGGATATGTTCAAGCGAGTATTGAATTTTGCGAGAAACGACGATTTTTGGCAAACCAATATTTTGAGCATGGGTACATATCGGGACAAATACAACCAGTTATTGGCGAAATATAACGCCGAAAGGAGCGGATAAACCGTGTCGATTGAAAATCAAACGCTTAACAAAGACCTTGAAGCGGAGATGTCGGTTTTAGGGTCGATACTAATCAGCCCTGAACTTTACGCCGAAGCCGCCAGATTTATTGAAACAGGCGATTTTATTCATAGTTTTCACAAAAAATTATTTTATAAAATGGGCGAATTGTACGCGAAAACCGGAACGATTGATTTAATTATGCTGCTTGAAAATTTATCAGCAATCGACGAAACAGAGCGTCGTGAGCAGAAAGAGTACATGATGAAATTATCAGACAGCGTTCCGATAATACAGAATTTAAAATATTACTGCGAATACGTCAAAAAACGGTCAATCGGGAGAAAAGCACTTGAAATTTTGAGCGAGGCGGATTTTCGGGGAATAACCGGAGCGGATATTGCGGAAACCGTGCAGTCGGCGGCTGAAAAACTCGCGGAACTCGTGCGGGTTCAAGGCGGGAGGACAACTAGACCGGCGCAGGAAGTTTTGCAGGATATATACAGAGACGTTTTCGAGGAAACCGAGGATTTGAGCATAAGCACGGGGTTTTGGACGCTTGATAAAATGCTTGACGGAATCGAGCCGGGGGATTTTGTTATTATCGGCGCGGGAACAAGCGTGGGCAAGACGGCGTTTATGCTGCAGATTATCGCGAATATGGCGAGAAAAGGCAAGAAAATATTATTATACAGCCTTGAAATGACCGACAAGCAAAATATGCAAAGGGTTATATCGCGGCTGTCGGGAGTTGAAGTCGGCAAACTAAAACGAAAAGACCGGACGGACACCGAAGAAAAAGAAAAAATTAAAGAAGCGATATTGACCGCGCATAATTACATAATCGAAATATCGGACAAAGGCAGTCTTAAAATCAAAGACATTAGGCTTGACGCAATAAGGCACAAAGACGTTGACGTTATCTTTATCGACCATTTAGGGCTTATGCGGGGCGAAAAATACAATCAGAACCTGACGGGCGAGCGGACGGAAGTTTTGCAGGGGCTTCGGGCGTTGGCGTTGGATTTAAAAAAGCCGATTATCGGATTGGCGCAGTTTAACAGAGACGCGAAGCCTGACGTATCAAAAAAAGGCGTTGTAAAATACATCGAGCCCCAGCTGCATCATTTTAAAGACAGCAGCGAGTACGAGCAGTCGGGCGGGACGGCGATATTACTGTGGCGTATGCCGGGATATGACGATGTAAAATCTAAAAATTATCATAAAATCGGCGTAAAAGTGGCGAAAAACCGTCAAGGGCGAACGGGTAAAATGTACATGGAATTTGAGGCGGCGACTATGAATTTTAAAGAAGTTTACGATTACAATCCGCCGTCAGAATTTGAAGCGGCTGATGAAAGTTTAGAAGAAATGGGGTTTTAGATATGAAAATTAATAAAAAATTAAAAAAGCCCGATTATATCGGTTATCGTAACGACAAAAGAACTATTGAAAATATTCCGATGCAACCCCGCGAATATGAAGCCATTGTAAAAGAGTTTGCGAGGCGTAGGGGAATATGAGTTTGTCGGATATACCCGTACAATATTTATCTTTTGCAATCCTACTCGTAAATATAGTGCAATGGGCGACAATGATAATCATACATATCAGGGGGAAACGTAAGAAATGAGTAAAGATATTTTAAATCCATACGAAAGTGAAGAGCAAGCCGCTCTATTCCAATGGGCGCGGATTATGGAAAATACATATCCCGAACTGGCTTTACTCGTGGCAATCCCAAACGGCGGACTGCGTAATATGCCGGAAGCGGTGCGGTTCAAAGCGGAGGGCGTTCGCAAAGGATTTCCCGATATGATTTTGCCTGTGGCGCGTGGAGCATATCACTCGCTTGCAATAGAGTTAAAACGCCGCAAAGGCGGGACTGTATCGCCAGAGCAAAAGGCGTGGATTGAGGCGTTAAAAGGTCAAGGCTGGTCTGCTATGGTTTGCAGGGGAGCTGACGAAGCTATAACGGTTATCACGGAGTATTTGCGGGGAAAGCGGTGGAATCAGCGGGATTTGCTGGACTGGATTGCGTGGAAACAATGCAAAAAGAAATGAGAGGTAAAAAAGATGGATTATACAGAAACAATAGAAAAAATATTAAAAACAATAATGCGGATTTTTATCGTTATTTTATTCGTTACGGTGTGCTTATATTTAGTTAAGATAACCGCGCCGCCGTCCGATGATAATATATCCGCAGAAATCAAAGCTCCGAAGTTTACGCAGGAGTGGAGCGTTATACCACGAGAAGTCGATTATACATATCTGACAGCTACGAAACCCGTGGAAACTGTGGAAAAGCCCACAGAGACAGAATGGGTAAGCCTCGGCGAATATACAATAACGGCGTACTGCCCGTGCGTGAAGTGCTGCGGGATATGGTCGAAGCAGTACAAAACGAGGATAAACGACCCGAATTATATCCAAAAGACAGCGTCCGGCACAATTCCGACAGCGGGGCGGACAGTCGGAGCGGACACAAGCGTTTTGCCGTTCGGCACGGTGATAATGATTGACGGGCATGAGTACACGGTCGAGGACACGGGCGGCGCGGCAAAAGGTAAGAAGTTGATTGACGTATACTGCGATACCCATGCTGAAGCTGTGGAGTTCGGGAAAAAGAAAATGGAAGTGTTCATTAAAAAAGAGGGTTGAATATGTCAGAAAAATATTATCCGCCGTTATACGGCGAGGTTGAGTGCGGCAAATGCGACCGCGAAAACTGTAACAGCAGAGGTAAATTTCAGCGCAATAATCAAAAATTTGCGGTTACTGACGGGCGTTGTCCGAGACTTCCCGATTTGCGCGGATTTGTGGATAAGTCGGAACGCGAAGATTATGAAAACGCTTTCCCGTTAGTCCACGCAGAGCTCGGTTCAGAGGACGCGCTGACAATTTATTTAAAAATACCCGGCGAAAAAAACAGCAGAAAAATATACTGGACTAAAAGCGGTTATATCTATTTTAACGACAAAATGTATTTTGATGAACAAGACGAAGACGGCAACGACATAAAAGTTTCGATGAAAGTGCGCCGCGTCATAGGAATATGGGGATTTCGGACGCAGGAACAAATTATCGATTATATGAATTCGCGCAATTATGATTATTGTATTTTTCAGGCGTATATTACAGGGGGTACTGTATGACGCTCGGCAGTTTATTCGACGGAGCGGGAGGATTTCCTCTCGCGGGAGCGTTGGCGGGGCTCACGCCTGTGTGGGCTTCGGAGATTGAACCGTTCCCGATACGGGTTACGACAAAACGGTTTCCCGACATGAAACACCTCGGCGATATTACAAAAATAAACGGCGCGAAAATTGAACCCGTTGATATTATAACGTTCGGGTCACCGTGTCAGGATTTGAGTTTGGCAAACAGCGTCCGAAAAGGTCTTGACGGCGAACGGTCGGGGTTATTTCGGGAAGCTGTGCGGATTATTAAAGAAATGAGGGAATCGACAAATGGAATATATCCAGCTTTCATTGTTTGGGAAAACGTCGTCGGAGCTTTTAGTTCCAACGGCGGCGAGGACTTCCGACAAGTCCTTGAAGAAATCGCCGGAATCGCGGACGGCGCAATACATATTACTCGACCTGACAGCGGAAAGTGGGCTAAAGCCGGAGAAATCGTGGGAAACTCTGCTGACGGAGTCAGCTATAGTCTCGCGTGGCGGGTTTACGACGCGCAATACTGGGGAGTTCCCCAACGCCGCCGTCGAATCTACCTTGTCGCAGATTTTGCAGGCGAACGCGCCGGACATATACAATTTGAGCGGGAGAGCGTGTTCGGGGATTTTGCGGAGAGCGAGACAGCGCGGGAAAAAGCTGCCGGAGAAACTGGACATTGCGCTTCGGAATCAAGCGAGCATAATTATGTAATCCCCATTGATTTACGCCAAGCCGTGAAGAACAGCGAACGGGGCGATAACTGCGGTATGGGAATCGGCGAGGATGGACAACCGGCTTTCACGGTTACATCAAACCAACCGCACGGAATATTTGTCGCAGGTTTTAACGGATATAAGAGCGTTACGGGAAGTATCTGCTATAACGAGGAGCGGTCGCCGTGCATAGAGGCAAATATGCCGCCGAATGTATTAAAACATACGATTTACAGCCTGTCGTCGAAAGCAAGCAATTCATGGAAAAGCGAAAATCCGCGCAGCGGGTGCTATGAAACCGAACAGTCGCGGACAATCGATACTCACGGCGGCGACCCTACGTGCAATCAGGGCGGGAATATTGTTATGGCGGTTTATGAAAATCATCAGCAGGACGACAGAATAACCGAATGCGGCGGCACAGCTCCGACAGTTGCCGCAAAATACGGAACGGGCGGCAATAATACTCCGCTGGTTACATATCAAAATATCACAGGGGCTTTATGTGCAAGAGATTATAAAGGTATTGGAAGCCAGTATGTAAAAGAAGATAAGTTGATAATGGACGTAAATTATATTATTCATCGGCTTACGCCGTTGGAATGTTGCAGACTTCAAGGTTTCCCGGATTTTTGGTGCGACGGGCTGGCAACGCCTGAACCGAGCGAGGATGAGATAGATTGGTGGAGCGGCGTGTTTGAGATTTACGGGAAGCCGAAAACGCGCAATCAAATAAAAAAGTGGCTGAAAAATCCGTACAGCGACAGCGCGATGTATAAAATGTGGGGCAATTCTCTCGCAATCCCCTGCGCTTATACGGTGCTGGCGGGTATTGCGGAGGAGCTTAGAAAAAATAATTAATTTATAAAACTGGAGGAAAAACAAATGTTTGAAATGAACTCGGAAGACTGCATAGCATACTCAATCGAAAACGGCAGGGAAATATGCCTTATAAAGAAAGGCGTACCGCCCAAAGACTGCGAAAAGTGCGAGAAAAACAAAAAACAACAGAAAATTGACGATTTTAACGTTTTGCTGAAATCAGCCGAAAAAGAGGTTTTCACAGTTTTAGAGTATAAATCGCTGAAAAAAGTCGGCGGTATAACATTTTGGGTTACAAAAAATACGTGCGAGATTCGTTTATCGGCGAAATGTTTTGACGCGCTCGGCAAGCCTGAATACATAGTATTCGCGTTGAGCGGAGACAAGAAGAAGCTGAAAATCTCGGCGGCTGACGGTTCGGCGGCAAACGCGGTAAAAGCCGCGAAAAATTCCAACGGCGGGGCGAGGATTTTCTCGGTTTATCTTGCGAGGCAGATTGAGCCTTACGGCAATTATGGGGTCGGGAAACAAAGCGAATCGAACTTGAAAGAGATTATATTTGATTTAAAAATAAAAGAAAGGGAAACAGAATGAACAAATCAATTATATGCGTAGACTTCGACGGAGTAATACACAGTTACGAAAAAGGTTGGCAAAACGGCGAAATTTACGGAAGAGCAGTCCCCGGATTTTTTGAGTGGTACTTTTCGGTTTGGCAAACATTCGACATTCAAATTTATTCAAGCCGCTCAAAAGACGACAAAATGCTGTATGCCATGAAAGAATGGTTACAGGCTGAATATGAGTCATGGCTGTCTGATTTGGAACTTGATTTTGAATATCCTCGCATATTCCCCGCCGAGTTTGCTCACGAAAAGCCTGCGGCATTTATAACCATAGACGACCGAGCCATTCAGTTTAATGGCGACTGGGAAGCGCAGGAATTAAGCGTTTCGGCGTTAAAAGATTTTAAGCCGTGGACAAATATCTACGATAGAAAGGGCGGTGCTTCGGAGTGAAAGATAAAATAACAAAAATACTTCAATGGCTTATATTCGGGACCGTATTTCTAATTTCTATTCCGTTTGTTCTCGGCGACAATACAATAAACAGGATAGAAGGGGTATTAACAATAATTGGCTTGACGGTATGGGCGACGCTGGAAATAATATTGAGGCTCATGAAAAAATGGGAAAAGGAAGAAGAAAGCGGTGGCAACGATAATGAATGAACCCAAACGCATACAGCGCAAGCGAACAAAAGGCTGGCGGATGCCCGACAACACGGTTTATGTCGGTCGTCCGTCCAAGTGGGGCAACCCGTTTATAGGTAATTATGCTTATGAAAGGTATCGAAAATATATTAAAGAAAAGTGTAACGACGCTGATTATCATAAAAGACTGATAGACGAATTGCGCGGGAAAAATCTTGCGTGCTGGTGTCCTTTAAATGGTGCTTGTCACGCGGATATATTATTGGAGGTTGCGAACGAAAGGATTGATAAAATATGAATAAAACAAAAATAGAGTATGCGGACTATACGTGGAATCCCGTTACGGGTTGTCTGCATGAGTGCGAATATTGTTACGCGAGAAAACAGGCGAAGCGGTTTTCAAGCATAGTCGGCATACCTAATGGTAAAATACACGATTTACCTATTAATTTTACTTATAAATGTAAATATCCTTACGGGTTTGACCCGACTTTTCACCGTTACCGCCTTGACGAACCGTCGCAGGTAAAAACGCCGTCAACAATATTTGTTTGCAGTATGGCTGACTTATTCGGAGAGTGGGTGCCGGATGAGTGGATTCAGAAAATTTTCGAGGCGTGCGCCGATGCGCCGCAGCACAGGTATTTGTTTTTGACGAAAAACCCGAAACGGTATATTGATTTATTAAGAAAAAGAATACTGCCGTTATTTAAAAATATGTGGTTTGGTTCTACGACCGAAACCGAAGAATCTCCGGCATTTTACAGCGTCAAGCATAATACTTTTGTGAGCATAGAGCCGATTATGTCAGATTTCAATGTTGAAGGCAAGGCTTACGATAACAATAACATTGACTGGGCTATCATCGGAGCGGAGACTGGTAAACGTAAAAACAAAGTCGTGCCGAAACGAGAGTGGATTGAAAAAATCGTTGAGAAATGTCGGGAACGCGATATTCCGGTGTTTATGAAAAACAGCCTCGCCGAAGTTTGGGGCGAGCCGCTGATACAGGAGTTTCCGTGGGGAGATAAATAATAAAAATATTTTTATAAATTAAAAGGGAGAAAATTGTGATGGATTTTAAATTTACAACGGAAGAAATAACCGCGGAGCGCGAGAGGCAGAATTATGAAATATGGCAGAAATGTCCTGTCGGAACAGTTATATGGCACATGACGGGACGGGTTGTAAACGATGATAACGGCAAGCAAAAAATGTTATGGTATCCCAAACCGGAATGTATTCAGCAGAGCAATGAACGGGGATTTTTGACTATTGCCACCCTTTCCCCTACTAATTACGGTTCGTCTTGGAGTAATATAGGGCGCAATTATTTTCTCAGCCGTGAGGAATGTTTGGAAGAATGGGGCGACCGTCCGACTGCTGATGATTATGAACTGCCAGAGAATGAAGCACCCAAAGAAAAAATATTCGGAAAAGTAGTGTCGGAAGATACGGTTATAACGATATGGGACGGCAATATTGCAACACATATTTATCAAGATATACCGTTTCAACTGATAGATGGAAAAAATATTGATAAAACTGTATTAACGCTTAAAGAAATACGTTCGAGATTTCCCAAAGGGATTATTACCGTTTTTACAGAATCGGGATTGAGCGGAGTTGCGTATCAAATCGGCAACGCATACGAGCCGAACGGCGAAAAGTGGCGGTTTTATGCGAGAACGGGAGGGTATGCGTGAGATGATGAATAATAAATAAATTTTTAGATGAAATTCAAGAGTGGAAAGGATTGTCGAGATGAGAAATAAAGACCATATAAAAGATTACGCGACGGCGGCGTTCAGGTTTTATAAGTCTGCGGGAGGCT
>JGI20166J26741_11313337_pt1 | contig 13997 bp, 11 predicted proteins | sample TergutCu122P5_FD_26741 | JGI IMG/M metagenome (IMG submission 26741)
TTTTAGACATTATTTTCAGGAATAATCAACCGGAAAGAGCCGTTCCCGGCGGGTCGGTTTTCAATTGTATGGTTTCTTTGGCGCGTTGCGGGATTCCCGCATATTTTATGTGCGAATTGGGGAATGATAAAGTCGGAAAAATTATTAAAGATTTTATGATTGAGAATAATTTATCTCCAAAATACATTGATTTTTTGGAAGGTAGATCAGGTCATTCATTTGCATTTTTAGATGAACAACAAGATGCTTCTTATCAATTTTTTGGCGGTGTTTACGGAGATCTGTTCCCAACAATACTTCCTGAAATACAAGCAGACGATATTCTGATTATTGGTTCTTTATTTGCTGTCGAATTATATAATGAAAAGAAATTTGCCCGTTTGCTTAGATATGCCCAAAAGCAAAAAGCAATTATTTATTACGATATTAATTTCAGGAAAGCTCATGCAGAAGATCGTTATAAATTTAGTCCTAATTTCATTCGAAATTATAAGCTTTCAACTATCTTGCGATGTTCTGCTGAAGATTTGGAGGTGATGTATCCGCATAAAACCGCAACGGAAATTTACAGAAAACACATAGCGCCTCATTGCAAAAACTTTATTGTCACGCAAGGAGAAAAAGAAATTTTGTTGAAAACCGAAACGTTTGAAAAAAGTTATCCTGTCGAACCTTTCGTTCCGGTCAGCACGATTGGTGCAGGCGATAGTTTCAATGCCGGAATTATATACGGATTAATGTTGGAAAATATTTTATTGGAAGACATAAAGGATTTACCTGAATATCAATGGGATAAACTCATAGAATACGGGAAAAGGTTTGCGGCAACTGTTTGTAAGTCAATAGAGAATTATGTCGGAGAAAACTTTATACCATAAACATAAATAACCTAACGTCTTTCATACTCAATAAACGAAAAACCGTATGGATTCCTTTCATCTGCAAAAAAAGTTTTCCGGCCGGTTTCCTGCCAAACAGACAAATCTATCTTAGGGAAAAAGACATCTGCATCCGGGAAATCTGCATAGATTTTCGTCAGATAAATTGTATCTGCAATAGGTATAGCTTGTTCATAAATCTGTGCTCCACCAATAACAAATACTTCATTTTCATCAATTAATCTGATAAAAGCATAATCCAAAGAAGAATATACTTCCGCTTCTTCAATTTTCAAATTGCTATTCCTGCTGATTACTATGTTTCTTCGATTCGGCAAAGGTTTTTTAGGCAATGATTCCCATGTTTTGCGCCCCATAATAACCGTATGTCCGGAAGTGATTTCCTTAAATCGCTTCAAATCGGCCGGTAAATGGCAAAGTAAATCGCCGTTTACGCCGATTTCATTGTTCCGGCCGGTTGCAACAACGATTGAGATAATCATACCGCTACCTCCCCTTTGATATGCGGATGCGGATCATAACCGACTAATTCAAAATCTTCGTACTTGAAATCAAAAATGCTCTTTACATCCGGATTGATTTTCATTTCAGGCAAAGGACGGGGTTCACGCGTCAGTTGCAATTTCACTTGTTCCAAATGATTATTGTAAATATGCGCATCACCGAAAGTATGCACAAAATCGCCTTCCTGCAAGCCGGTTACCTGTGCCATCATCTTCAATAACAAGGCATAAGAAGCAATATTGAACGGTACTCCTAAAAAGATATCCGCACTTCGTTGATACAGTTGCAAGGAAAGTTTTCCATCGGCTACATAAAACTGGAAAAAACAATGGCAAGGGGGTAATTTCATTTGTGGAATATCACCCACATTCCAAGCGCTGACAATAATTCGACGCGAATCCGGATGAGTTTTAATCATATCAATTACCTCGCTGATTTGGTCGATGTGTCCTCCCGAATAATCGGGCCATGAACGCCATTGTCGACCGTATATAGGACCTAAATCACCGTTTTCATCTGCCCATTCATTCCAGATTCGCACCCCGTTTTCATTCAAGTAACGAATATTTGTATCGCCTTTCAGAAACCAAAGCAACTCATAAATTATGGATTTTAAATGTAATTTTTTCGTTGTCAATACCGGAAAACCTTCCGACATTTTAAACCGCATCTGGTGGCCGAAAACGCTTATCGTTCCCGTTCCGGTACGGTCTTCTTTATGCGCGCCTTCGGCTAAAACCCGTCTTAATAAATCTAAATATTGTATCATAATTTTGCAAAATTAATATCTTTCCGAGCCAAATACAAACTTTATTGAAATAATCGTGTTATATTTGTATTAAAAAATACAATTGTATGGATAATCAATTATCAATTTATAATACTTTAAGCAGAAAAAAAGAGTTGTTTGAACCGGTTCATGCGCCTTATGTAGGAATGTATGTTTGCGGTCCTACAGTGTATAGCGATGCGCATCTGGGTCACGCGCGTCACGGCGTAACTTTCGATTTACTATTCAGATATTTACAGTATTTAGGATATAAAGTGAGGTATGTAAGGAATATAACCGACGTAGGTCATTTGGAAAATGAAGAAGGCAGCGGAGAAGATCGTATAGCAAAAAAAGCGCGCCTTGAACATCTTGAACCGATGGAAGTCGTCCAATATTACAGCAACCGATATCATAAGGTAATGAGAGACCTGAACACCTTGCCGCCATCTATAGAACCGCATGCATCCGGACATATTATTGAGCAAATAGAATCGATAAAAAAGATTTTGAAAAACGGTTATGCTTACGAAAGCAACGGATCGGTATATTTCGATGTGGAAAAATACAATAAAGAGTATGATTACGGAATTCTTTCTCACCGCAATATCGAAGAAATGTTGAATACAACGCGTGAATTGGACGGGCAGGACGAGAAGCGCAGCAAAGTTGATTTTGCCTTATGGAAAAAAGCGGCGCCCGAACATATTATGCGTTGGCCTTCCCCATGGAGTGAAGGATTCCCCGGTTGGCATCTCGAATGTTCGACAATGAGCATTAAATACTTAGGAAAAGAATTTGATATACACGGCGGCGGCCTCGACCTGATGTTTCCGCATCATGAATGTGAAATTGCCCAGAATACGGCAATGGAAAAACATCAAGTTGTAAAATATTGGATGCATAATAATATGATAACTATTGACGGACAAAAAATGGCTCGTTCTTTAGGCAATTTTATTACTTTGGAACAGTTGTTTACCGGCGAACATGAATTGCTTGAAAAAGCATACTCGCCGATGACTGTTCGTTTTTTCATTCTTCAGGCGCATTACCGGAGTACGGTCGATTTCAGCAACGAAGCTTTGCAAGCCTCCGAAAAAGTGTTGGATCGCTTATTAGATGCTTATAATAATATTGATAGGCTTGTTGCTTGTCCTTTAGCACTTGACTCAGAAGTCCCGGATAAATTGCTTGAGATTGCGGATCAAACCCGCAATGACAATGTTAACAACCTCTTCCAAAAAAGCATCGAAGCGCTCAACGACGACCTGAACACGACTTTGGTCATTTCATATCTTTACGAAGCTTCACGCATTATAAATTCCGGAATAGCGGGACAAATTGCGCTTACAAAAGAAAATATCGAAGAATTGAAACGCCTTTTTGATGTTTTTTTATTTGAAATATTGGGAATCAAAAACGAATTGAAAGATGGAAACGTATCATACGACGCTTTTGCAAAAGCCGTAGATATGTTGCTGGAAATTCGAATGCAAGCCAAACAGAATAAAGACTGGGCTGCATCCGACAAGATACGAAACGAACTCACCGCCCTCGGCTTTGAAATCAAAGATACAAAGGACGGTTTTGAATGGAAACTAAACAAATGACAATTCAGGAATTTTTCAAAGACGATCGCTATGCCGCTCTTTCAGGTATTGAACTATTGGAAGTTGAATCAGGAAGGGCAAAGGCAAAAATGGAAATTCGCGATATGCACCTCAATGCGGGGAATGTGGTACAAGGCGGAGCTATTTTTACATTAGCAGATTTTGCCTTTGCTGTCGCGGTAAATTCTTATGGCAACTTGGCGATGTCGATTGAAACAAGTATTCGCTACTTTAAAGGAATCGGCATTGGCACGCTTTTTGCGGAAGCAAAAGTGATACATATCCATAAGAAATTAGCGACTTTTGAAGTAAAAGTTACAAATGAAAAAGAGGAATTAATCGCTTTATTCACAGCTACGGCTTACCGAAAAGATGTCGTTTTGCCATTTTCCTCACTATAAGTTTGTTTCAATGATATTGCACAAGTCAAAATAAACATTTATCTTTGCACGATAATTATTACTCTGAAAATAAAAAAAATTAGAATATGAAAAAATGTATTTTATTATTATTTGGTATGATGATAGCGACTGCGCATATCATTGCTGAGACCTACCAAACTGACTCTGCTACTATAGCGAGCGGTAGTTACACGAATTATATCTCATCCCCGTCATTCGGTCCTCCTATTAATCCTCCTCAACCTCCCGGTGAATCGCAACTTTACACTCTTACCGTAGTAAACGGCACAATAAGCGGCACAAACAGCCAAAGTGGCAAATATAAATTGAACGACACCATTACAGTAGTTGCAAACACTCCCCCCAGCGGAAAAGTATTTGACAAATGGACATGCAATAAAGGCATTTTTAAAGACCCTAATGCAGCAAATACTATATACGTGATGCCCGACACAGTTGCGACAATCACAGCAACCTACAAAGATATACCTCCGTCGCAATACGCAGTAACAGTTACCGGCGGAACAGGTGCGACCGGTAGCGGTAGTTATGCAGCAGGCGCTACAGTTAACATCAGCGCTGGAACTCCTCCTGCCAATCAGCAGTTTAAAAACTGGACAACAAGCAGCACAGGTGTGACTTTTGCAAATGCAAACAGTTCCAACACCTCATTTACAATGCCTGCCAACGCAGTAACGGTAACGGCCAACTTTGAAGCTATACCGATTGTCAATGCTCAAACGCCAACAATTACTTCTCAACCACAAAATGCGACTGTGAATGTAGGAGAAACCGTAAGTTTGTCTGTAACTGCCAGCGTGACAGACGGAGGAACACTGAGTTATCAGTGGTACAAAGGCGGTTCGGCTATTAGCGGAGCAACCAATAACGCTTACTCGCCGTCAACGGCCACTGAGGGAACAACAAACTATTACGTTGTGGTTACCAATACCAACAGCTCAGTAAACGGTACAAAAACAGCTACTGCAAACAGTAATCAAGTAACTGTGATTGTCAGCGCAGTTCCAGTCAAAACGTACGCAGTTACTGTGAACGGCGGAACAGGTGCAACCGGAAGCGGTAATTATACCGAAGGCGCAACAGTAAACATCAGCGCAGGAACGCCTCCGGCCGGTCAGCAGTTTAAAAACTGGACTACAACCAGCGCAGGTGTGACTTTTGCAAATGCAAACAATTCAAGTACTTCTTTTACAATGCCTGCCAGTGCGGTAACAGTCACGGCAAACTTTGAAGCCATACCTATTGTTAATGCTCAAACTCCAACTATCAATCCTCTACCACAAAGTACAACAGTGAAAGTGGGTGATGCTATAAACTTATCTGTAAAAGCCAGTGTTACAGACGGTGGTTCATTAAGCTATCAGTGGTACAAAGAAAACACAGCAATAAATGGAGCGACCGGTAGTACCTTCCCTCCTTCAACTGCGACGGAAGGAACAACAAACTATTACGTTGTAGTTACTAATACCAACAACTCGGTAAACGGAACAAAAACAGCTTTTGCTAAAAGTACTACAATAACCGTAATTGTTAACGCTGCTCCAGTAAAAACATTCACAGTTAATTTTAATGTAAACGCTTCGGACGCTGTTATTACTTTGAATGGTGTTACCAATCCTGCAGGAAATTATGTTTTCACAGGACTTAAAGCAGGAACATACTCTTACACTGCCACTCGTAAAGGATATAAAGATGTAACCGGAACAGCTGTTGTTAACGACCAGGATATTACCGTTAAAGTCGATATTAGTACTCCTACCGGAATTAACAACATCAAAACAGGAACAAAAATTTATGCAGAAAACGCTACTGTACAAATAGAAAGCGCTGCTGCAATAAAATTTGTGGAAATCTACAGCATTACAGGGCAGCTTGTGCGTCAAATTCGCGTCGATGCAAATCAAGTGAATATATACAACCTCCAAAGAGGCATTATCGTAGTGAAAATTTTCCTTCAAGGAGAAAATTATGAAATTCGGAAAGTGTTAATGAGATAGTTTGAATAACAATACGCTTTTCCTCAAAACAACCGCCGACGGATCGCATACGCTTCTTCTACCGGAAATGAACGAGCATTATCATTCTGTAAACGGCGCAGTTCAGGAATCAATTCACGTTTACCTTGAGGCAGGATTTAACCAATGCCGAAAGTCTGAAATTCGTGTCCTCGAAATGGGCTTCGGTACAGGATTAAATGCCTTGTTGACAGCAATAGCAGCCGAACATCAAAAGATAAAAGTTGTTTATACCGGATTGGAAAAATTTCCTTTACCACAAGAAATAATAAATAGGCTTAATTATTCGGAAATTCCTGCCATTAAGGGATCGACATCCAATCTCCTATTTCAATCCATCCACCAAGTCAATTGGGGAAAATTAGTATCTATTAATCCGTATTTTATGCTTGAGAAAATCCAAACCGATTTCAGGGAATTCAATTTTCCTGATAAATACGATGTCGTTTATTACGATGCTTTTGCGCCTGACAAACAACCGGAAGTATGGTCTCAAGAGCTATTCGACAACATTTTTTCAGCGATGAATCAGGGTGGAATTATTACTACCTATTGTGCCAAGGGGATTAGCCGCAGAATGCTGCAACAAGCAGGTTTTTCCGTCGAAAGGATTCCTGGCCCTCCGGGAAAAAGAGAAATGTTACGGGGAAAAGTGTTGGACTAATTTGACTGTAAATAACGTCAACATAAACAATATCATCAAAACTCTGACATAAGTTTTATTAGTAAGCGTAAAATAATGAGCAAGAATTAAGGCAATAGAGATATAGGCGGCCAATTCCCAAAAAGATTGATTTCTACTTTGCAGGAATGCCATAGCTAAGACAAAAAAAGAAGAAATATACAGGAATTTCAGGAAAGAAACCGTTTTGATATTTTCTGAAATACTCGTTACAAACAAATTAAATCCTGCAAAAATATAGATTAGTAAGATAATTCCAAGGTTAACCCATCTGTAAGGAGGAATAGTTACATCTCGAAAAGAGAAAACATCCCCAGACTTTGGAAGAAAAGTCAGAAACTCTTTCCACCCAATCTTCCAATCATCTTGATAAATACACCATGCAAATATAAACAGGTAAACCAAAACAACTCCTGTTAAACTCGCTAAAAATACTCGTAAATTAAAACTGTAAAACCAATAAAAACCAATCCAGAACAACAGAAATAACAATAAAAGCTGAGGTTGTAAAAAAATTCCTAAAGCCAATAATAATGATATGTTGAAAGCATTCTGTTGTGAATCCGGTTTTTGATAAGTTTGAAACAAAAATACATAATTGATCACAATCAAAAGTGTTGCCAGATTTGTCCTCCAATCCAGATTAAATAGCAAACTACTTCCAGCTAAGATGATATAAAAAAAGGCCGGTAATAAAGTCCGACGATGAATAATTGCAAAAATATCATTGAATTGTAACAACAACAATGCAATTCCAACCTGAATCAACGTGCTTGCCAACAAATCAATATTATCCCACTTGCCTTGAAGCCTTAAAAAGAAGTAAGCGCAAATTAAGATTGCTAACAATATCCAACTGGACACAAATGCATGATGTATTTTTTTTATATTCATTCCTTTTTCATTTCAAATCGAATCCGATGTCTTTTCGATAATATTTACCTGTAAAGTTAATTATTTCAGCATTTTGAAACGATTGTTTCAATGCTTCTTCTTTGTCTTTTCCATACGAACTGATGGCAAGAACCCGTCCGCCATTTGTTAAAACTTGTCTGTCTTTTTCAATGGTTCCTGCATGAAAAATCAAACTGCCCTTCGCTTTTTCCAAGCCTGTTATAACAATACCCTTTTCATATTCTCCAGGATATCCGCCGGATACAAGCATCACCGATACAGCCGAACGAGAATCAAAAACCAACTCTTTTTCTTGCAGATTTCCTTGTGCAATACCTTCTAATAATTCAACAAAATCGGACTGAATACGCAACATAACAACCTCTGTTTCAGGATCTCCCATCCGGCAGTTGTATTCTATAACCATTGGTTCTCCGCCGACGTTAATTAAACCGAGAAATATAAAACCCTTATAATCAATATTTTCTTTTATCAAACCTTCAATTGTCGGAATCACAATTTTTTCTTCTACTTTTTGCATAAAAGTCCTATTGGCAAATGAAACCGGGGAAACAGCGCCCATCCCGCCGGTGTTCAACCCTGTATCTCCCTCGCCTATTCGCTTATAATCTTTCGCTTCAGGAAGAATTTTATAGCAACTTCCGTCGGTCATCACAAAAACAGAACATTCAATGCCGGATAAAAATTCCTCAATTACAACCGTTTCACTGGCTTTTCCAAAACTTCCGTTCAACATATTATGAAGTTCTTTTTTAGCCTCCGGTAAATTGTCGATAATCAGAACGCCTTTGCCTGCTGCCAATCCGTCTGCTTTAAGAACGTAGGGTGATTGCAAAGTTTCGAGAAAAGCGATTCCTTGATCCAAACTATTTTTTGTAACGCTCCGGTAACGGGCTGTCGGAACATGATGACGCATCATAAATGCCTTTGCAAATTCTTTGCTGCCTTCCAACTGCGCCCCTTCTCTTGATGGGCCGATTACCGGTATATTTTTTGATTCCGGATCATTCTTAAAAAAATCATATATTCCTCCCACTAAAGGATCTTCCGGACCAACTACCACCATTTGAATCTCATTTGCCATTGCAAATTGTCTTAAAGACTCGAAATCGTTCGTTTTTATTGGAACATTTATCCCTACTTGAGCTGTACCTGCATTGCCCGGAGCAATAAACAATTTTCCGGTTTTCGGACTTTGCGCTATTTTCCACGCCAAAGCATGTTCTCTTCCCCCGGAACCTAAAAGCAATATATTCATATATTTGTAATTTTGTTTTTTTAAGGTATAAAATATATTCGCATTTTATAAAAAATATTAAAAATATTTTGTTGGGCACAAAGATAAGAATTTTTTTTAATTTTATCTTATTGAATATCACTAATTTGCAAAATATTTTAATAAAATATGCTTTTTTCATAATTTCCGTTTAAACCTTTTGCCTTGAGAAATGTCTTAAATCGAAAGAGTGTTATTTCATTAGTTATAGTTAAGGGTTAGTAATTCAATTTAGGAAGGTTGGCGAAGTGATTCGGCAACCTTTTGCTTTTATTATTTTAATTATTATATTTGCAAAAAATATCAAATTAAATTCAGAATTCTATAAAACAAACTTATTATGAACAAAGGCACATATATTTTACTTGCAATTCCTATTTTTTTACTTTTTCTGATTAATTGGGGTTGTATAAACAATAGTAATTTTGCATCTGTTAAAAGAACTTTCAACGGTAAATACGAAGGAGAATATCTGAGCCGCATCGCTTTTCCGATTGGAGGAATGGGGGCCGGTATGTTTTGCATCGAAGGTTCGGGGGCTATTTCTAACATGTCCGTTCGCAATCGACCGGAAGTTTTCAACGAACCCTGTATGTTTGCAGCTATTCATATAAATGGCACAAAAAACGGAACAAAAGTACTTGAAGGACAATCACCCGAGTGGAAACGTTTTGGACTTTCCGGCGCTGGCAATGGGCTGGGTAATACAACTTGGGGATTGCCGCGTTTTAAGGAAAATACCTTCATAGCCCGTTTCCCATTTGCAGAAATCGAATTGAAGGATAACGAACTGCCGGTTGAAGTCCGACTGAAAGCATGGAGTCCATTCATTCCGACCGACGAAGACAATTCAAGCTTGCCGGTTGGCATTATCGAATATACATTCACAAATACCGGAAACAAAACTGTTGACGCTATTTTTTCATATTTCAGCCGAAACTTTATGACTATTGATAAAAAAGGTGTTTCAACAGTTAAACCTATGACTAACGGCTTTATTTTATCGCAAACAGGAACTCAGGAAGAACCCTGGTTACAGGGCGATTTCGCCATTTTCACCGATAATCCGCAAACGAAAGTCAATTATTGCCTGTTCCGAGGTTCGTGGTTCGACCCTCTGACGATGGGTTGGAACGATATTAGCGAAGGAATAATGCGTGAAAATGCGCCGATAGATTCCAATTCTCCGGGCGCTTCATTATCAGTGCCTTTGCAGTTAAAGCCGGGCGAAAAGAAAACCCTGAATTTATATATGTCTTGGTATGTTCCCTACACGAATTTGAAAATGGGTACAGATGCAAAAACGGAAGCCGACAAACCGGATGTCGTTGCCTGCTGTTCAAGTCCGAACGAGACTTGCCGTCCTGTTGTTGACGAAGGAAACTACCGGCCATGGTATAGCAGCAAATACCGTGGCGTTCAAGACATTGCCGCCTACTGGCTGAAAAATTTCAACGACCTCAAAGCAAAAACACAAACGTTTACCGACGCTTTTTATGCAAGTACTCTGCCGGCGGAAGTAGTGGAAGCCGTCGCCGCTAACCTGTCCATTATAAAATCGCCAACGGTTTTACGTCAATCCGACGGTCGGATGTGGGGCTGGGAAGGCTGCGGCGATAACTGGGGATGCTGTCATGGATCATGCACGCATGTTTGGAACTATGCTCAGGCAATTCCCCACTTGTTTCCTGCAATGGAAAGAAGCCTGAGAGAAACCGAATTTATGGTCAGTCAAAATAAAGCGGGGCATCAGGTTTTTCGTTCTAATCTACCCATTCGTCCGGCGGTTCATGATTTTCATTCCGCTGCCGATGGTCAGTTAGGTGGAATTATGAAAGCTTATCGCGAATGGAGAATTTACGGAAACACTGATTGGCTGAAAAAATTATATCCCGAAATCAAACAAAGCATCGATTATTGCATCACAACTTGGGACCCGCGCGAAACCGGCGCTTTAGAAGAACCGCATCACAATACGTATGATATTGAGTTTTGGGGACCCGACGGAATGTGTACAAGTTTTTATACCGGCGCTTTACAGGCAATCACTCTAATGGGGAAAGCCTTAGGAGAAGATGTAAGCCGTTATGAAATGCTTTTAGCAAAAAGCAAAAGCTACATGGAAAACAAACTGTACGACGGCGAATATTTTATTCAAGACATCAGATGGAAAGATTTGAACGCATCAGACCCGGCCAAAGCGCTGTCGGCACAAACACAATACAGTCCAGAAGCATTATTGATACTGGAAAAAGAAGGACCGAAATATCAATATGGCAGAGGCTGTCTGTCTGACGGTATTCTCGGTTCATGGATTTCGGTGGTTTGTGGAATACCGGAGACGATTGATAAGGTAAAAGTTACAAGTCATCTGGTTTCTGTGTATAAATACAATTTGAAAAAAGATTTGCGCAACCATGCAAATCCGCAACGACCTACGTTTGCTATGGGAGATGACGGCGGATTATTATTATGTACCTGGCCCAAAGGCGGAAAATTACAATTGCCGTTTGTTTACAGCGATGAAGTCTGGACTGGAATTGAATATCAGGTAGCTTCTCATTTAATGTTTGAAGGAGAGGTCGAAAAAGGATTGGATATTGTCAGAACTTGCAGGGAACGTTACGACGGACGCATTCGTAATCCGTTCAACGAATATGAATGTGGTTCCTGGTACGCGAGAGCCATGTCGAGTTACGGATTGATTGAAGGTCTGACAGGAATTCGCTACGATGCCGTTGACGGTGTCCTTTATATTGATTCTCGAATTGGAAATAATTTCATCTCTTTTCTATCGACTGATACCGGATTCGGAAATGCAGGCTTAAAAAATGGCAAACCATTTTTAGAAGTAAAATACGGAACAATAAACGTGAAAAAATGTATTGTTTCCAATGAGGAAATGGCATTATAATCCGCAGAGTCCAACGTTTCTATCCAAACAACCGCAAAGCATTTCCGGTTGTTTTCCCGGCAATAATTTCTATCGGAAGTTCATAAATTTCCGCCAGTTTTTCGGCAATAAGGCGTAAATACGACGGTTCGTTCCGCTTCCCCCTGTGCGGAACCGGCGAAAGATATGGAGCATCCGTTTCTAAAAGGATTCGTTCTATTGAAATCATTGGAAGATAATCCCTGAATTGCGCATTTTTATAAGTAACGACTCCATTGATACCAATCATAAAATTCTGCAAACTAACAATTTCTTCCAATTCTTCCCGAGAACCGCCAAAACTATGAAAAATACCTCGCAATTTTTCCGCGCCGATTTTATGAATACTCTCAAAAATAACCGGAAAAGCCTCACGGGTGTGAATGGCAACCGGCAAATTTCTTTCAATACTCCATTGTAACTGAATCTCAAACGCCTCAATTTGTTCTTTTAAAAAAGTTTTATCCCAATACAAATCTATTCCGATTTCTCCAATCGCGCAGTATTTCCTTTTATCCAACCAATTTTCTATAATTATTATTTCTTCTCGAAAATTCTTTCCCACACTCGTCGGATGCAAACCCATCATCGGATAACAGAGATTGGGATATTGATCGCTCAAAGTATTTAAACGTTCTATGGAATCTACATCAATATTGGGGAGATAAAACCGGTTTACGCCGGCCGTATGCGCTCTTTGAATAACATTGCTAATATCGGAATCAAATTCTTCTAAAAAAATATGCGTATGCGAATCGACAAAATACATCTAAAACAGTTCTTTCTGGTAATGATAGTTAATTCTATAATACTGGTAAACTTCCGATAATTCCTGAAGCGGTAAATTACGATATTTTTCTTCTACTTTCGTCCAAATATCCCGAATCATAATATCCGCTTTTTTCTGCATTTCATACAAGATAGCTTGTTGGCGGGTCATATTTTGTTTATATATTTTTGCGCTATGAACAACATCTAAAAATAATTCATAATGAACTTTCACCTTAGCAATAGCAGGATTATATATAGGATAGCCTCCCCGCGACATTCGTTTTGCATCGCCCCTAATCATTTTTTCGCCCCAATAGATGACTGCCTCTCCGGTAGATAAATCGGGTAATTCCAAGCCTTTATCGCTTTCAAAACCGTAATCCTCAACTAAAGCTTCCTGCTTTATTTCATCTCGAATAACTGCCAATTGCAAAACCTGAATAAAATGGGAAACATACATTTGGGCATTCTTAAACAATTCTACATACTCCGTTTGAGTCTTTGTAGAATCCTTAATAATCTGCTTCAAAACAAACCGGGCGCCCTCGTAAGAAGTAATAAAAAGACGTAAATCTTCAACTTCTCCCGTAGATAATATGACTCTTTCATCGCCATTCATTTCCTCGCGATCAACTGCAGCCTGGAGCGCTCTTATCTTTCCTTCGTCTGTTTCAGGTACCCTCTTTAAATACATATTTCAACATGTTAAAATTCTCTTTCCATTAAATCTTTAGCAATATCGCCTAATATTTTTTTCTTTTTTTCATCAACCGATACGCCTTGGAAAGCCGCTAACGCTTTTTCATAGTAAAAACGTATCATGGCATCGGCTTTCTCCGGTATATCTAACTTATCATACAAATTTCGTACCGCTCCGACTTTTTCTTGTGGTTTATTATCGCAAGCAAGCCATTTGAGAAGTTCTTCTTTATCAGTTTGGTCGGCTTTATTCAAAGCATTAACCAATAAATAGGTTTTTTTATTACACAAAATATCTCCGCCGATTTTTTTTCCAAAAAAATCAGGATCTCCATAAACATCTAATAAATCGTCTTTTATTTGAAAAGCAATTCCCAAATTGATCCCAAAGTCGTATAAGTTTTGGCAATCATTTTCATTTGCTCCGCCGATGATAGCTCCGCTTTTAAAGCAAGCCCCGAGTAAGACGGCCGTTTTCAAACGAATCATCTCAATATATT
>JGI20166J26741_11314448_pt1 | contig 13992 bp, 10 predicted proteins | sample TergutCu122P5_FD_26741 | JGI IMG/M metagenome (IMG submission 26741)
AGAGTCCTTCTTGAGAAGCTAACTGGTTCTGCAGCTAGTCAAGAAATTCCCCGCATTTTTGGAACCCGAAGGTTCATCACCGTACTCACAAGTGCCCACCCCCTGTCCCTATCCTGAGCCAACTCCATCCAGTCCTCACAACCCCCTCCCATTTCCTGAAGATCCATCTTACATTAAATGTACACAGAACTCAAATATTATATAATGAATTTATGTCTCCTTCATGTTCAGTTTTGCTCTGGAGTTTTAAATCAGCAGTGTACTGCCCAGTTTCCCAGTGTGGCTGCCAAATAAATTCCTTGGGTTGTAAATACAGATAACCAAGATACTGTGAAGCTAGTACTTAAGAAAAGTGCAGAGCTTCAAATCCTCACACTGATATTCTTACACAGAATTAAAACTGAAAGTTGTAGAAATATTAATTTTTGTTGGCTTAACATAAATCATTTTGTTAACTGAACTGTAGCCCCAGAGAAATGGGTTTCAGATACAAAAGAATGATACCTAAATCCTAGCAGCAGACCAAGTGTCCAACACTGACTAAAAACTGTTTTTAGGTGAAGTTTAGACAGAAACCTATAAATGGAAAATTACAACTTCTTCAGCTGTTTAACTCACCTTTAGAGTGAGGAGATGGCAGAGATGAATCTCTGGCCTGCAGAATATCTGAAGCATCCCTAAGATGTGCTAGTGCTAGTGATTCAACTGATGGAGCAGGAGGTGAATTAATCATAATCTCAATTTCAAGGTCATCTTCACTCTCATCCAAACTCTGAACACGGTCAGACACAATGCCAGAAGTGGTGTTTGAAGATGTATTACTTATAACAGATATTCTCTGGTCGCTATGATGTCCCTTGTAATTTCCGGCTAGTTTTGCCAGTGATGGAAATTCAGCGCCAAGACTCCGAGAATACATGTAGCAATCACGATAGCGTTTCCGTTCTAAAAAAATTAACAAAACAATTACCAATCTACTGTTAACATTTACATAAATGCAAATGATAAACTATGAGAACCTTACATTTGCTACAATCAGTGACACTTCAAACGTAAAAATACAGACAGATAAAGTTTGAAACTTACATCTTGTTTCAAAATCCAACAACAAAAATCCTACACCTCAAAATTATTCTGCACATTACTCTCACCTTCTTCCTCCCTACGCCGAACTTCAGATAGGCGAGGCTGAATTGCCATACTGAACTGATGTGTAACCCTACACAGAAAAAGCAGGTGTTTGCTCTTCTCATCACTGCTGGTGTAGAAGGTAAATTTCTCACCCGATGTAGGCCAGTTAAGTGCTCGGATTTCAAATTTCTTCCTCTGCAGAAGAAGAAAACATTGTACAGTATTTGAAATTAACTCACTTAACATATTATTTCCACACGGTACCGGAAAAGTGCATAGTGGATGTTCCTCTCTCTTGGTAAAGAAATGCTTATGCTCATCTGTGATTTACTTTTCAGGTCAATTTTTGCTCTTACATTCCTAGAGAAATAGCACAATGTCCTCCTTTCAGTGAAGTTCTTAGTTTCATAAAACTGACTCCATTCACCCACATTTGATAATGGTTCATATTGATCAGAATTGTAAATATGAAATTTCTCATATAAGTTCATAATTATGCCTTTGAGCACAATTTGTACCATTCAACAGTTCATACACTAATATGTAAAGGACACAGAAGTAGATTTTATTGAAGATCAAAACACATATGTCACATAATGCTGTCTAAGTGGACTAAAACTTTGTTGTTTTTTAAATACTGAGTCACTGACTGACTGACTGAATTGTAAGCTATACAGTGTGAGAGGTTTAAATATTTTATTTAATAAATATAGTTGATTTATGAAACTGATACCCAATTCTTAGCAAAAATATAATATGAGAAATAACATAACTATATGTGAAGATGCTGACTACAAAGCACCTCATTATTTCATAACATACCTATAGGAAACATGTATAAAAATACCAAGCAACTGAAACACCAGCCTCAATACCTTTACCATATTCTTCTTCTATCATTACATAGCTGACCAATGATCACAAGCTGCAATCTGTTATTTCCAGTTTTTACTGGTGCAAACTAAAAATTCAAGTTCTGACTAATGACAACTGTAACTAACAGATTTCTGAACGGTGAAAGCTATAAGTTACTGCAGTTCCAGGCTGCATAACAGGTACTGCTCAGGGACAGGTCTTCTAAGTTATTACACTGTGTAAAATAATGAGTTTGTTCAGATGTTTTGGTAGAACATGATGCCTGCATCTCCAGGGTGACTAAATGAGGTTCAAATGGATGCTAAAATGTATCAATTATATGGTGGATTGCAAGGACCGGGGTCAATAAGAGCTATGAAAAGGGACACAAGGGCAGATCTGATACTGAGAAGACAAGAAATGAGAGTTTGCTGTGAGACAAATAGCCCTTTTTGGGCCCACTAGTTACTGTGTCCGAGTCTGAAGAATAAAATTTACCATCAGTTTTTCAGATACATCAGGTGCATGCTGTTCATTTATGTATCCAAGAGAGAAGTAATGACACAGCATTTGCGGACATACTAAATACCACATGTCTTATAAAGCATCTAGAGTGACAAACACCCTTACATTCAGATAAAACACATACCTTGACATAATACACCTAAACCTATCTTGTAACAGCAATACTGTCTACCAGCAGACACAACAAACCTATGTTCTCATGACAATGAAAATGCTTACCTGTCACTTGTACTGGAGACACTGTGACAGATAACAGAAAATGCATGGGGAGATTATAGTGTTACCTACAGAAGTTTCATGTCAGTGCAACTGAAAGGCTTCAGATAAAAAGACTCTAGTTCGCAAGACAACACACTCTGACCTTCAAGAAGAAAATGATTAGAGTGAGAAGGATGGTCTGCCAGACCAATTGCTTTTAACAGAATAATGTCAGAGTTTCAGCAAACAAAACTAAGATGTACCTTCAGGATAATTTCACAGTTTCAGCAGCACAATTACTGAATTTCAGCAAATAAGATCAATACCTTCCAGTACAATTACATGTGGTTGAAGTGATAAAAACAGGAAGATTGAGGTGGCTGGGACACCTCTTTAGAATGCAAGAACTGCATCTTTGCAGAAGGCTTACTCTACTTAAAGCAGAAGGCAGTTGATGTGTAGGTAAACCTAGGTTGAGGTGGCTTGCGTCAGTTGAGGAAGATATAAGAACATGGTGTAAGAAATTGGAGATGTAAGCTGCAGGACTGAGAGCAGTGGACAACAATTTTGGAAGAGCCTAAGATCCACCAAGGACTGTAATGGAGGAGGAGGAGGAGGAGGAGGAGAAGGAGGAGGAGGAGAATTAGTAGAATGAGAAGAAGGCGAAGGAAAAGGAGAAGGAGGAGGAGGATGAGGACGAGGAGGAGGAAGCTTTTGTGGAATATAAGAATAAAATGAAAAGCCCTCTGCAAGATAAAATCAGAATTTAAAAAAAAAAAATCTTAATTCCATTATGACTCATATACTGAAAAATTTATCTTCCATGAACTCAGCAATGTAGCAATGTTACATGACTCACATACAGCAGACAAATAATAAACCTGTTTTTGTACTTAATTAAGCACCACATAATGAAGGCATAAGAAGGAGTGGTGGTATACTGCCATGTATTCTTAATCTCAACACTGGATAGAGAGGAATGGTCAGTTTTACACCCCAGCTGCTTTATCCCGGTGGCAAGACTACCCACTGAACTGGGGTGGGTCCCAAAGCCAGTCTGGATCCTTTGGAGAAGAGAAATATCATTGCCCCTACCACATATTAAATCCTGATCCATCCACATTTTTTAAGGCTATTCTCAGTTCCTTCAGCATATCTCTACTTTACAGCAGGCTACAACTACTTCCAATGCGCAGTTTGTTCAACATTACCTTACTGGGGATGAAAATCATTCCTTGACTAGAGAGAAAATTTGAATACCTCAGCTGCCAACTGAAATAATGCAGCATCCACAAAACTACTGTAACATTAACTCTTGCTTTCAAAACTTATAACCACATACACACACACACACACAAATCTCTCTCTAACATTTACTAGAGTACACACCCATGATACAGACTAAACAACACTTAATGATTCAGACATTTATATTTCCAATATATCATACCTAATAAAATACATGTAAAATGTCTCACATGCATGGAACTACCTATGATAGAACTTTTTTTACAAACTCTAAAGGAACTGGGAAGTTACTATGGGTTTCTTAACAGTTTCTGACACATGCAACATCACAGTCCTCACACATATTTGCAAACAGAATACAACAAAATTCCATTAAATAAATCCACATGGGGCTGGACAGGTGCTGAATTAATGAATATTCCAGATTATCAAATTATATCTATACTGGCCCAAGTTCTTACAGGTAATTATTTGTTACTGCTCTTATACTCGTACTTGGGCTGTACAACGAACCAGAGGGTTATTCCATTTGTATATCTCCTTCATTTGCTGGTTCAGGGTCATCACATTCATATTCTATGTTTTCTGGGGTCTTCACAGCTGAAGAAGCTAATGGAGTAGGAGACAAGGGGTAATGAGATACCGTAACAGTTGATGTACATACAGACACCCTTGGAGGCTTTTTTGAACATGTCCCTGAGGCCTGTCTGTTTCATTGATGAATCTTTTTCCTGGTAAAAATCAAAACCTCTGGCATTTGGACTACTCTCCTCAAGTGCTGGATTATCAGTATTTGCTAATTATCAGATATCAGATTAAAGAAATGTGGCTGTACAGACAGACAGACAGGAACTTACTCATTGGACTAATGGATAAAAACAGATGGAAAGTGGCACAAAAACATACAATAAATAACAAGTAGACTGGCAAACAGACAGAATTTGCTAAGCCAAAACTTCTTTTAACTTTGTTCGTAACTGGACACATTTATAGCCCTTCGCAGATCGTTATAGCTAGATATGATGACTCTTGCAAATTCTTCCTAATTAAGAAGTAAATCTGCCTGCATTATGCCTGTAATTAAAGTTTTATTAAAACATAAACCAACACTAAACATACAACAAACAAATTTAACCAGTAAAAATCTAAAAAAAAAATATCTTGGAGTTTTTGTGGCTGCTCACAAAAGCACATAGACATAATTCAACAAGATCATTGACTCATAACTTCAAAATACCAAGACAGCATTCACTGTACCACAACTAAATTAGAACTACTTACATCAAAACATAGCTTGCCAATGTTAGTCCACAGGAAAGTAGCTGTTAATGTCTTGGCAGAATTTTCCTATAACACAAGAGCAATTATCAAGAATCAGACAACATACTCAGAGGTTGATCACAACTAACTCAGTCAATGAATATGATGCCAAGCACATTGAAAACTGTTGCCTCCATCTATAAGGTAGACATGGTAAGGTGTGCAGGGAAAAACTGTTTGACCAAATGGGGATGGGAGAATTAAAGGCTGGGGTAAGAAGAAATCAATGGAAGCTTCAGATGATGTAAGTCTCACTAACAAACCTTCAGGCACCACCAAAACATGGAAGTGAAAATATTGTGCAATGCGTTTCTACCTTTCCTCAACCCAAAACACTTTCACAACATGGCAGTGAATATTATTAATTGTGCACCCATAAGAATGTTTACAGTGTCAGAATCAGAAGCAACAGCAGAAGGAGCAACAGGAACAAAAACAGGTGGTGGAGGCAGGGGGACAGGGAGAGAAAGGTAAGGTGCTGCTGCTGCTGCTGCTGCTGCTGCTGCTGAAGATGATGAAGACAATGATGGTGGTGATGGAGGAGGAGAAGAAGGAAAAAAGTAGTGGTGGTGGTAGTAGTAGTAGTGGTGGTGGTAGTAGTAGTAGTAGTAGTAGCAGTAGTAGTAATAGCAGCAGCAGCAGTTAAAGTAAATGATTCTGCAAAACTCTATTTTGTCATACAGTATGACACATACCTGTGTTAAGATTATTTTTAGGAAATGTGAACAAATTTATTTTTGAAATTTCTATTAGATTTGTAAGAAATACTACTGCCAGCAATGCTCATCTCAGGATTTCATACACTGCTCATAAATTCCACATAAGGTACTTCTAGGTGGCATCAAAAATGAAAGCATGAATTAACAGCTATCAGTTGAAATGTCTTTCATGGCTGATACGAATGGGTGTAAAAAAGATCAGCTTCAAACTGTTACACTAACAACATACAGCAGTGGCTAGAGGAAAATTTAAGTGACAGGGATTGCTTAAATCTACAGCCTAGTACTCCATCTTCCATTGCTCATCTGGTCTCCTGCAGTAAACAAGAAATCCTGGCTGGTAACTAATTTCTCACTTGATCACTTGTGGCACAGGAAGAACGCAGAAACACACCCAATAAAGTTAAAATAAACATAACTGGGAGGTTATAAAAATTAGTTTCTCATCTAAATTCATTTTTTTTTTACTTTCCATTACCTTATCCCTGGTCCACAGGTATTCAGAACAAACAGTATACATGTAAGAGGAAGAAATAAGTATTGTTTGTTGACTGAAGGCACCAGCTGCAGCAGCATGCCAGAAAATAATGATCCATATCTTTGAGTGAAAAAGATGTTTGGCTGGCTACCAGATTTTCAAATTTTCAACCTCTGGTCTTAGCAACTGGAAGCATCATTAAATGAACAAAGACAAGTAATAATACAAAGCCTAGCATCTTCCCTCATGCATACACATACCTCATATATTTCAATGCCCTTGGCACAGATGGCAAGCCATACTGAACCATGTCCAGGCTCCTGTTTCTTGTGTTTGAGCCTGTACAGGTGAGCATTGTGTGTGAGAGGAGACACTTCTGCTGAAGAAGCCTCTCGGATGTACTGAAGTTCAGCTTCTGCATTGCTGAGACCATGGTTTTCCCTGTGCAGTGATAACAATGTCTGCATGAACTGCTTGTCTCCAGACACCATCTGAAAGTAAATCACATGAGTTACTTCTTTAACACTTCAAGATTTTTTTCAGAATAATCAAGTTCAGTTTAGAATTCAAACTACTTTCATACCGCACATAAATCTGATCATACCAATATTATGCTTCTTGCACCTGACTTGGTTAATGAGTATCATCATCATTATTATCATCATTTAAAACACTCGTCACTATAAAATGTTCTGCTGTGAACAAATTTTGTTAGACATAACCTCAAAGTTTCATACAGTTGCCACATTTATAAGAATTAGTTAATGAACAACATTTCATATAGGTTTAATAGGTATGATCCCTATCCCAGTACCAGATTTCCCTGTCTAGGTCCAGTGGTTCATAAGTCATTGTTATCGAGCCAACAAATGAATACAGATTTCATATGCTATTCAATGCCAGAAAATTTGATTAGATTTAATGGTAATAATTTTGATATACCACATTCCATTCTTACTCTTTTCAGTGTTTAGTTTTATTCAAAACTCCAGAGGGGTCATACGCAAGGGTTGCCCCCCCCTCCCACTCTGGCTAACATACCAGCACCCACATTGCTATTTTGAATGTGCATACATTACTGGTTAATCCTCCTGGGGTTTTTCATGAGGTTCTTCAAATCATCCAGGCAACCGCTTGCGCATCAGCGGACAGCATAAGTTACTATAATCATCTATTCCCAAAATCTGAATTATTAATTACAACCAACTTCAACTTCTCATTCAGTGACACAAAAAACCAGTGCAGTCAAACTAAGCAACCTAGTCAAATCATTATTGAAACAGACAATTGCTCAGGACAATGAGGTGTGGGGGACCATGATAGTAATACCCCAGACAACTGTAACAGTTTGTACTGAGATGCTTAAAAGTTGTTGCTAATTCAGCAGACAACATATATTAAGATAATTTTGTACACTAGTTACTTCCGGTTGAATGTGGGTCTAGAATAAATTTTTGTCCAACTTTCAGTGGATATAATGTAGTAAAATCAGCAATTTCTACAACCTAACTCTCACTGCAAGTCACTTAAGAATCACAGCACTTTGTGCCTGGTAACAAAAACCTCTTAGTATAACGCAATATATCCAGATCCTTATTTCGATCATAATTCTAAAACACTCACCATTTTTTCAAAATTAGTAGGCAGTATATTTTTTCATATCACTCTTCAAATAACAAGAATCTATTCTGAATTCTTTCTGCCCTTTAGGAGGAATGTCAGAAGTATGAAACAGAAAGCAAGATCGCGTACCTTAAACACTATTTCACCTCATCATCCAGCATCTCACTTTCAAATAAAATAAAATAAAATAAAATAAACGCCCAGAATACCTTCACATTCAAACAAAGCGTTTGATCAGAATGCTTCCGTGTGCCTTCTTCTTTACCACAACACATAAAATAAAAACTTCAGGAACATATTCTAGAACATACCTGTTGGGGAAAATATTCTTCAGGCTTGAAGTATGTTCCATTGTGAGTTTCCTCCACGAAGTCCCCCAAATCAGCTTGAAGTGCATACCCTGCCAGATAGTACAGTACTTCCTTCGTGGAGTTTGCATGCAGTAAACCCCTTGATTGCACATTGCAACGCAACTGTAGATAGTAATGGTGTCTTGTAACTTCGTCCCTGAATAAAATAAAGTCAAAATATTTCATGATGACTTCCAGGTTTAATAAATAATAAAGAAAAATTCAATTCATATATATCTCGCGTGCGCACTGTAGTGTGTGTGTGTGTGTGTGTGTGTGTGTGTGTGTGTGTGTGTGTGTGTGTGTGTGTGTGCGCGCGCGTGCGTGCACGCGTGCACTCTATTTTATCTGTTTATGGAGTGGTGTTTGCCCCCTTATGAGCTGAAGTTTCTTAAATGTTCTACAGATCTTTTCCCACGGCATCATTACATGATATAACAAATCAAGACATGCCGTGGTCATATGGGATATGACACTTTTCTGTAGTATGATAGATGGGTAGCAGCGTTCCAGAGAAAGATACTGTTTCCACTTTTTGTGCTGAAGGTTCACTTCAACCCTGAAGATGGATACAATATGTCCCTCCAAAAAGATGGTGCTCACCTCGCAGAATACAGCACGGTGTCATAAACCAGACTACCACAATACATATCTTCACTGCCAGGTTAAGAACCACAAATATGAGGCATGCTCTGATGGATATGGAGCATCCAGCCATTCAAGTCGAGTTAGCTGACTTTTTGGCTGTGAAAATGCCTTGGTGTAAGACAAAACCATCTTCTTACTGTACAACAGAGGCACTAGGTATAAAGATATATCAAATGTTTGGGACATAAGGTATATAACATAGGACTTTAATTTCCTATGGGTACCTTGAGTAAACAAAAACGATCAGCACGTTAAAAGGGCTAATATTCGGGTGTTACATCTGTCTGTAAGTTTTACACATATATGGCAATATGTGTGAGGCAGTGCTAGACCGTAATATTGATATCCTGCGCTGCAGCAATAAAATCACATTTACGAATTATGTTTCATAATTAATACCAGGTTCATTTGTTATGCCTATCTGAAACTCTGCACCGATCAATCACAGTGTACATCGTGTCTTGAAATATGGCATACACAAAAACAGACTGCATTAAAGACACATTCAGCACATATACAGGGACACAATTTCATCCAACAACTCGTGTCCATTCTTCACTGTGACCCTTATGCGTGACGGTAGGCAGCGCAGCGCTCGCCGCTATTCCAGCTTGCCGTTGAGTCGGCGTCCATGCGTTTGAATTCAATGTATTGCACACTTTTACTCGCCTTATTTAAAGTAGGCAGGTTAAACGTTATCCTTCGGCTCGCAGATACAAGTCACATCTAACAAACACGCTGTTCGTTGCACGTCGACGTTCTGTTGGGGCTTATAGAGATGAGAGACCCAACGGGAAGTGACTAGCAACAGTTGTCAGATAAAATCACGTCCATATAGTTACATGGTGTCCTCACCTGAATAATAAAGGGCTGTCCACGTAGAACTGGACACGGAAGTAGAACGTCAGTGAAGGTTTCCCGTTACCGTCCAATCCCTGCAGAGGAAGAAATATATTATATTATATTACATTATATTATATTAAAGCACATAGCGGTTTTTATGGACTTAATGTTTGCTTACTAAACTGGCAACTGCCGTCGACTGCAATACCAGGTTATTGCCTAATGAGACGTAAAGAACGATTAAAAAGCTGTTCGACAGCTGTGGCATTGAGACAGAGAGCTGACGAACATTTCGCTAAACAGCCTTTTCATAGGCTGTTTAGCGAAATAATCGTTAAGCGAGTGACAAAAGGTTTACAGGTGCCAAGTGTCTACTGATATAAGCACCTACATAAAAACCGAGTCTAAAAATCAACTATTTATAATGGGTTTAAAATCCGTCTAGTTGTCACAAAATAAATTGGGCTAACAGACTGATGGTAAAATTCTAAGGGTTAATACTAAAAAACATGGCTAATTAAGACGAGACAAACATGTGTGCCGGGTAACGGCAGTCTTAAAACAAATCAAGTAGCACAAAGTCACAACAATTTCTATACACAAAATTCTGTCTGCCAAACAGACTTGACCACCTCGTGTACTGCTGACGACATGCCAAAAAGACCATCTCTAAGGCTGTCGTGCATTGTGCCTCGACGGTGGAGTGTGTGTGTGTGTGTGTGGGGGGGGGATAAAAATGTTTCAGCGTATAGGGATATTTGGTTCTGCACAAAGAGCAACATAACAAAATAACACAATAAGTCAATCGGTACCGGTTTCTTTCCTGGAGGTAAAGCGGCCGGGGCGTGATGTTGACTACTCACCTCCACCTGCTAGCGTCGAGATGAAGGATGAGTGGACCTATACCTCTACACCCCTTACACGCTTTCATGGCGTGGACAGGGACAATTTTATCTATTTCGCACCGTAAGTGACGCAATATACGAAAATGGTTAGGATAATGTCCTCAGAGCGTACAGTCTCTGGTGAACTCGCTCTTTCATGTTTCCTAGATTTTAAATTCGTGAGAAGTTTCCTGAAAAATGAGTACTTGACAACATGCGGCAAGAGTTCTCTTAATCTTAGCAACAGATTTAAAACCAATCAAGGTCAAGCGGGGAGAATTACAATCTACAGTTCAACATAGTTCGAGCATGCTCGATGTTCGACGCTGAAACGTTTCTTCTGCCAGAGTTCGTAATTCACGAAAACAGTCTCAATTCTAGCGATACTTGTTGCTCAACTGTTCCTTCAGCCTCAGTTTGTACCCCAAACAGAATAAAAAACTTTCTCAATTAAAAAGCTGTTTGTTAAGCCTCAGTGCGTACCTCGCAGAGAACACTTTAGTTATTTAATTAGCTCTCATACTATTGTTTTTAAAACCACCCGACAATACCTCCCTAATTTATTTTAACTTAATTGTATAATTAATCTTATGTTTTTACGGATGTGTACAAGATGGGATCCCATCAAGCATTGCATTTGAAGATCAATTTGTATGTGGGCCTGATGATGACCCATTCATAAGGTCGAAATATGTGGCCTTTTATGTAATAAAAATTAGTTGTGCTTGACGTATAAAGTGATCTTAATCTTTCTATGTATTTAGCAAGCAAATCGTGATGCGTTCTATCAAATCAAAAGACTATTAGCTTCGTCGTGTCTGTCTATCCGTCCGCATGGAACAACTCGACTCCCACTGGCAGAATTTACATAAAATTTGATATTTTAGTATTTTTTCGAAAAAATGCCGAGAAAATTCAAGTTTCTTTAAAATCTGACAGGAATAACGGGCACATTACATGAAGGCCAATATACATTTTTGATCATCTCTCGCTCAGTTCTTCTTATAATGAGAAACGTTTCAGAAAAATTTGTAGTGAAAATAAAAACACACCTCTCGTACTCCCTAGCCTTTTTTAAATCGTGCCGTTTGTAAGATAGAGTGAAAATTTACTGTACAGCCGGGAAGCTCACAGATGACAATATGGCGCATAGCCACTGCATGCTACAAACACACACTCAGAATATGTAATACTTATTGCTACTGCAACAATGGTTGCACGAACGCGCCTCAATATTACATTACACATACATTGCCTGTCTTGTTAATTCTAAAGACCAGTCATAGCGACAGATCGTAAACTTACGCAGGTGTTCATGTAAAGTTTGATTTTTGTCCGATTTTAACCAGACCTGAATTTTCTAGACAGATTTTTAGTAAAAATCCCCAGTCTAAAGTTCCCAGTGGGAGTCGAATTGTTCCATATGAATAGGCGGAGAGTCAGATATGGCATACGTTGATAGCTGTTTTTCAGCACTGCCGTGGCCCCGTTTCGCATAAGACACAATCCTTTACCACGAGCAACCATAAAAAATAATGCAAAATCCGTCAATCTTTAAATACCCGGCACCCAGAAGAAAAAACTCTCGTTTTCTCTCCCTATATATTACACTTCACATCTGGAACGTAATTGGTGTAAAAAATGTGTTCCCGCCTCTGCTTATTATTCCAAACTTATCGAGCAACGTACATAGCCAGCCAGCAGACATAAGCAATATTGTTTCTTAAACACTGTTGAGACAGCTACTGTGTTTTCTTGGTGACGGATCTACAGGATGTATAATGCCTATACTTGTTATGTAAGTTATGCACAATTGACGTTCAAAACTTGAAGTAACCAACTAATTCAGATATTTTATGAAAAACTACTGCGGACCGGAAAACAATGAGCCCTGATATATGTTGATTACATACGACTTAAATATCTTCAAGGGCCGGATTTAAAGTGTCTGGCGGGCCGAATTGGGCCCGCGGGTCGCAGTTTAAAAAGCACAGGTATGACACAGTGAGGTTTCTGGGGGTACACAGATTTCTGGGAATATGTTAAAACGTAGGTCCTACAGTAGTAGAGTAATAAATAATACCACTTAAACTTCGAACAGGGACGAATTGCAACAGATGCAGACGAATCTCTAAACAGACATGCGATTCTGTAAGCGTGTACAATATCAGAGCAGCTAACTGATATAGCTTTGTAATGAATTTTGATAGAGTTCCATCCCGGAAGATTCCCCTTTATGCGGTTTGCCGACAGGAACAAAGCCACGCCCTCTGGCGTTTCTCACACGCTGTGGCCACAAGCTATTGCTCTGGTCGGACGGAGAACTGAAGTGGGATTCGACGTTGCACACACATCTTGAAGACTTGTTTCCACATTTGAAGAGCGAAGGCTGATTAATCACCTATATATAGTAGGTGCTTAAGTACTACTTGCGCGATTTTGTCTTCGCGTCTACGCAAACTAGGGATGGCAAACGCTTTGATAGCGTAGTAAGCGATTTACTTCAAGAAATCCTTAAATGATGATAATATTTTTACACGCTTCTTCAAACTTTGGCTTGTGTGCGGTTGTATTTAGAGCGATGTACGTAACATTAACTTCGTCTTGAGACGGCTTTTTAAACCTGATTTGTCACTGGTTGACATAACAACACAAAGCGAACTATAGTCTAAACATCCCATTATGACACAAAGTAGGAAATATAATGACCGCCCATCACAACTCAAATGTTTATTTAATATCAAATATACACAATGCTTCGGCCTTACAAGGTCATCAGAAGGTATCAGTAATTATAAAAATGCTTCGAGAAAATTACATGCAACTGTAAAAATTCATAGTGAGAATGAGATGTTACTGCATTCAAATATGTAATTTATTATACCTATTATATTAATGCTGCTGTCTGTTATTAACTTGTAATTTTCCGCTTTGCAAGCGTAAGAGTTGTTCAATTTTTCATTGATAACCCTGCGTACTGCTATCTGGATTATACAGTTGTAATATGTTGTTGTTTCTGATGACCTTGGATTTACTTCAATGACCTCCGTTTTCTTACAGATATCAGATACAACATGTGTTTTCTGTGTTTTTATGGATGCCACAATGTGTTTCCAGAGGACAGTGTACCTGTACACAGTGGCGTACTCAGGAATTTTTTTCGGGGGGGG
>JGI20166J26741_11315559_pt1 | contig 13988 bp, 11 predicted proteins | sample TergutCu122P5_FD_26741 | JGI IMG/M metagenome (IMG submission 26741)
TGACCCGTTGCAAAGCGCCGGCAAGGTCTTGTTGTGGAATCGGCATAAACTATGTTTTTGTGGGGAGATTAACTATGTTTTGCTTTGCTAGACAACTATGTTTTTCTGTTCTATCCTGCGCGCAAATTTATCCCGCGAACGCGGCCGCAGCCGGGGAGTTTTTTGACTTTAGTCAAAACATCCTTTTGGCGCGAGCGCAGTTCCTCGCGCGCTACGCCATTTTTTCGCGCTCTCCAAACAGCGCTGTGCCCGCGCGGATGAGCGTGCTGCCGGCGGCGATGGCGGGGGCGTAGTCGGCGCTCATGCCCATTGAGAGTTCGCGCAACTCGACGCGGCGTGTGGCGGCCAAATCGTCGCGCAGCGCGCGGAGGTTTTCGAAGGTGCGTTGCGCGAGCGCGAGCGTCGCCGCCGCCAGCGCGGGGTCGCCGGGCGCGGTTTGCGCGCCGGGCGCGAGGGGGGCGATGGTCATAAGGCCGTCAACACGCAGGCGCGGGAGCGCGAGCGCGGCGTCGAGCAGGCGGGGGGCGTCGGCCGGGGCGGCTCCGAATTTCGCGGGGTCGTGGCCGGCGTTGATTTGCAGCAGAATCGGGAGCGGCTTGCCGAGGTCGAGTTCGGCGGCGGCGCGGTCGAGGTGGCGGAGGAGTTTTTCGCTGTCCACGCTTTGGATGCGGTCGAAGAGTTGCGCGGCGAGTTTCGCCTTGTTGCTTTGCAGGTGGCCGATGAGTTCCCAGCGGAATTTTCCCGTGGCGGCCGCCGCCGCGGTTTCGGGCGCGACGAGCGGTTTTTTTTCGGCGGCTTCCCGCACGCGGTTCTCGCCGATGCTGGCGAGGCCGTAGCGCGCGGCGTGGTCGGCGGCGGCGGGCGGGTGCGTTTTTGTCACGGCGAGCAGTTGCACGGCGGCGGGGTTGCGCCCGGCGGCGCGGCAGGCGGCGGCGATGCGGGCGCGCAGGGTATCAGCGTTTGTTTTGAAGGCGTCGTAGGTGAGCATTGGATTAGCGCCGCTGAAGAAATTTAATGGTTTGCATGGCGATTAGATGGATTTATAGTCCTGTTTAGTTTTAGGGCAACCATGCAACTGGAAAATTTCAAAATCTTCGCCGACCTCGTTGAAACCAGGAGTTTTTCCAAGGCCGCAAAAATCAACGGCATCACGCAATCCGCGGTGAGCCAGCAGGCGCGCGCGATGGAGCGCGCCCTCAAGGTGCTGCTCGTCGATCGCAGCCAGAAGCAGTTCCAGCTCACGCGCGAGGGGCGGCGCATCTACGAGGCCGCGAAGGAAATCCTGCACCAATACGACCAGCTCCTGAGCGAGTTGCAGGAGATGAAAAAGGTCATCAGCGGCACGATTCGCATCTCGACGATTTACTCCATCGGCCTGCACGAGCTGCCGCCGTTCATCAAAAAATTCCTGCACGATTATCCCGCGGTCAACGTGCGCATCGAATACCGCCGCTCGAATCTCGTCTACGAGGACATCCTGCACAACTCGATGGATTTCGGCCTGGTCGCCTTCCCGGTGAAAATGAGGCAGGTCGAGATGCTTCCGTTCCGCAACGACCGGCTCGTGCTCATCACGCACCCGGAGCATCCGCTTGCGGGCCGCGCCGATTTGAAGCTCACCGATTTGGCCGGGCAAAAACTCATCGGTTTCGACCCCGACATCCCCACGCGCAAGGCCGTCGACCAGATTTTCCGCGACAACAAAATGGAAATCGAGCCCATCATGGAGTTCGACAACATTGAGACGGTGAAGCGCGCCGTCGAGGTCGACCACGGCATTTCCATCGTGCCGCAGGCCACAGTGCAGCAGGAGGCGAGGCAAGGCACGCTCGCGGTGACGCAGTTCGCGGGAAAGGAATTTTCGCGCCCGCTGGCCATCCTCTACCGCAAGGGCCGCGTGCTCACCCCCGCGATGAAAAAATTCATCGAGACGCTGACGAGTCCCGCGGGCGCCGACGCCCATTCCTCCGCGAAATCGGAATAGTTTCGCGACGGCGCGCGCGCCTTCGGGCTACAGGTAAATCGCGCCGCCGAGGAGTTGTTCGCCGTCGTGCAACGCAAGGATCTGGCCCGGCGCGAGCGCGCGTTGGGGGCGCGCGAAACGTATCGTCGCGCTGCCTCCCGCCGCGCCCGCCGCGTCGCCGGGTTCGTCGGGGATAAATTCCAAGGGAACGCGCGGGTCGCGGTAGCGCACGCGGCCTTCGAGGTTGCATGGCTGCGTCAGGGGGTCACCAATCCAGCTTAGCGAATGCACGCGTAGTTCGCTCGTGAAGAGGCCGGGGGCGTCGGGGGCGTCGAAGGCGACGAGGAGCGCGCGGTCGGGGGCGCGTTTGCCCACGACGACGTATTTTTGGAAGTCCGCGTTCGAGGGGACGCCGATGCCTTTGCGCTGGCCGATGGTGTAGTAGTGCAGGCCGCGGTGCTCGCCGAGCACGCGTTCGTCGGCGGCGCGGATGATGGGGCCGGGGTCGTCGGGGACGTATTGGCGGAGGAAGTCTTGCATTTTTATTTCGCCGATGAAGCAGATGCCCTGGCTGTCTTTTTTCGCGGCGGTGGGCAGGCCGGCGGCGGCGGCGATGCGGCGTAGCTCGGGTTTGGGGAGGTGGCCAATGGGGAAGCGCGCGTCGCGGAGTTGCTCCTGGTTTATCAATGCGAGAAAGTAGGATTGGTCTTTGTTTTTGTCAGCGCCTTCGATGAGGGAGAAGCGGTTGTTGCCGGTGGGGGCGGGGTTTTCGAGGCGGCGGGCGTAGTGGCCGGTGGCGACGGCGGTGTAGCCGTGGTCGCGGGCCCAGGCGCGGAGGACGCCGAATTTGATTTCGCGGTTGCACATGACGTCGGGGTTCGGGGTGAGGCCGCGTTTGTAGCCGTCGAGCAGGTAGGCGACGATGCGTTCGCGGTATTCGTCCATGAGGTTCACGACGCGGAAGTCGATGCCGAGTTTGTCGGCGGTGGCGCGGGCGTCGTCGATGTCCTGCTGCCAGGGGCAGTGGCCGATGATGTTGTCCTCGTTGATCCAGTTTTTCATGTAGGCGCCGGCGATGTCGTGGCCTTGTTGTTTGAGGAGGAGGGCGGCGACGGAGCTGTCGACGCCGCCGGACATGGCGACGAGGATTTTTTCGCGGGTTGGGGGCGCGGACGACATATTTCAAAATCCAAAACGGCTAGCGTTCGCTGAGCACATCCTTCGCGGTGTCGAGGGTGTGTTTTTCGGCGTCGGTTAGCGAGGCGAAGCCGCGGGTGTTGATTTTGTCGAGGATGCGGTCGACCTCGGCGCGGAGGGCTTCGCGGCTGGGCGCGGGCGCGGGGGGCGCGGAGGAGGAGGTCATGTTGACTTTGTATTTCGGGGTGGCGATGGCGGCGGGCTTTTTTTTGCCGCGCATCCAGCCGGGGAGCAGGCTGGTGGCGACGGAGTCGGGGTTGCGCCACTCGCGGCGGTGGATGAGAAAATAATAGCCGAACGCCACGAGCGCGCCGCCGATGTGCGCGGAATAGGCGACCGACAGCCCGCCTTCGCGCCCGGGGAGTTCGTAGAAGACGAGGCCGAACAAATCGAACGCGATGACGATGGCCGCGAGGTATTTTGGCCGTATCGTGACGGGGATGATGAAGAAGAGCAAAACCGTGATCGGGGTGTCCGGGTTGAAACAGGCGAAGAGCACCAGGAGCGCGACGGCGATGGCGCTCGCGCCGATGAGTTGCTCGTTCGTCGCGTTGAAATTGACCGCGAGCCAGAGCAGCGCGCCGCCGGCGGCCGCGGCGAAGACCACGGCGAAGAAGCGTCCGTTGCCGAGCAGCGGGAGAACTTCGCGGCCCATGAAATAAATCATGAGGCTGTTGACGAGCAGGTGCAGCAGGCCGGCGTGGAGCAGGGCATAGCTGGCGAGCGTCCAGAGGCGCAGGCCGCGCAGGGCGTCGAGGCTGCACGCGGCGGCATAGGTCGGAAAGTTGGCGACGCCGGGGGTGTTTGAGAAGAGTCTTTCAAATATCAACTGGATGATGAATCCGGCGGCGAGCGCGCAGAGCAGCCACACGAGCGCCGAGGTGGGACGGCGGTCGTAGTCGTTGTCGTAGCGGGCGTATCGGCGTTCGGAAAACATCGTATGGCGCGGTTTGTGTTGCTGGCGGAAATCCGGGCCAAAGGTGCCAGTTGCGCGGGCAAACACAAGCGCGTGTCGAGAAAAAAGGGCGGGGCGCGCGAAAATGTGCCGCTTGACAGCGTGCATAATTTGTTTTGTTTGCCCCCACCTATGGCAGACAAAGCAAACAAATGGGATACCAACGTCGCTGGCAAATTCTACGTTGACCAGCAGTGCATCGATTGCGACCTGTGCCGCGAGACGGCGCCGGCATTCTTCTCGCGAAACGACGAGGGAGGCTACTCCTACGTCTCGAAACAGCCGTCCTCCGATGACGAGACGGCCAAATGCATGGAGGCCCTCGAGGGCTGCCCGGTCGAGGCAATCGGCAACGACGGCGAGTGAGCGGCGAGGAGAGAGCGGCATTGGCGCCAACGGCGCCAGACAAGTCAGCCCAGGGTCGAGTCCGCGAGACCCTGGGTAACTGTGCAAAAAATCATGCGCCCTGAGGGCACCACAACTCGCCGACTGTTTGTGGCGCCCCTTCAGGGCGCGGCTTCCCACACGATAAATACCCAGGGTCTCGCGGACTCGACCCTGGGCTGACTTGTGGCACGCCGTTGGCGTGCAAGCTGTCCTGTCAGCTACCACAGGAATGAACCACACCCCCTCGCCGCGCCGGCGTGGATTTGGCTTTGCCTTGGCGCGCGAGGTCGCACACAAATCGGGAAGAAAATTTTCCCGCTCATCCCGCCTCCAGCCTTAGCATATCCTCGCCATGAAACCCCGCATACTGCTTGTTTTTCCTCCGCGCCTCGAAGAGGGCGCGCTGGCGATTCGCGGCATCGCCAGCCACTCGCGACTGCACCAGCCGTGGGCGTTCCACCTCGACGCCGGGGACGCGCGCCGGGACGCGGATGTGGTGTGGTTTCAAAATCAAAAATGGAGCGGCGTCATCAGCGCCCGCGCCTCGCCCGCGCTCGCGCGCACGTGCGCGCAGTTGGAAATCCCGCTTGTCGTTTTGGAGGATTGCGCGGCGGGGGCGGCGGCGGGGCGCGTCGCGAGGGTTTGCCCGGACAACGCGGCAATCGGGCGGGCGGGCGCGGAGCATGTGCTGGCGCGCGGGTTTGGCACGCTGGGGTTTGTCGGTTTTTCAAACACGCCGCGCTCGCGCGAGCGGGGCGAGGGTTTTGCCGGCGCGGCGCGGCGCGCGGGCAAGGAATGCGCCGTGCTCAAAATCGAGCCGCCGCGCGAGGTGACGCCCGCGTGGGAGGCGCGGCAGGTGGTGGCGATTTCGCAATGGCTGCGCAAGCGGCCGCGCCCGGCGGCGATCATGGGTTGCTGCGACGAGCTTGCGCTGCTGGTGCTGCTGGCCGCGAAGATGGCCGGCGCGCACGTGCCGGAGGAAATCGCGGTCGTAGGCGCGGGCAACGACACGCTGCGTTGCGAGTTGTGCGCGCCGGCGCTTTCGAGCGTGGATTGCGACTGGTTTCGCGCGGGCTGGCTGGCCGCCGAGTCGCTTGCCGCGTTGATGCGCGGCGGGGCGGGCGGGGCGGCGGGGGGCGCGACGCTCGTGCCGCCGCGCGGCGTGGTGGAGCGGCACTCGACGCAGTCGCACGCCGTCGCGGACGGCGTGGTGGCGGCGGCGCTCAATTTCATACGCGAGCAGGCCTGCCGGGGGCTGACGGTCGAGGAGGTGCTCGCCCATGTGAAAGTGTCGCGCAGCGTGCTGGAAAAAAAATTCCGCGCGCATCGCGGCTGCTCCCCGCAGACGGAAATCCGGCGCGCGCAGGTGGAAAAAATCAGCGAGCTTTTGCGCGAGACGGATTTCCCGTTGAAAAAAATCGCCGCGCTGACGGGTTTCGGTCGCGTCGAGTATTTGTGCGTGGTCTACAAGCGCATCACGGGCGGCGCCCCGGGGGCGTATCGGAAAAAGGCGGCGTTAGAATTTTAGTTTGAAACCGAGTTGTGCGCGCCAGCGGCTGGCGCCGGATTGGAGGGATTGTTTTTTGGGGGAGCTGAAGGTGTAGGCGTATTGGTTCGTGCGGGCGTCGTAGTAGCCGGAGGCGATGGTTTTCACGTAGGAGGTGTAATAATAGGTGTCGCCCCAGTTTGAGTTGAGGAGGTTGGCGAGGTTCAGGAGGTCGAAGACGATTTCGCCGCGGAGGCTGCCATAGAGGGGGATTTGTTGGGCGAGGTGGATGTCAACGCGGTGAATGAAGGGGCTGGTTTCGCTGTTGCGGGGGACGATTTGGCCGGCGTAGCGGCGGAGGGAGTTGTTGGTGGCGAGGTAGGCGAAGAAGGCGTCTTTTTGCGCGGGGTCGGGCCAGTAGACTTTGGGGTCGTTGCGGCTGGAGGGGACGTAGAAGAGGTCGTTGGTGGTGGTGCCGTCGCCGTTGGCGTCGTTGGCAAAGGCGTAGCTGTAGGGGCGGCCGCTGTGGGCGTCCCAGACGAGGGAGAGGGTGGTGGGGCGGTTGCGGATGAGGGTGTATTGGAGGGTGAGGGTGGTGAGGATGCGGTCGCGGACTTCGGTGTTGGAGGCGCCGGTTTCGTCGGAGTTGGGGTCGACGCCGACGCGGCGGGCGAAGTTGGTGGCGGCGACGTTGTTGTTGGTGGTGGTGATGCTGCCGGTGAAGGCGCTGACTTCGGTGGCGTGGCCGCGGGTGTAGGCGATGGCGAGGCCCCAGTGGTCGCGGAGGCGGCGGGCGAGGCTGAGGGTGAGGTAGGAGGATTGGGAGTTGTCCTTGGAGCGGTCGGCGTTGGTGAGGAGGTAGGCGTCGCGGAAACTCACGGCGCCGTCGGGGGAGGCGAGGTGGAGGTATTGGCTGTTGGTGTCGCGGGTGAAGTTGCCGGTGGAGCTGATGGTCCAGGTGCTGTAGATGGGGCGGCCGTCGGGGGCGCGGGTTTTTTGGTCGAGGTTGATGTCGCGGTAGACGAGGCTGTTGAGGGCGCGGGTGTAGAGCCATTCGATGGTGGCGGTGATGTTTTGCCAGGGGAGTTGGAGGTCGAGGGCGAGGTTGCCGCGGGCGACGGCGGGCATTCGGAGGCCGGGTTTCATGAGGCTCATGGTGACGGGGGCGGAGGTGCCGGTGGCGGCCCAGTCGGGGGGGCGGGTGGGGTCGGCGACGGGGGTGCCGTCGAGGTTTTGGAGGAAGCGGTAGTCGAGGGTGGTGCCGTTGGTGACGCGGGTTTGGGAGTAGGTGCCGTTGTTGGAGAAGGGGTTTGAGAGCCAGGCGCCGGGGGCGCGGCCTTGGAAGACGCCGGCGCCGCCGCGGAGGGTGAGGCGGTCGAGGGGGCCGGGTTTCCATTTGAAGCTGGCGCGTGGGCCGAGGGTGGTGGCGGCGTTGATGTTGCCGGTGTTGCTCATGCCGAAGGTTTGTTCGAAGGGGGTGTTTTCGGGGGGGCGGTCGGTCATGAGGGGGTAGTCGTAGCGGATGCCGGCGGTGAGGGTGAGGGTGCGGTGGGGGCGCCAGGTGTCCTGGATGAAGAGGGTTTCGACGGAGTAGCCCCAGTCGACGGTGGGGATGGGGTTGCCGGCGGAGAGGGGGCGTTGGTAGTTGTATTGGGAGAAGTAGCCGAGGTCGAAGTTGTCGAGGGTGGAGAAGTTGTAGGAGCCCCAGGCGTAGGGGAGGTAGGTGTCGGTGAAGTCGCTGCGGATGTGGGCGGCGCCGAATTGGAGGCGGTGTTTGCCGAGGAGGAGGGTGGCGTTGAGTTGGGCTTGGGTGACGTTGGTGGTGGTTTTGCGGTTTTGGTTGAGGTAGTTGGGGCCGATGTAGATGGTGCCGTCGGGGCCGCCGTCGGCGGAGGGGACGCCGGCGATGACGAGTTGGGGCCAGATGCTGTCGGGTTCGCTGTTGTTGACGATGCGCTGGCGCGAGGCGCTGAGTTGGGTTTGGAGGGTGTCGGTCCATTTGGAGAGGAGTTGGGCGCTGAGGGAGTCGAGGGTGCGTTTGGAGAGATACCAGTGGCTGCTGAGGGAGGTGGTGCCGGTGCCGCCGGTGGTGCTGCCGTAGCGGGCGAACATGGGTTGGGCGCCGTGGGAGCCGTTGTAGGCGAGGGTGAGGCGGTGCTGGGAGTTGATGCGCCAGTCGATTTTGGCGGTGTAGCGGTCGCTGGCGCGGGCGCGCCGGCCGGGGTCGGTGAGGGAGCCGGCGTCGTAGTGGTAGCGGGCGGCGATGGTGGTGATGCGGTCGAGGGCGGCGGGGTCGGGGTTGAAGCCGATTTCGGGGGCGGGGTTGGTGTAGTTGCTGTGTTCGCAGGAGATGAAGTAGAAGAGGCGGTTTTTGAGGATGGGGCCGCCGAGGGTGAGGCCGTAGGTGGTGGAGGTGAAGGGGGTGCGGCGGACGCGGGCGGTGGGGCTGAGGTTGGGGCCGTTGAAGCGTTCGTTGCGGTAGGTGTAGTAGGCGGAGCCGGCAAGGGTGTTGTTGCCGCTTTTGGTGACGGCGTTGATGGAGGCGCCGGTGAAGCCGCCGCGGGTGACGTCGTAGGGGGCGAGGTCGACGGAGATGGATTGCACGGTTTCCATCGAGAAGGGGTTGTCTTGAGAGGGGAGGCCGCTGTTGGAGAGGCCGAACATGTCGTCGATGCGCATGCCGTCGATTTGGATGGAGTTGTAGCGGACGTTCTGGCCGGCGGCGGCGATGGTGGCTTCGTCGTCGCCGCCGTTGTCGTCGGGGTCGGTGGCGAGCATGGTGATGCGGGGGTCGGTGGTGGCGTAGTCGTTGATGGTGGATTGGTCGCTGGCGGGGCGGTTTTCGATTTCGGTTTCGGAGAGTGTGGTGGCGGCGCCGGGCAGGGGTTGTTCGCGGCGGGCGGTGACGGTCATGCGCTCGAGTTGGACGATTTCGTCCTTCGGGGCGGCGAAGACGATGTCGAGTTGTTTTTCCTCGCCGAGGCTGAGGGAGAAGGGGCCGATGGTTTGCGTGGCGTAGCCGGGGGCGGTGGCGGTGAGGGTGTAGCCGTCGTCAACGCGCAGGGCGGCGAAAAAATACTGGCCGGAGGCGTTGGCGCGGGTGGCGAGGGTGTCGCCGGTGGAGGCGAGTTTGAGGGTGATGTTTGCGCCGGCGACGGGAGTGCGGGAGTCGGCGGCGGTGATGGCGCCGGCGAGGGAGGCGGTGGTTTCGGTTTGGGCGCGTGCCATCGCGCATAGCGCCGCGAACGCGCATGCACACACGATGATTTTGGAAAAGGGCTTCATGGAAACGCGACGGGAAGGATGGAGTTTTGCCGGACGGACGCATGGAACATGCAACCGCTGCCGTGTGTTTCAACGCGAAATGCGCGTGATTTATTGGACATTTGGCGTCCAAGTGGTAGAGTGGTTTCAAAACAGTGAAACAGAAAATAAAAACGGAGGCACCAGCATGAGCGCGTATAAACAAAATCCCGCATCCCAAAAAATTCCCGCACGGCCGGAAAATTCCAAAACGAAGGCCGGCCTTGTCCCTGCTATTTTGATCATTGGCGTCTGTGGCGCGGCGGCCTTCTGGCTGTGGCAAAATCATGAGCGCGCCCCGGATGCGCAGGCCGCCACGACACCGCCCGCCCCGGAGGCCGCGCCGGCGCAGGAAGAGCCGCGGGCGCTGGAACCCGACCCCGGCGCGCTTCCAGCCGCGCCGCAAGTTCAGGCCCAAGAGCCCGCCCAAAACCAGCCGCCGCAACGACGGCCCGCGAAAAGCCTGCAAGACCCGGCCGCGCGCGAGGCCCTCGCGCTCGTCGGGCGCGACGAGCAGGCCGAGCAATACTGGCTTAAGGCCATTTTCAACTCCAGCCTGCCCAACAACGAACGCGCGGACTTGATGGAGGATTTAAACGAGGTCGGTTTTCCCGATTTGAAAAAGCTGACGCTCTCCGATCTGCCGCTGATTGAGAGCCGGCTCCAAATAATCGAGAGCGTCAGGCCCAACGCGGACGCGTTCATGAAAAAACATCTCGACGAGGCCTACAAGGACCTCAGCAAGATGCACAGCAAGATTATCGGGCAATAGGGCGTTTTGACCAAACCAGCGGCACGGCCATCGTCACTGTCAATGGCTGGTTAATTTTTCAGGCGGTCTTTTTTGAAGGTGAAGAGGAGGGCGGCGAGGACGGCGAGGGCGCCGAGTATCCACGCGATGGAAACGAGACGGAATGCGAGCGCGATGCCGTCGGCGGTGCCGTGGAGGTTTCCGAAATAGCCGAAGAGGGTCGGGGCAAAGGAGCCGATGCTCATCGCGGCGAGGAGCATCAGGGCGACAACCATCGCGCGGAGTTTCGGCGGGACAACGTCGAATATCGCGGCGTGGGTGTTCGTTTCGTAGAGGCCGCGGAGGAGGCCGAAGAGGAAGAGGACCACCCAGAGGGTTTGCGGGGTGCGGACGGCGCCGATGAGGAAGATCATCGGGGCGCCGAGGAACATGACCGTTGTTTGCAGGGCGAGGCGGAAGGCGGGCCAGCGGCGGATGAGGGCGTCGGTCAGGATGCCGCCGGCGGTCACGCCGACGAGCGCGGCGGCGAAGTGCATGAACATGCCGTAGCCGCGCGCGGTCATTTCCGGGAGGGCAAAGCGTTCCTCGATGTAGAGGGGGGCGAAGGCGAGGTAGGCGTTGTTCACGAACACGACGGCGATGAAGCCGGTGGTCAGGAGGAGCACGGTCGGGATGCGGATGATTTGGTGGACGGCGTGAATGAAGGGGATTTTTTCGGCGACGGGCGCGGCGGGGTTTTCAGGGTGGTCGCGGAGGCGGAAGATTAGGATGGCGCCCATGATGATGCCGAGGGCGCCGAAGATGTAGAAGACGGAGCGCCAGCCGAGGCCCCAGGTGGTGGCAATGAGCGTGCCGAGGAAGCCGCTGAGCATCGGGGCGATGTAGACGGCGCTTTGATGGAGGGAGAGGGCGCGCGCGCGGGTTTCGTTGTGGAAGCTGGCTATCATGGCGGTCGACGTGGGGCCGTAAAACGCCTCGCCTCCGGCGGTGGCGAGGCTTCGGAAGGCGAGGATTCCGAGGAGGCCGGCGACCGTTCCGGTGAGCATGGTTGCGGCGCTCCAGAAGATCAGGCTTATGGTGATGATCCATTTTTTGCTGTGGCGGTCGCCGATGTAGCCGGCGACGGGGACCATCAGCGCCATCGCGAAGAACATGAGTTGGTGGCTGAGGCCGATTTGGAGGTCGTCGAGGTTGAGGGCGTGCTTGATGTCTTTTGTGAGGACGCCGAAAATCGCGCGGTCGATTTGATGAAGGAAATACGCGCAGAAGAGCAGGAGCATGAGTTCCCAGCGGTAGTGTTTGTGGAGCTGATTGTTCATGCGTTGAAAAAATTGGGCGGCATTGCGCTCGTGCTTGCTCACGCGCGGAGGAAAATTCCGCGCTTGTATAGGAAGCGGCAGAGCCAGAAGGAGAGCGCGATGCCGAGCGCCGCGACCGCCACGCCGCCGAGTCCGGGCCAGCAGATGTCGAGCCATTTGGAGATGTCGCCGCCGGCCACGCGTTGCGCGAGTTTTTTGAAATCGATGATGTTGCACGCGAGGTAAATCGTGATGGCGTTCGTTCCCATCCAGACGAGCGGCATCACGCCGGGGCGCCAGCGGCGCACGTCGATGGCCCAGTAGAATGCCGAGAGGAGAAGCAGGCTCCAGCCGGCGGCGACGAGCACGTAGGTGGAGGTCCAGATTTTTTTGATGATGGGGAATTGCATGCCCCAGAGCAGGCCGGCGGCGAGCGCGGCGGCGCCGGCGGCGGCGAGGAGCAGGGCTTTGCGGGCGGGCGGGCGGGCGGCGTCGCGCAGCAGGCGGCCCGCAAACATGCCTATCATGCAGGTGGCAATCGCGGGGAGCGTGCTGAGCAGGCCCTCGGGGTCGTGATCGCCATCGTATCTGCGTCCGGGCAGGAAATGGGCGTCGAGCCAGTTGGCCCAGTTGTGGCCTTCGGAGAAATTTGTCGCGGCGCCCGCGGCGGGAACGGAACCGGCGCCGGGGACGGGCACGAAGGTGAGCAGCGCCCAGTAGCCGGCGAGGAGCGCGACGAGAATCGCCACGAGCGTGCGCGGGCGCGCGTGGACGAAGAGCAGGCTTGTCACGCCGTAACAGAGGGCGATGCGTTGCAGGACGCCCAGCCAGCGCACGCCGGCGAAGCCGTTTGCGAGGCCGCCGTTGTAGAACACGCCGAGCGCGAAGAGCAGAAGCACGCGCCGGCCCACGCGCAGCCAGACCGCGCGCCGGCCTTGCTCGGCGTCGAGTCGCTTTAGCGAAAAGGGCACGGACACGCCGGCCATGAAAACAAAGAGGGGGAGAATCAGGTCGTAGAAATGGAAGCCTTCCCATTTGGTGTGCGTGAGTTGCTCGGTGATGACGCGCAGCGCCGGGCCGCCGCGCAGTTGCGAGAGGGCGTTGACGAGCGAGGCGGCGCCGACGATCCACATCATGTTGAAGCCGCGCAGGGCGTCGAGGGAGACGAGCCGGCCTTGCGGGGCCAGAGGCGGCAGCGCGGGCGCGGGCGGAATTTTTGAAACAGCGGGAACCGCGGGAGCAGCGGGAGAGGGGAAAACGGCGGGTTGCATAAGTTGGAGGAGGAAGTTGGCGGGACGCGCGCGCGAGCGCAACTGGAACCGGCGCCATTTTGTTTTTTGCAATTGGCAACGTCGTTCACTCTTCGCAGTTTCGTTTTCCGGCGCATCCATGAAACCCGCTCACGCTCACTTGCCCTGCATTTCAAAACTCATCGCGAGTTTCATTTTGTTGTCCGCCTTGACGGTCGCGGGCGCGGCGGGCGCGGAAACGACGTTGCGCGTGGCCAGCTATAATATCCACGCGGGACGGGGCGCGGATGAGCGGATCGACTTGCCGCGCATCGCGGGCGTGCTGCGGCGGCTCAACGCGGACGTCATCCTGCTGCAAGAGGTGGACATGGGCACGAGGCGCTCGGGCGGGGTCATGCAGGCGGCGGAATTGGGAAAGTTGCTCGGGATGAATTTCTATTTTGCCAAGGCGATGGACTACGGCGGGGGCGAATTTGGAAACGCGATTTTGTCACGGCGCCCGTTTGCGCGCGTCTCGACGCTGCCGCTCGACGGCGGGGCGGAGCGGCGCTCGGCGGGAATCGTGGAAATAATTTTGCCCGCGCGCGAAAACGAAAAAACCACGGCGCCCGCCAGACCGGATGAAAGCGGGGCGCGCGTGATGATCGCCGGCACGCATCTCGACGCGCGAAAAAGGGAGACGCATCCGGGGCATGTGAAAAAAATCTCGGACGAAGTGGCGCGGTTGGCCGCGGCGCGCCCGTGCGCGGCGGTCATCTGGGGCGGAGATTTCAACGCAACGGAGGCGTCGCCGATTTGGGATGTGTTGACGAAGGAACGCGGCTGGACGCTGCCGCAAAAACAGGGCGCGTCGAAAGCGGAAAGGGCGACAGTCCCGTCTGGCAAACCGGTCAAGGAAATCGATTGGTTTTTGTATCGTGCGGGTGGAGCGGACGGGAAGGGAGGAGCAGAAGCAGGGGCGCTCTCGGTGGTGGAGAACAGGGTCGTGGACGAGCGGGTGGCGTCGGATCACCGCCCGGTGGTGTTTGCGCTGAGTTTTGGCGGCAGCCGGTGAGGCAGGGCGCGCGTTCCGAGCGCGCCGCGGCGGTTGTCAGGCTTCTCGCTTCGTTCGGAACGGAGAAACCGCCCTACCCACGATTGCCGCCAATTCGTTCGCGAGTTGGAATTATTTTTTGTCGTGCCCCAACAGGCAGGCTGGAAGCCCGTGCCACTGTTTTCGTGCGCGGGATGCGCGCGCGCCCAGAAGCGCGAGGGCGGCGGCGAGATAGAGTAGGCTGGGGGCGCCGCCGCCGCCACCACCACCGCCGGAGGAACCGCCGTTGTTGTTGGTGCCGCCGGCGTTGTTGGTGCCGGTGTTGGAGGTGATTGTTACTTTGTATGCGCCTGCGGTCACGATGT
>JGI20166J26741_11316670_pt1 | contig 13988 bp, 6 predicted proteins | sample TergutCu122P5_FD_26741 | JGI IMG/M metagenome (IMG submission 26741)
TATAGAAGAACCAACTAGATGCAACAATAACAATTTATTGATCTCCAAGATCAGCTCAACATGCTTCGGGCAATCTTTTGCCCATCTTCAGGAGCGTAAGTCTGAGATTTTTACAGCATATGGTATAGTGTCCTGTTGTGGTAGGCACGGGTTCGGAGAGCGGCAACGTGGCACTACCTGTACGGTATGAAAGAAGTTGCTTGCAACTTCCTTCATACCATACACGTAGTGCCACATTGCCGCTCTCCGAACCCGTGCCTACCACAACATCAGGACACTATACTATATGCTGTAAAATTCTCAGTCTTACGCTCCTGAAGATGGGCAAAAGATTGCCCGAAACATGTTGAGCTGATCTTGGAGATTAATAAACTGTTATTGTTGCATCTGGTTGGTTCTTCTATATTACTTTACCTACATTGATTATGGACGGTCAGACACAAATCACGCAGACAACTATGCTACAGGTGCCGCTAAGCACCGAAGCTACGGACAAATGCCGCGCGTTGTAATGGAGCTAACTGCTCAGTAGCCAGCGCTTTTCTTGTTTTCATTGTAAATAAAGTAGTATTAACACGAGTTTCAAAAGCTTGTTCTGCAATCTTTCACCACAGTTATCTCAAAAGTTGTATCAGCGATGGTCGCCGACGTCCTTAGCGAAATGTACTGACCTTCAGTGGCATAAATTTCGCAAGAAGTTTGATTAAAAAAATGAGGCAATTACTACGAAAAAAAAACGATAGAAGAAAGAAAACGCATCTCCTTCCATATTCAATTATTTTGTAGATGAAAGCTTTATTGCTTAATTTTTCGGTGCAATAATATTTACAGGTCGACATGCCTATTATGAGAGTTCAAGGGCTAGCATTTATTTAACTGCATCCTGAGGGAGACTTAACGCCAATTAAGTCTGTTATCGGGAGTTATCTCAATAGGACGGAAGGAAGCACGACATGTCACGTGACCTGATTAGCGGCAGACACGCATGCGCCTTGTACAACAATACAAGTAGAGGTGCGCTCTTGTGTCAGTTCAAAGAACTAATTGACAGCGCAATAGCAGCTGCATGGCGGGATACGTGCTTGAAGAAACACACATTCGTCATTATTGTCGGAGTAGAGGGGTGTAATAGAACAATTAGCGCACTTGCCCCATTATTTAAATTATGAGACTACTGAAGCCTTTTTTGCAGGCCATAATGACGCATGTGACGTCTCACATTCGGCAAACGAATAATTTTTCGTAGACTCTTCCGGCTTTGCTTGTGCTATTACAGATGGGAATACAATAAAGTATAGCTGGGTTACACAGTTGTGTCAGTGTACATGCATGGGACTGTATATATATATATATACATTTACAGTTGCTTTATTATTCTTACCTCTTTCATTTTAATTTATATGTTCTTTAATGCGCTTATATGTTAGGCTTAGGATCTGTAGAAACATTTAACAGATTAATATTTTACAGCACACAATGCTGCAATACACTAAGTGCTTACACTGAAAAGGTGCAGTAGTCTATACAACAAACACAACAATACGAAAAACTTGTGAGCAGCGGAAACAGGAAAGAGCCATGGCTCAGGCGGCTAGACGCCGGCCTCAACATGAGCACTCCCATTGGTATTATTAATGTCAAGTAACTGACATAATTTCTGACGCCACGTTTAATAAAAACCAACTATTTGCTTCAAACGTTGTAAGACAGGACACATACGGACATTACGGTACCATAAACCTGCATTGGCACATACGGACATTACGGTATCTTAAACCTGCATTGGCACATACGGACATTACGGTACCATAAACCTGCATTGGCACATACGGACATTACGGTATCATAAACCTGTATTGGCACATACGGACATTACAGTACCATAAACCTGCATTGGCACATACGGACATTACGGTACCATAAACTTGCATTGGCACATACGGACATTACGGTATCATAAACCTGCATTGGCACATACGGACATTGCGGTGCCATAAACTTACATTGGCACATACGGACATTACGGTATCATAAACTTACATTGGCACATACGGGCATTGCGGTACCATAAACCTGCATTGGCACAGAGGATATTACGCTATCATAAACCTGCATTGGCACATACGGACATTACGGTACCATAAAGCTGCATTGGCACATACGGTATCATAAACCTGAATTGGCACATACGGACATTACGGTACAATAAACCTGCATTTTCCCATAAAATGAAACAAACAACGTAAAATTATGAAGCTTCACTTCCGTAACTCTAGTCGCTTGCCTGCAAGAGACTGCGCAGACGCAGAACTGATATTAAAAAGCCTGCCTTAATTAAATTACACCTGGTCTGAAGAGTTAACAGTGCTTTTAAGATCCTAATTACTCTGCAAGGAATTTGCATCCCTATAAGGTTTTCTCTTCTTCCTTTCCACTCCATCTCTCTGTCATGGATGTATTTACATGGCAGAAATTTCGGCTGTAAAATTGCGTGTTCTATTTCTCTGGAAGAGTGGTAAGGGTAAATAAATTGAGTTTGATATTGTGTTCAAGTCTGTACGTTAAAGTTGCTGATTTTCAGTTTCGTCATTGCACTTCTATGCTAGGCCTATGTCTACGTCACAGACTAAACTAAACTCGTGGCAGGTACACAAAAGGGTTAACAAAACCTGATACTCTGCGTCGATCGCAAATGAAAACCAACGTGGGAACGTCTTACAATAAATTTTGAATACAAATTGATTTATTTGCCAGAAAGTAATTTATTCGTTCCATCTTGAGCGCTGTAGTTTCAGTACTGAATTCCCTACTGAGGATACTCAAGCCCTCAGAGCAGTGGCGGACTGGTTGCTAACAGTCTCCATGGTACGGACGACATATCTTGTTTAGAAACATAGCCGTTCTAGTGTTTAAAAAAATCCTGTGCAAGACGAGCATCCCGCCCGACCGCTACACCAACTATCCATATATTTCCTCAATGTGTGTTATCCTGGCTACTGCCTTACTCCTACGAAAGGAATATTTACTTAAATAAAAATCTGCATAGCAACGGCAAGTTGGGATGCTAGTTAATTAAGCATCAGAGGCTGTGCTTCCTACATGAAGCACAACCAGAACACCTGCCATTTAAATATTGTCTCAATGTCATAAAAACATTCAGAGAAATGAAGTATATCTTCACTAATTCTTTAAATACGCAATAAATAATTTTTGGCCAGCTTCACGCTCCGGCCGCTTTACTCCCGAGAAAGAACCCATTGATTAAGAGCCTGTATGAGGCTGGACGATGTTGCTAGCTGTGTTCTTTATTTTTCATCGGTCAGTACGTTTTGGCATGTATTCTTGCTAGCTGAAGTGCTGAATGTGTTGGCACAATCTGACAGGGTTTCTAAGTATCCATTACGACGATAAACAGTGGAAAGCAATTCATCGCGATATGGCTGCCATTTCAAAGACAAGAGGTTTCCTGCCGGCCTATAAACAGCAGGCTTGTTGTTCAGTGAGAAGGTATAATACCAAAACTCGCTTCGCACCCACACTATAAAGCATTCGTCAGAAACATCCCTCAGAGTGAATTGTAACGTTTTTAAAAAAATATCAGACAAGTACATGCATCTGTATAAGCACTGGGTGGCCCTTTATAATATTTATGTACTACAGTAAATATGAGAAATGTATTTTATTATAAAATATATTATTACGCTCGTTGTCCACAGCAGGTACAGTTACTTTTGATTGACTATATTTTTGTGTGGGCAGCTGACCATAAACTTTTCATAAGGAGCGCGTATTATTGAGACTTAACTGAAGGAAGGCTGGAGTTACTAATAATGACTATTTATCTGTTCTGGGTGTTGGTCTGCGTCACACACAACTCGCTGCACCACAGCTGGAAGGCCAAGAGTTAAAATGAGCTAAACCCAAACTGTCTTTATTCTGACACAAAGAAAGGAAAAATATTTTTTATTATTTCATGTTATTTTTCTCAAATTTTTTGATCATAAATCTGCTCTTCAATTATTTCTTAATTGTGAGACTTTTGTGCGTTTTCTGACCCTTCCTTTTCATTCCAAAAAAAAAAAAGAGATTTTATTTTCATGCTGTTTGTTTAGCACTGTCTTGCATTGAAGTCTGTTTCGTTACTGAGAAGGACAGGTTTACGGGCTTGACCAATATAGAGAGCTATACCCTCCACAGCTGCGTACTCTCAGGATAGCCAGCTTAACATCACGTGTGACCTCCCTAAGAAAAACCAGGGCCTCAAACCGAAATATGAATACAACAAATTGAAATGATTACACTTTCTATAAATTTATTTTAGGTATTTAGGAACTAACAACACTTACTGCATTTTCTAAGACACACAGAAATATCTCTCATATTTCCCACAAAATGCCTTTTTTTCATTATTTAGTCATGTTTGGTTCATGTAATATTAAAGGTTTTTGTAAACCATGCGCAAAAATTTAAATGGCCATCGCAAAGAATGTCGTACGCGAAGGCGGACTGTCGCCATTTAAATCCCGATCCGAAGAGGGTTATTAGACTAGCTGGTTACTTGACTACTCTCTTCCTGGGATAGCGGGTTCGAGTCCCGCCAGGGAATGGATGTATGTCTCTTATGAGCGTTGTGTTTTGACAGGTAAAGATCTCTGTGACGGCTGATCACTCGTCCAGAGGAGTCTTACCGAGTGTAGTTTGTCTGGGTGTGATCTCGAAGTCTCCACACTGAGGAGGCCTAGGCCCACTAGGGGCTGTCGAAAAAAAAAAAGCTGGTTACTTGAATATTGCACTATTATGAATTGTGAATCCGTGTAGTCTCACAGGGTCCTGATGGTGGCAGTAGGATTTTCTGAAACGCTGGTAAATTTGTACTAACTACGCGGCGTCATATCCGAGAAGACAGCGTCTTGAACTGATGCAACACTCATTTACTTAGGTAAAGGTTAATTCTTTTCTGTTGCATTATTATCCTGTTTTGTTATTTCACGGGTGATTAATTTATATTAGTTTTTGTAGGTGCATGCGCAACATTGCGAAAAGCGACACTCAGCTTTGCTATGTCTGTTCGTCCGCATGGAACAGCGCGGCTCCAATTGAACAGATTTTCAAGAAGTTTTATTTGTTAGAACTTTTCGAAAATCTTTCGGAAAGTTAAAGTTTCATTAAATTCTGACAAGTATAACGGGTAGTTTACATGAAGATCAGTATACGTTTTTGGTCATATCTCGCTCAATTCTTCTTAGAATGAGGAATATTTCAGACACAAGTTTTCAGAGAAAGTCAAAATGAAAATTCCATTTCCAGTACATTTTTCCCCCTTTAAATTTCTTTTTGTTCATTTATTATTAATCTGCCCCGTAAGTATCAATTGGTAACATTTCTCAGAATTGTATTCAATTGAAAAAATTTTTAATAGGGAATCATAACTTCCTTAAATACAAGGTTTTCATTATTTTACGCTGCGTAAGCCTCGCATAAACACTGACGGTTCTAGGCTTGCTGGGTGTTACAAGCTTGTTCGCAGCTTCATAATTGGAAAATCCGTGATTAGTTTAGTTGCCTATGCGTAGTCACGCGTTTATTTAGTTATATGGATTCGTGCGTGGTTGTTCAGTTGCCTAGTATGTGTAATATTAGCTTTAGTGGAAGTTATTTTGTTACTTATTTGTGGTTCACTTATAGAAGGTTTCAGTAACAGTCTGCATAACATCGAATGTATGCATTATAGGACACCCCTAACATGCCCAGATAGTTAAGGTGGCGTAGAGGTATGGCTTGTCTTACTACTAACCCCGGCAGTAACTGCAGGTGTGTGGTCACCTTTGCGCACTGGTCGCTTCACCCCAAGGACGAAACTCTGCTACCCATGGAATAGGCGTGGCCTGGCTCCGGCGCCGATATGGACTGTTTTGAAAAGAAGAAAATTTCTTGCACTCACTGGTGTTCGAAACCCAGATCATCCGCCCCGTAACGAGTAGCTTTGCCGACTAGGATGTGCCTGCTCCGTTCAATGATGGGTAAAAATGAACTTCAATGGAATGGAATGAAGTGGTCGTGGCCTAATTTAAGGACTGTACATGCATTTACCTGGAAGGACTGAGGAAAACTTTAAAGAAACGTCAGGATATTCCTCGCCCCTGCCAGGATTCGAATCTAAAGCTTCCTCAGTACAAGCCAGAACATCGTCCGTCGTTTCACTGTGTGAGAAGATAATTATGTGCTCTTCAGTCAATGAGTTAGGGGCTATTGCTTTGTTACGTGAGGAGCTGTACAAGCTGCCGAGGGGCTGTGTGCAGCGAGGCGGCACTGATTTTCTGCGACGGACTGCCGCTGCTCTCTCGCCGCCCGACAGACCACCCCGGTGTAGGCTCATTCAGGCAGAGGGTCGCTGTACCTGGGCGGAAGCAAGCAGCGTTCTGGCGGGAGTAGTTCCATAGAGTCTCCAGCTTCAGGCCTACACTGAAGTCACAAATTTTCACGAAGTCGTGTTCATGTAGATCAGTGTGTTTCTACAGTCGGAGCGGTGTAAGTGCCATTATTGGTCTGCTTACGTAGCAGCTGCGGTCATGTGACTGAAGTGGAACTGTAAGGTTAGCGAGGTTCGCGCTTAAAGTTTTCATTCAAAATGGTTGGGACTTTGCGGCTGTAATTCTACTATATCGTGTTTCATAGGATATATGCCTTGGACGAGGGAGACAGTAAATGTGTACTGATGGCGAAATTTGGAAAACTGTCACTTGGAAGAAAAAAGATGAGAACATGATAAAGATCAGGCTGAGAGAAAAAGTTTGACAATGCATCTGACTCAGGGTCATGCACAAACCAGCGGTGTTGATCGGGCGTCCTTATTTTCTGATAGAGAGATTTTTAATGAGGAATTCAATGTCGCTATCCTAGTTATATATTAGTGAATATCTAACTTTATGTCTTCTAAAGCATTATATGCTTTATAGAGGAGAAAGTTTACAGCATGATATTTGACCACTTAAGTCTATTTTGATTAGAATCTTCTAATTTTTTATTTAAATATATTTTATTGCACTAATTTATAAATTTTAAACTACTGCTGGCCATTTCGTATTGTTACAGATTTTTATCATCATTCTTAAATTTGGGATTCTCCGACTATGTATTCTATACTGACCTGACCATCTATACCAGTATATTTCATATGGTCTCGGGCCTATTAAAATATTACACCACGAGTCCTACACATCTCTGAATTTTTCAAAATATCTTACCTTATATGTACATCTACTTTAGGCTGTCAACCTAATAGTCATGAAAAGATTCAGTTCGAACCCTCGATTACAGCAATCGAACGGCCACGGATTACACCTTAGCCCGTATGACCATCAGAATCGGCTGCCTTAGGTACACAGTTACATCTGTTTCTGCAGTTGCTTTAGTATATCTTGCTATTTTCTTATAAGTTACTTCCTCGATCCCACTCAACCATTTTTTTGTTGTTTGTTTTAGTATTATACAGCCCTCTCCACCTAGGTCTCCCCATTTCTCTCTGCCTCAAAATTTCAGTCTAAAATCACAAACCATCTACAACTGGCCATCATCACTTAACCTTATTCCTGCAGCCAACTGCCAGCTTCACCACAAGAATTACATCTCATTCTTGTACATTCTTGTTACTTCTGGCTTTGGTTACTTAGTGGGTGCGCATGGACGTCTCCTTTCCCAGCTGCAGCCAAGGACAGCGCACAACTTACGTCAGACAAGCATGTTTAGGTAACGACTGCCTTAATACAGACAGTAAAGCTTGTTTCTGTCAAAAGCAAGGAAATCTAACGTGGCTACCCAATCGTGAAATAATAACTTTCTATAAACACCAACCATACTAAACTGGATACCTTTGCTCACAAGGCTTCTTGGTGCTGGTGGGTCCCAGCACCAAACAAGCTGTTTCACAATCTTCTTCACATTTAACTTCTTTGCTATGAATCTAAAGCTCCTCGCCTCTTTTTTATCACGCAGTTCGTTTTAACGAATGTTTAAACACGACAATGTTTCATATTTCCCTTCATTCTGTCATCTACAAATTGAACTATATAGGATCATCTCACCCAACTATGTTCAAATTTATTTAATAAAATTTTAACTCACCCTACATGAATCGGCAGAATTCTTCCATCTTCATGAGCGTTGAATCAAGTACAGACGATAGAATATAAAGCATGTCCTTTATAACTAAATTAATTACCCCTGAAGGTGGCAGGATTCTGCCGAAACATGTGGACTGAATTAAACAATTTTTTAACAGTTTAAATGTAGTTGTATCACTTGGTTTGTGCATCGGACTTACTGTAATTAAAGTTACAGACTTACTCGTTATATCAGTATCTTGATAATGCCCGACCTTTTCTGCCTACTCGTTGTGGATGTAGAGGGTTAATGTTGCACCTGATTCGAACCAATGACATATAAACATTCGGTAAGGCGTCTGGGCGAGAGATCGGCACTACACAGAGACCTCTGCCCAACACACAACACTCACATGAAACACATTCGTGCCCCCGGCTTGATAAGAACCCGAAATCCGAGCAAGTGAGCGGCAGCAGACCCATCAAGTCCGTCCCAGTGGCTGAGCGGTTTAAGGTGTTAAACCGCTCAACCACTGGGATGGACTTGTTCATAATCTGTTGAATAGTTTTATGTACATTGGACGTCAAAACAAATTATATACCGGGGCTAACTGTATAGGACAGGGTATTTCGTGTTAAGTTGATGGACGTCCACTTTTTATGGACCCGAAGATTCATTACCCCATTTTTTATACCTTCTATAATTCTACAGTTTGCATGTCCCAAAAAATCTCTTCTGTTCAAATCTGCGGAAGTCTACTTGCATTTCTCACTGGGAGCGAGCATGAGAGAGATGATATGCCGATACAAATTTGTGGTCGAATATTCTGAAGGGAGAACACTTGGCAGTCTTGGGCATCAAAGCGAAGATAATATTAAACTAGAACTCAAATAAAATGCAAGTTGTAAAGTGGAATTGGCTGACTTCATAAGTGTGCAGGGGCACTTTGGAACACGGTGATAATACTCTGGCCCCCAAAATTTCTTGAGTAGGTGAGATACTGTCAGCTTGAAAGGCTCTGCTGCAGGCATGTAGGTAGATATTCGTATTTACGGTGAGAGGCACTTTGCTTCCCACCCAACCATGGGGATGGAGGGCCACCCCTCGACTGTCTGCTACTTATTCAACACAGGATCATTCCTTATACACACGGAATTTGATCGCTGTACCTTTTAATAATTGCTAAAGAGTGGCGGTGCAGCTGAGAGAGTATAGCGACCGGAAAACGGGCTCATTACATTATGTTTCGATTTCCGACAAGTGCAAGAGGGTATTCTCGTGTCTAAATGGACCAGTATGGCTATGAGACCCACACAGCTCCATATTCGACGGTATCGCGGTTCTTTTTCCCGTGATAAAGTTGCTGAGACTTGAAACTAACCACGCACCTCCACTTCGTACAGAGGTTAAAAATGAGTGGAGCTATATCTTCAGTTCTCCATGCGCCTTCATGGCATTATGCTTAACTAATTCAACTTTTAGAGAAGAAAAAGCACTTCCGTTAAGAGCTTGACTTTTATTCATTTAACTTAAAAATATGTTATCGAATCCTAAAATCCTACCTCAGTATCTGCAGACACTTTTAAAGCCATATCTGCTGTACAAGGTGGCAAAATTAACTTTGGCTGGTCTCTTAGGAAACAGGAAATAGTGTCTGTTTGTAAAGACGAGTTATTAAATATTTTCCATAAACGCCCAACAACTGAGCTTTGCTTGAAACATGATTCCCATACGTGCACAGAACTGGTGTAAGAAGTCGTTGGCCTGTAATGCCTTCTCATTTTTGTGTGTGTCCAAATGCGGTCTTGGCTAACTGGGATCAGAAAAGCGCCACTTAAGTCGAATCCCCTTTAAGATGGGAATTTTCGCCCCCCCCAAAAAAAGAGTGTAAATATGGATTAATGAAGATCGAGTTGGTGTGTACAGTACGTCATTAATATATATATCCGGTATTAATTAAATGTTCAAGTGAAAAATGGGCCACTGCTGAAGTTTGTCAGCCGACTACACTACAAGCCAGTTTATTTTACTCGCAGAGCCAGTTTGAAGTGACAATCTTCCCGTTTACACATCACCCTGTTTCATGCCATAAGTGCAAAACAGGATTGTTCTGCCTAAACATCAGTATGCCGCACGACATACGATTGCTGAATGCAGCGAATTATTAATTTAAAAATTACAAATGCCGAAATGTTTGTCACAAATTTAGCGTTCATTGTTATCATCGTCATCCAATTTTATAATGGTTCACTTCTTGGAGTCACATTGGCTGCTCTTAAATCGTGCGCGTGCGCCATTTCATGAACAGCAGAGGAGAAAATGGCGGTTGCACGACACATTGAAAACTTTTATAATGAAAAATGTTTACGCGACAAATGTTATCCCTAGGAGTGCAAGGAAATTCTTAAGTATATTTCTTCAAAACATTTGGGCCCGTATATGCGGGGAAACGAATATCTGAGACTCGGTTAAAAGGGACCCCCATGTACTGCGCTTTGGCTTTTTCCACCTCTGACCGGAGGACGTGGCTTTAGTCTGTCATCCATTCAAGCAGTCCGTGATGAGACATACCGCAGTAAGCTGCTACAAATTTCCAGGGCCTGAGGGTTCAGTTTTTATTGCCTCTGATCGTCACTACAGCCCGTAATGTTGGCATCACCTGGGCGCGTCCATTAATCTTGTGTCACACAAAGGGATGAGTCGTCCCGCCGGGCATATTACACCAATTTGTCAGCCACTTGAGTCAAGCTGAGCAGACAGAACATGGGGGGAGCTTTCATGCTCAAAGCTTATGCTTTGTGATGCAATCAAATCCAAATTCGAACTCACTTTTTCATTAAGAGTCAAACATAAACGTTCAATATAAGTATTTATAAATTAATAACTCTGCTAATGCCTAATAAGCCCTGTCGTTTTCTTGTTTGGGACGAGTAAAAAATCCAGACCGACGAAAGGAGGAATTTTGTTATTGATTCGCCAGTATTGTCTTTGACTGCCTCCTTCGTATTTATAAGCAAGGCAGTACAGAAAACGATATCTTGTATCGGAGGAGAGGAGACCATTTCTGTGTGTGTGTGTGTGTGTGTGTGTGTGTGTGTGTGTGTGATGTCACGTGGAGCATGTACATCGGCATGGGTAGTTTCGGTTTCTCCTATGGAGAAATGCCTAACACCTCGGATTATTGCCTTACTGATGCACTGGGCCGTCTGTTTTATGCCTTCGTAAGGTTAAAATGCCTTTTCTCAAACTTCCACACTTTATGGACCTGAAGGTTTTTTTGTTCTACTTAAAAGGACTTTATTCTGAGTTATGTGACGATCCACACACACTCATGCTTATGTCCTGAGTCAGTCTGATGCAGTCCACACCCTCACAGTTATGTCCTGAACCAGTCTGATGTAGTCCACACTCACACACTTATGTCCCGAGTTAGTCTGATGCAGTCCAGATCCTCACACTCTGTTTCCTGGCAGTGCCTTTTTCTCCAGATCTACACGTCTCCCCGTCTTTCCTTTACTGGAGGTTTACGAACTAACAATTTTTGGGCTTTTGTCATCTTCATATGCGTGTTACATGTTCAATTCTTCTCTTCCTCAACATACTTGTATCCTACTTTAATGCAAAAGTACGTATGAAACTTCTCAGACAATTCCAAGGCTGTCATAAAGTAAAGGAACTAGTTCCATAGAGCAGTCCTGAGGAAGCTGAAAATCACACATTTCCTCAAGGAACTCCTCACTGTGTATGAAATAAGGTATTTTATTGCTGCATTCAGAATAACCCACTGTTGGACCCTGTTTGAACCACTTGAATTCACTCTGTGTTGAATATTTGTTGAAATGTCATTTTCCAATCAACATCTGTGGCGTCTCCCTTTTACCTGTTCCTCCTAATATTTGGATTAATTTTCTTTGCTTCCATTCGTGCTGCATTCTCGTCCATTCAATAATTCCTGACTATCACTAATACTATTTAAAGAACGTAAAGTTAATTATTTCAACTTTATTTAATGCGACCATTTCTCTTATTATTTGGCGCTTCGCCTGGAGAGACGGAAGAAGTGACAAGGCATGAACAGTTGGTATACCAAAAACAAGTGTACCGCTACATTAACCAGCCTGGTGAGCAAGTGTCGATTGGCGGGCACTGTACATGTCATGCAGGGGACCAATTACAGTTCGGATTCAAAAGGAAGATATCGAACTAATTTAACATGGAGCATGGCAAGTCATCAGTCTTTTGTAGCTGCCAGAGTTCATCTGGGCCCCCGCTTTGTCATGTCTCGTCCATCATTGTGCTTTGTGAAAGGGTAAAGCGTATTTTATTACCAATCGCTAAAGCATTGTTCCGAGGTGGGTCATCATTGTGTACTGCAGTGTAATGAATGACTACACAGCATGGCCATTTTTCTTGCAGCACAATATGGCTATTCTCAAGCCGTTTTCTTTGCATGAAATGCATAAAATGAAGACACAATGGGGAGTCGTGTTTAGTCACAAATAATACTGTAGGCGCGCTCTGGTCTAACCAAAATACGCTTTACTTCAATTTGCTACATTCAAGGTTAAGACAGGCGGGGGTAGAAAAGACTAGACGCCTTCTGATTGGTTTCATGGTCGTTTTTCCCATACGTACCCTTTTTGAAGCCTGTAATTCATGTAACTTTTATTTCAAAATTCATTCCCTAACCCAAAGAAAACACACGGTTTCCACATTACTAAACCCAGTCCTTTAATGATGTTTAGAAAAATGTTTGCTGGTCGTTCAGAGAATTACAGGCGTCCCATAAATTCACTGAGACGATTATGGGATTGTTTAACGTTAAAGGAAATGCTGTAGACCTAAGTAATAGCTATTGTATGCTAAAGGGTAAAGATGTCATATTTAACTCCATGGAGCAGAACCCTTCTTGAGGAGCTAATAATTTCAGCTAGTCAAGGAATTCTCTGAATTTTATGGAATCTGAAGTTTTATTACCGCATTCAAAAGAGCCCGATACTTGTCTCTATCTCGAGCCAGATTAATCCAGTCTAAGCCTCTATCTTATTTCTTGATCCATTTTAATACTACCCTATCTACGCCTGTGTCTGGAAAGTAGTCTCTCTCCCTCAGGTTTCCCCATATTATAGTTATCGCCTGCAATATCTCAATGTGTACAGAAGAATTTTCATGGCAATAATTGCCTATGTAATGTGTCCCAGTTTGCTGGGGAAAGCCATTTTGAGCTGTTTAGAGTCGAACTGAAATACTCTTGAAGACACTTGATGGAGTAGAATTCAGTAAAGAGATGGGAAGTTAGAACAGTTCGTGAAATTTGGGAATGAGCACAGTAAGTCATAATTATATGTTGTTAACGCAATGCAATCGAAAAATGAAGGCCGTGATTTAACCGGTCATTTATGCGACTTAACACTTACAAAATGGGGTGAGGGCGAAAGCAAGAAATAAATAATTTCAGCTAACACGAGAAGTCAAATGCATACAGAGTAAACAATGAACTGACATTTTTGTCATGAAGAGACAACAGTACATTACATGTTCCTGTCTGTTATTCAGTACGAAAAGGATCTGCAATGACATCAGTATATTTGAAAGAAAGCGCAGTTTGCATTATCCAATAGATTTATTATTTAATTGTGCGTATTTAAAAATTGTAGAATGCTGTCAATAAACAAAGTAGCTGTAGCTGACAGATAAACGTTCTTCAGCACGCAGCTGTTTCATAAAATAATGACGTCTAACTGTCGGCTGCAGTCGTGGGGCGGAAGACACCGAAAAAAGACAAAGCAGTCTGTTAGCTAAATAATGCTTAAATAAACAACTAGACGTAAGCGGAAGGCGAGGTAAAGGCTACGGACGGAACGACTGGATCTAGATTAGGGTCGGGG
>JGI20166J26741_11317781_pt1 | contig 13986 bp, 7 predicted proteins | sample TergutCu122P5_FD_26741 | JGI IMG/M metagenome (IMG submission 26741)
TAATAGTCCCCATATGGGTCTCTGATCGCATAATCAATCAACTCATTTCGGAACCACTCCGTGGCTCTGTCGGCCCAGGTGAACTTGACAAACAGCACCACCTTGACCCCCATAGCTTGAATCTCTTTTATGGCTTGCCTGAGTTCCTCGACCGTGCCAAGGCGGGGATCCACGTCATGCGAGGGGTTGCCCTGATCCTGCCCACCGTCGTTCCACCCGACAAGCTGGATGGCCTTTACCCCTCTTTCGGCACACTCTTTCCCGACCTCCACAAGTTCGGTAAAGCGAAGCCGAAGTTCATCCTCGGGGGAATTAATATGGATCTGCTGCCAAGAATGGATGTCACTCGCCCAGTCCGGCGTTTTCGGCAGGCTCATCCATGTGTTGCGCCATTTCTTGTAAATGTCCACGCCCTTTTGCCAGCCGCCCTCGAAAAAGGCTATTGTCACCTTCGGAAGTTCGCGCTCCTCGCCTGGCTGAATGTATGGCATATGCACCGCTTTGACACGGGTCGATACCGCTTTGCCCCCAATCTCCTCGGCAGTCGGAACGGACGCGTCGATCATGGAGCGCCAGCCAGGCAAAAGTTCGCTCTGCCAGGCCACCACATCGTAGCTCTGATCATGCTCGCCCATGTAAAGCCCCTGATCCGGCGATCGGTATAGCACAAATGGCTCCGCTGGCGACCCGCCGCTGCTCTGTATCGGCGTGTCAAAGCCATAATAGCCGATCGTATTTCTATAGGTCGGCCAGAGCTCCCACTCGAACCCGGCATGGTATTCGTAAAAAAACTTCTTAAGCCAGGGACTCTCTTCGGGTGGGCGGATATTGCCAATGATGGGAAAGTCCACGCTCTCCACAGGATATGGGCTATTGTTGCGAATTTTCATCGTAAAATCCGCGCCGTCCTCATTCAGGCATACTGTGGCCGTTACCTGAATATTCATCTGACCGCCATACTCTGAAGCAAGCGTGTCCCAGCATAGGACAATGGACTTCTTATCCGGACTTAACGCTATAGAGGACGGTCTCTGTTTCTCACTGTAAATATTGTTGTTGCGGCGCTTCGGAAGGGGTACCATCATTTTAAATAAAAACCCTTTGTCCGGGCAGCCAAGCGGTGCCCATCCGGTTTTCCGGCTGGCTATCCCGCTCAGAGAACCGGACTCAGGGTCAAAAGATAATGTGATAAATTCATTTTCAATGATAAGGGGTGCAGTCATTGTTGTCCCTTTCTTAACATATTCTTTTAGACGAACTTTTTGAAAGCCGGGTGGAAGGCGGCAGCTTTCCACCCGGCTGCTTGTCGTTACAGTTTATTTGCTGGCACCGATAATATCCTGATAGGCCCAATGTGACGGTTGTAGGTCGACATATGGGTTATCAGCCGCCGAATAGGTGCCCGGGGTGACCGACCTGTCAAGGAGCCGGTTGATCATCGTGATAGCTTCAGCGCGGGTGATGCTCTGGCCCGGCCTAAATGTTCCGTCTCCATATCCTTGAATGATCCCGTGGGAAGCGCACATCTCGATCGCGTCTTTTGCCCAACTGCCTGAAGTGTCGCTGAAACTCACGGACTTATCACCCTGCGTCGTGTAGAAGCCCGCGATGATGGAGGCAAGCTCCGCCCGTGTCATAAGCTGATTGGGCTTGAATGAACCGTCCGAATATCCCTTCAGTGTGCCGGTCTGACCAAGGTATTGTACCGCCTGATAGTACCACGCGGCAGCCGTGACGTCGCTGAACTTCTGCCCGCTGGCGTCCGCTTTATCGCTGTTGACAGACAGATTATAGAATATCTGCGCGATCTCGGCGCGGCTGACACCGTCATCGGGGCGCACCGTATGTGTGGCCGCGTCGCCGAAGATATAGGGATATGTCGGATCCAGCGTCAGGCTTAGGCCATATTGGTTTGTAAGAACCTCGCCCTGATCGCCGGACCCCGGCGGTGGCGTCGGTGTGGGAGTTGATGTCGGGGGAACAGGCAAAATGGGCGGCGTCACGGTCAGCGCGGCAATCGCTGCGTTAAGCGCCGCCTGCACAGCCGCTACGCTTGCGTATGGCGCGCCGGCCAGCATTGCCTGGTTGACCGCAGCCTGATTCAAGGGCGAAAGAGCGTTGTATGCGGATAAGTCGAGGCCGAGGGCCGGGTTGGCAAGGGCGGCACCCATTTCAGCCGGAGTAGCCGCCGCATTGACGGCATCCAGAGGCAGCGGCGGATTGCCAACCGTGATTGTCACTTCGCCATATGTTGTTGAAATGTCGGCCACAGCCACTTTGACTTTGTAGCTTCCATACGGCAAATCGCTATTCAACGGAATGATGATTTGTGTCGTGGTGTCGGTCACCTTGGCTCCCGTAAGCAGAATTTCCGCACCCGTCTCTGGGACCAGATAAACCTGGGCGATTCCGGGGGAGAAACTCGCACCGTCAATCGTCAGATTGCCGGACACCTCGCCGGACGCAAAAGTGGTTCCATTCTCCGAGGATACCGATGCAAAGGACGGCGGAACGCGCTTCAGGACAAGGTCGTCAGCTAAAATTGGTACGCCGGCGCAGCCGTCAACTTTAAACAAAACTTCCGAATAAGCCCCCGACTGGCCATTCCGCTTAATCACTTCTCTCGCTCCCGACAGGAACACCCAGCCGTCGGAATCGCTTACCAAGATCAGAGGATCTGGAAAATCATCAAAATTTCGCTGGCCATTTGCCGTGCTGTCAAAGGTGAAACACAACTCGTCTGAACCACTTGGGACTTTTACCCACGCCTCGGCATAGTAAGTGCCTTCGCCATACTTGTTAAAAACGGCGGTGACATCCTGCGCGGGGCCTTGCCAGTCGGCTGTCCTCTGTGTATAGATGGCGTACAAACCGCTGTGGGCGTCCGTGCTGATTGTGGGCCCTGGGTTTCCGGCGTTTGTCCACGGGTCTACCGAGCCCGTCTCAAGGCCGGGGTTGATTAACAGGTTGTCGGGGTCGGCAACCGGTTCGCTGCCTTCGGCATATATTACAATAACGACTTTGGGATCAGCTGACACCGTCGCGCCATAACTCGCGCTCGTAACGGAAACGCTGTACACACCCGCTTTCAATGTTGAGGGAAGGGGGACAGTAATTGTTTTTCCGTCGGACGACACGTTGATGCCCGCCGTGATAGCCGCAGCAGTCCCCATGCCGGATCCGGTTGGCGTCAGGGTCACCGTTGCGTCAGGGGCAAAATTAGCGCCCGTGATGACCAGGTTGCCGTAAATATTGCCTTCCTGCAGCCCGGAAGGAACCGACAGGCCGGTGATAACCATATTCGGCGTTGACCCGTCAATCTTTATAACGCTGCCATAGATGCTCGATATGTCCGCAACGGCTACCTTGATCTGGTACTCGCCGGTCTGTAAATCCGAGTTCAGCGGGATCACGATTTGCGTCGTCGTGTCCGTGGTCTTGACGCCCGTGAGCAGGATGTCAGCGCCGCCCGCCTGGGGCACAAGATAGACTTTGGCGATCCCGGGGGAGAAGCTCGCGCCGCTGATCGTCAGAACGCTGGGCGCGTCGCCGGACATGAACACGGCCCCATCGCTTGACGCGACCGACGCAATCGACGGCGGAACGCGGTACAGGGCAAGGTCGTCAGCCAAAATTGGCACGCCGGCATAGCCGTCAACCTTAAATAGCACGTTCGAATAGTCTCCTGACTGACCGCTTCTCTTAATCATTTCCGTCTCGCCAGACAGGAAGGTCCAACCGTCTGTAGCGCTGACCAGCATTGCGTCAGGAAAATCATCATAGTTCCGTTGACCATTGGCCGTGCTGTCAAAGGTGAAGCATAATTGGTCTGAACCGGTTGGAATTTTTACCCACGCCTCGGCGTAGTATGTCCCCTCACCGTATTTGTTGAAGGCTGCGGTGACATCCTGCGCGGGGCCCTGCCAGTCGGCTGTCCTCGGCGTATAGATGGCGTAAAATCCGCTGTGGGCGTCCGAACTGATTGTCGGCCCGGGATTTCCGGCGTTGGTCCAGGGAGCTACGGAGCCGGTTTCAAGGCCGGGGTTGACCAGCAGGTTTGCGACATCCTGGCCATATACCTTCACCTCTGAGATAGTGGTATATATCTTTGTGCCGCCCGTGTTGCCCTTGCCCACAAAGAGGATGTAGCGCGCCATTTGCGGCTCAACACTGGGTATTGTCGTAAAGTTCAACGAGTAGGGAATCAAGTCGTATAAGCTGGGATCCTGCGTCAGCGCGTCGTCAAAGTTTCCATCCGCGGACAGCAGCGTTTGAATCTTATACGCCGCCGAACCGTTGACCGAGGTGATGTCCACATGGTCAACCCATTTCACCGCACCAAGGTCAATCTTGAGCCAGAAAAAGGTGTTCGCGTTATCCGTGCCGGTAGCGTCGTCGTAAGTTGACGGCCCGTAATAACTCGTTCCGGGATCTGAATAATAGTTTGTGGAAAACCACGAGGTCCCGGTGTTTCCGTCCAGCACCATGTTCGGACCCCTGCTTGAATCCAAATTTGGCTGATTGGTGGTCGCCGCGACGGGCCTCAATGTTCCGGGGGGCGGCGGGGGGAGTGTCAAATTGTCAATCGCGGCCTGCAACGCGGCAACGGCGCTGTCGATCGTCGCCTGAGAAGCCACGCCGGTCGTCAGCATTCTGGCCTGCATTGTCGCGTACAGCAAAGCGTCAACAGTCGCCTTGGTATAAAAGGTCGTGTCAACGGCGGCCGCCGCGTCAATTTTAGCCAGCAGCGCGGAGTAATCAAACGTGTCGGTCAACGTGTTAGCCGTGTATTGGATAGCGCCGATACTGGGATTGGTTGAATTCCAGGGGTTTCCGAAGAGGTCCGTAAAGGTATAACTCACCCCTGGGATTTTTCCCGCAGCGGGGTAAGCGGCCAGCGCGTTTGTCAGCTTGGTCACCGGCGCGCCGGCGGCTTTAAACGGAGAGTCCGACTTTAAGCCGAATTTCACATCCAGATTGCTAAAATCACCGTATGTAGTCGGCGCGCAGACTTGCGCGACATTGATGAACTTTGGCATCGCGTTCACGTTGCCGCTCGCCGTAAACTGGGAGCCGGCAGTTTCCGCCTCGGAGAGCGTGTAGAGCTTTCCTCCGCTGCGAATCATGGCGTCATTTCCCGCTGAGCCATTATAAATGCCGTTATTGCTATAGGTTACCGCGCCGTACTGCGTATTGTCCTCCTTCAGGGCGGAGTAACCATTGCTCCACGAGGTAAAAATATTGTTTGCCACTAAGATTCCCGTGCCGACCGGCGTCGTCCCGCCGTCACCGGATTCGATGTTCAACCCGCCCATATCACAGCCGACAAAGGTGTTGTTCGCTATGATATTGTTATACGCGTCAAACGGGACGCCGTTCTCCGTAAACGGCCCGATATCAAGGGCGTTTCCCTGCATACTGTTTTTTTCCACAGACCTTACTGTATTGTACATGATGTTGCTGTAGACATAGTTGTCGTGCCCGGTGGCGTGGGAGGAAACCGTTGTATCATAAAAGTAATTTTGCCTGATGATATTATACTTGCAGAGGCCATCACCGCCCTGAACGCCGAAGCCGTGGATATAATAATTGGTGGTGTTATATACAATGTTGTTTTCAACCACATTGTAACTCACGCCAATATTCGTCGCTGAATTGGCTGAGAGGTTGATGCCGACATGGCCTACGTCATGGATGACATTGTCATGGATCCAGGCGTGCTGAACCGCCTTAACCAGATAAATACCATCGCCGCCGTTGGAAATCGAGTAAGTCGGGTCGTTTTCCGCGGTGCTCCAGGTCTTTGTGATGTCGCAGTGATCAATCACCGTGTACTCATGCACAGCGGTCGGAGCGCCCTCATCCACTGACACATAAATGCCGTAGCCGAAATCAGAAGGGCTTTGCATACCCGGCCATCTTGTTGAGGCTTCCTTAATGTCCAGATAACTGAGTGTAACGTGGTCACTCCATCCGGAAATACTGGTAACTCCGTAGGTATTGCCGCCACGGAAATCCAAATTCCGAATCGTGACGTAGCTACAGGAATCCACCCTGAGCGCCCCGTCGCTGCTGGTCTCCCTGATCGTCTCCACATAGGAAGGTTTTGCTGTGGAGTAAACATAGAGGTTGTAAGCAGCGCTATCGTAATAACAATACGCGGCATTTACACCGTTTATGGAAGAAGCGAATGCCTTCGATTCGCCGCTGACAAAAACGCGCCTCACGCCGGCCGGATTAACCAACGTATACCAGATATGGCTGCCCGTGGATGTCTCCACCCAGTTCACGCCGCCGTCATACAAATCCATTACCGCGATAATGGGCTTAGCGCCTGTGCCGTAGGCGTCGATCACCAGGGGCGCAGCGGCAGTGCCGCTTACATTTTTGACCTGCAGGCCCTGCCCCTGAACATACCAAGCGTCACCGCGCTTGAAGTTTATTGTGACGCCCGGCCCCATAAGACTTTGTGCTTTTGTGAGCGATTTCATGGGCAGCGCCTGGGTTCCGGGATTGTTGTCATCGCCTGACGCCGAGAAAAAGTATATATCGCCCACCGCCGCGTAGGCTTTTTGGGCGGGCATGGCGAAGACGCAAAGTTGCATAAGCAGCATCAAGGACAGAAAAGACGCCAAATATTTTTTAACTTTCGAATTCACTGCACTCTCTCCTTATTTTAGACAAATACTTTGCCTTATCGTTTGCGCGTTGTCCGGTTTTTTGATCGAACCCCTATGTTCTAAGTAATGAGGCGGTTTCCAGGGCACGGGTAAACAGCTGTTCAAAAAGAATCATATGGGAGCGGTAAATTTGCTCGTGCGTGTATTTTACGCCCCAATCCACGTCGGTGACGCATTCGTTGCTCTCAAAGACCATACTCACCGCGCCGCATGTGTGATGGAGTCCGCTGGTAAGTGTAAACGCCGGGGATTCCTGTTCGGGTACCTCTTTAAAACGCAGCCCTTCCTTTTTGGCCTCGTCGTCACAGATTTTTGCCAGCTCGCATATTTCTAAATTGACGCTTTGAGGAACAGCGCTTGTCGGTTTAAGAGAATTCATGTCATTTGTCCCGCCGTGCAAGAGAACGACATAATCGGAAAACTCGTCAGCCGCCAGCTTTAAAAGTGCTAAAGTTTCCCTTGCCATCGGGCTAAAACAGTTATCGCACATCATATTTACGCCGTCGTCGTTGAAGTACCCGCCAAGAAAACCAGCGGCGTCTTTGATCGGATGTACCTTTTTGCAATCCGGCCAGCCACATAGCGACCCGTCCTTCCAAGTGCCCTGCCCCCAATACTCCAGATCCTCTTTTTTGCAGCCGACCATTGAAACGGGAACTACGCGCGCTCTTCCGTCCGGGTTTGCCACTGGTATAACCAGAAGTCGGACTTGCCGCGTCGCTTCCACTAGGGAGTCATTGGGATGCCCGGCAAAATCCTTGCCCGTTTGAAGCAAGGATATCAGGTTGAGCAGAGCTGCCACGCCCTCGGTCTCTTGCCCATGGATCGCGCCCACCAGTAAGATAACGGGCTTTTTACAGTCATTTTCTATATAGGCTTTTAAGTCATTTACGTTCAATGCTGAGCAGTAATTGGCGTGGCTGATGATTTTCTGCCTTTCCCCGAATTCAAAAAGCCATATCGGCCTGCCTCCGGCCGAGAGACAGAGCTGTGTCGCTCCGCTTTCGCGCGCCATACGTTCAATGGTATCCAGATCACTCTTCCAAAACTCAGGAACTCTTTGAAACATATACAATTCCTCTAAAAGCTGCTTTTCGTCAATAATTTATGCGGGCAGGCACTTGACCTGCCCGCATAGTATGTTGGGTACTATTTGCCGGCGTTAAACGCGTTGACCTGCTCAACAGCTGTGTCGTACAATTTCTGCCATCCCGCGTCCATCATTTTCTGTTTCAGTTCGGCCCAGGCCTTGTCTACGTCGCCGACCGCGCCGGCCTGTAACGGCGGTAACAGCTCAAACCAAACAGAAGCTACGCTTGCGGCTTCAGTGGATACGGCATCGGCGTTCAGCGTAAATCCGGCCCGGGGTTGATAGTGGTTATAGTCGGTCTGTACTTTTTCATACACCTGAATGTACTGATCCGGGAGGCCCGCATCCGGAACGCGCGCGGAGAGCGGGACAACCCAAAAGCCCTGCGCCTCGCCGCTGTACGTGTTCGTGTCGGCAGTCACGCCCGGCGGCAGGGCCTTCTTATCGCCGTCCATCACATAGTTCACGCCCTCGATCCCGTTATAAAGCAGCATGGACAGTTCGGGGTCAAACATCATCAGATCAAGGAACATCATCGCCCGCTCCGGATTCTTACAAGTCGCGGCGACAGACATGCCGCCGACATAGTCAGGAGCCATGCCTTTTGCGTTCCACGAATCCTTCGCGATCAGGATAGGCTCATACCCCAGTTCAGCGGCTTTAATCGCGTACGGCTGCAGCGAAGTGGTATTACCAAACGCGATGCCGGAGCGCCCGTTGACAAAGTTGTCACAGGTGCCCGTATCCGCGGAGAGAATCGCCTGATTGATATAGCCCTTGTCATACCAGTCCTTCGCCATTTTGGCACCCTGGAGGACGGCGGACTCAAAATCGTTCAGCAACCCCATGGGCTTTAAGTCCGGAACATCGGTATATGCGAACACGCCGGAACCGCCGCTCGGGAAAATCCCCGAGAATTGATGTCCGATAAAAAGCCAGAAGGGTGAGCCCTGCGCCACTTCATCTGCGGAACCATTAAAGGGAATCATATCGGGTTCGTTGTCTTTAATTGCCTTGAAATACGGCTCTAAATCCATGTATCCCGTCGGGACGGCAAGGTTATACTTCTTGATCAGGTCGCCGCGCACAAGAAAATAGTTGTTGGCGTCTATCGTGGGCTCGCTGGGGATTAAATAGTTTACGCCGTTTACAAGCGACGCGTCCCAGCCCTCCTGTGGGATGTTTGCCACTGCGTTCGGCGCGTACTTGGCCAGATCATCCTTGCTCAGCGGGTAAAATGCCCCCAACTGAACTTGCTGCCCATAACTGAGCCAGTCACCTGATAAAATTACGTCTACACCGGTTCCCGCCGCCAAAATGGAGGCATAGGTTGATTCATAATTCCCCCAGTCGATGTACTGGACGCTGAACGTCGCGTTAATCTTATCCTTCAGGATCTTGTTGGCCGCGTCCATGACAGCCGGCATACCTGTGGATTCGGGGCCGCCTATCAAGTAGCATACGAGATCGACCGGTTTCGAAACGTCAATACCGTTGTAAGTCATCGGCGCTTCGGTGGGGCTGGGTTCCACAGTGCTGTTGGCACCCGATGGCGTGGGCGCCGCCGTACTGGGTGTCGGGCTGGGATTGGTGCCGCATCCGGAAAGTGCCGTAAACACCAGTAATCCCGCAAGAATCAGTGCTAACAGTCGCTTTTTCATTTACTGCCTCCTACATTACGCGATTTTTTATTCATTCATGGATTTCTCCAAAAATGTCATCCTTTGACGGCGCCAATTGTGATACCGCTGACAAAATATTTCTGCACAAAGGGGTAGAAGAACATCACCGGGCCGGTCGCGACAACAACCATGGCCAACTTGAGCGATTCACCCGGACTGACCTTGGTCGGAACAATACGTACAAGGCTTGTCGCAAAATTGGCTTTAGAGATAATCTGATATAAAACGTACTGCAGCGGCTGTTTGTTCGCGTCGCTCACAAAGAGCATCGGCGTCCACCAATCATTCCAGTAAGCGAGCATTGTCAAAAATCCGATTGCCGCGAGAGACGCCTTTGAAAGCGGCAGGATGATATGGATAAAAACCCAAAAATCACTGGCACCATCCATCTGCGCCGCCTCGATCAGCGAGTCTGGTATTGTGTTTTTGAAAAAGTTGCGCAGTATCAGGATATAGAATATGTTGACCATCGGCGATAAGATCAGTATCCACAACGTATTGCGCATTTGCAGGTATCTCGTAACGATAACGTAGTATGCCATCATGCCGCCGTTGAACAGCGTTGTGAAAAACAGAAAGAACGCCATGGCGTTGCGGTATTTGACATCCTTCCGAAACAGCACATATGCGGTCATGGAGGATATAAACAACGATGCTATGGTTCCCGTGGCCGTGACAAGAATACTCACCCCATAGGCGTTTAGGATTCTGCCCGGATTTGCGAATATGGCCTTGTAAGCATCCGTGGAGAATACCTTTGGTATAAAGCGAAATCCGTCTTTAAAAATCGACGTTTCTTGTGTAAACGACCCCATCACCAAGAGCCAAAATGGGATAAAGCATATCAGCGCGACAAGAGTAACCGCCGTGTACTTAATAAAGGCAAAAATGTAAAAGTCCCTGCCCCGCCCGATCCGAGTTTCTTCCATGAGCTATTGCCCCCAATTTAAAACAGTGCGTATTCGCAGTCCACTTTTCTGACAATAAAGTTAACAGTGAGTATAATAAACAGGCACAGGAAGGACTGATAAAAACCTGCGGCGGCGGCCATACCAAAATCGAGAATTCCGGTCAAGGATCGAAACACCAGCGTATCGATGATATCAGTTTTCCCGATCAAAACGCCGTTGCTCCCGATGAGCTGATAAAACATATCGAACTGTCCCCTGAGCACATTACTAATACTCAACAAGACTAACGTAATGACCGTCGGCTTCAGCAATGGCAGGGTGATCCGAAAAATTCTCTGGAACACATTGGCGCCGTCTATTTTAGCTGATTCATAGCACTCCCGGTCGATCCCCGAAATCGCGGCTAAATAAAAAACGGTACCGTAACCAATGGATTTCCATAAGTAAAATGTTGGAAGCAAAAAATACCAATAGTTTACCTTGCTGTAAATATTAATTGGATCCGCCCCAAAAGCTTTCAGAATATAGTTAACCGTCCCAAATTCCGGGTTAAACATACTGTAAACGAAAGAAGACACCACAACCCAGGAGATAAAATATGGAAGGAACATCATGGACTGCGCGATTTTTTTATAGAGCTTACTGGCGATTTCAGACATCAGTATGGCGATTGTTATAGAAAAAGTTGTATATACAGTTAGAAACAATAAGTTAAAACCAATTGTATTTAAGGTAGTGGAAAGAGCCTTGCCAGACTTAAAAAAGAACATAAAGTTATTAAGTCCAACCCAGGGGCTTCCGAAAATACCGCCGGTGTAGGTATAATGTTTGAAGGCGAGCAATACCCCACTCATCGGGAAATAGCAAAATATCAAAACATAGATCGTTACAGGCAGAAACATCAGGTAAAGCGTTCTATGCTTTGCTATCTCGTGAATTAATCCGCTTCTTCGCTTTGTGAGGAGTTTTGAATCATTCAATGAGTTCACTTCCCTAACAAAATGTAACTTAACAATGGGCCTCTTCGCCAACCATACTTGCTATTTCCATGCTGCTTTTCCAAACGACCCGATCACATAAATATGTATTTACACGCGCTCCGACAATATCAAGAACCTTTAGACCTGTCTCAAGCCCGTTTGAGAACAGCGACTGCCAATGCGTGCAGAGGGCAGGCCACCCGCCCGCTTGCAGCACACGAATAATTGCGCCGGCTGTTCCGTCTTCGGATATATACCTGTCAGCCAATGAACAGAGGTATTCATCGTCGGTTCGCGTACAGTCGCTTGTCTCCCACACAATATCTTCCACTGTTGATGGAATTGAAACTAAAACGCCATCGTGATCTCTATACGCTATCCACGGTCGAGACTCCGGCTTGTCATCCCAGCAATGTAGAAAATACCATGAAAGGCTCCGGTTGTTGACCTGCTTCTGAGCAGCGGTTATGGCAGCGGCATATTCTTGTTCTACTTTAATGCCAAAAGCCCAAGGGGAGGTAACGCCGTTTGCGTTGATACCTGCCGCCTTAAGCAATTGAAGCGCTTTTGCTATGTATGGCGTCAAGGTCGATCGATCCTGAGTAAATGACCAAGTCATCTCATCAAGGTCAATAAACTTCCCCGTCTGCAAATCTAAAGCGTTGCTGTGCGTCAAAATCTCCGGGCTAAAATCAAAACGATCCGAGAGTCTTTTTTTAACTGTCTCAATCCACTCAAGAACCAGAGACGGATCATAGCCATTGATTCCGTTTATGATATCCCCTTGCATTTCCGGCATAGGAACGATGGATAGCTTGCCGGCCATTTTATGCTTATTCGCTATTTCACAAAAGTCGTCAAGAAAATTGTTCGGGATCACCTTGGCAAAGGGAACGCCTTCCCTGTTTATTGCCTCTCCTCTCTCATTTCTACCCACTTCAGGTGAATGATATAGGCAATGCACCAGCGGACAGCTGTCATCAATCAGCAGGCTAATGGGTATTTTATTAAACACACAAACCTCCAGACCGCTGTATATATATTCAAGACGCATAAGCGATTCAATTTGTTTTTATTTTTTGGTTCTGTAACTAAGAATACTATCCAATAATGCTATAAATAACAGTTCGTAATAATAGATATTTATTGTATCATAAGTCTTGAAAAAATGCCATGACCCTAAGCCAATTGATAATCTCGAACAATTTATAATTGTACAACCGTTCAAAATGAACAAATTTCTGATTTTATTTGTTTTAATTTTTTATTATTTTACACTACATCTAATATGAAAGTCAATATCGGAAACTACAGGAATTACTCGGTAAAACTGCTTTTCAGCAACATTTAGAAATTATTTACATCTTCTCTCAATTGTTGGTGCTAGGTAAAAGAAAAGGGCTTGCCGCCAGCCTAGCTCTCGCAGCAAGCTCTTTCGGTCTATGTTTTGGAGGCGCGCCGCTCTCCTCAGGGTATTTTCTTTGGATGTTGAGCTCTTCTGGTGAAATACTATGTGCCTTCATCGAAACGCTTGTTTAGCATATCACGATACTCATTTGGCGTCATTTCGGTAAATTTTCTGAAAGGCTCAAAAAAACTATTGACATTTTCATATCCAACTACAGACGCAATCGTGCTTACGCGTAAATTAGAACACGACAAAAGGCGTTTGGCTTCATCTATCCTGCGGGCTGTTTGGTATCGGATCGGCGGCATACCATTATATTTTTTAAAAATATGCGCCAAATAGGATGGAGTAATACTAAACTCCTTAGCTAACTCTATGACATTAAAATTTCTCATATAGTTTGCGTCAAGATATTGTTTTATTCTTTCATACAGCATATAAGGCGCGTCAGTCTGATCGCTGTCATATAGAACCTTGATTTTCTCATTGATCAAGCGAACGACAAAAACTGTTAGGATCAGCACAAGGTTACCGCAGACAATATCAAATCCAGAACGGCGCATACACGCTTCCTCAAATAGGCGGCAAAAGATAGTCCTGACAAATTGATATTCGTCTCCCACTTGCAGAACCGGTGGTAAGTTTTCTGGTAACAGGCATTTTTCTTTAAATCCATCCACATATATGTTACTGATTCCGCAATAATAAGTTTCAACAATATCGGCACCAAAGTAAAACTCTTCGTGTTGAACTCCACTATTAAAAATAATGATATCTCCGGCTTTCGCACTATATTCCTTTTCCGCGAAATAAAAGGAAGTTTGGCCTGACGTCACGAGCAATATTTCCGTAATATCGTCATGCTTATGCTTTGGTATATAGTTTTGCTTTTCGCTGTACAGGTGACCGGAATATACAAAAACGGGATTTTTCAGTAATTTAATCAAAGGTTCTTTTTTTGATACCAAGTCGTCACTGCTAATATTAGGCACTGCCGTCTCCCTCCTCTGAGTGCGAATTCAAAGCTTATTAGAAAAATACTTAAAAACAGTGTGCTGCTTACATTTGCCCGCTCCCCACGCAGCTTCATGGGATCACTACTGGGTGTGTCCATTTGGATCGACTAGCACCTTCCAAGAGCCAAGAGCTCCACACCAATATTTGCATATAGACGAATGCAGAACACAGTATCCCGGGCATCATAGCCTGCTTAAAAGCCTCCAAGAACTTGCGCT
>JGI20166J26741_11318892_pt1 | contig 13982 bp, 10 predicted proteins | sample TergutCu122P5_FD_26741 | JGI IMG/M metagenome (IMG submission 26741)
TGAAGATGAGTACTTGATACTCGAAACATGTAGAGGAGAGTAATAATATTTGATGAATAAATAATATTCAGTGCATCACGTTGGTAGTTTTGTATGGTCAGTATTTTGTATGTAATTTACTAGGCTGTGAATTTTCATGTCTGTAGCACCAGGTATCACTGTCAAACTAAAACCTAAATTAAAATATTTGCACAACTGCCAAATTGTTGATGTACAAGCTACTAAAAAAACTGAACAAACATTGCAGATATTTGGAAGGTTTCTTTTAGTGGTTCATTTCTGGAACCCAAATTAAGTTGTATTATTGTTGCTTCTGCCTAGTACGTTAATATGCCTTTCATATTATTACTGAATGCAGAAAACTGTGAAGCACAAGGTTGATGTGATCTCCAGTGAAAAAACATTTATGCCAAATGATGTCAAAATTTGTCATTTATGCAAAATTTGACGAAGCATTTACATGCAGTAGCATAGTAATCACATAATCCTGTTTTAATATGTAGATAAAAGAAAGTAAATGAAAAACTGATTTTTAAAAATATCCTGTATTTACTGGTTTCATGTAAGGTGTATGAATCTACAAATAAAGCCATGTCTTCTGTGAACAAAAAGAGGTCATAACAATTAATGTTAAGTTTAACCTTTATGGTACTGGAGTGGGTAGTTAAATTTTAGTGCATAATTTATGAAAAACGTGAGTATTATTTGAACATAAAAAGATAAAATTGTGAAATAAGTGACAATTTGTGAAAAATTAAACTGAGATTGTACACCATGCCCCCCCAAAAATACAGTAAATCCCTTTTTCTAAATATGTAAAGTGGATTTTTAGGGCTGTGTTCCTACATGCTGTCTGATGTGTGAAGACAGGTCTTTAAAAGTTTGTCATATATATATATTTTTTTTACAGGCCTTTGGAACCAGTGCTGAAGTACTTGAACATTTTCTTGCACGGGGCATCATTAACTGGGGTACCCCTGTCAGCAGTATTCTAGAGGATGGAATGTTGTTCATACAGCAGGCCCGCTCGACAGATACATCAGGTCTGGTTTCTGTTCTGCTTGAAGGCCCACCAAACTCTGGGAAGACAGCCCTTGCTGCACAACTTGCAAAGAACTCTGACTTTCCTTTCGTGAAAGTTTGTTCACCAGAAGAAATGGTTGGCTTCACTGAATCTGCAAAATGTTTGTATATAAGAAAGGTAAGCCCTCCTTATTTTTAACATTCTATTCAATAATGGTCCCCCCCCTAGAGAATTTCAGTTTTGTTTGTGAATAAGAATGAATTTGTAAGTGTGAATGTTGTACTTAGATTTACTGTGTGCAGTATATTTTCTAGACTAATCCCCCTGTAGATCATATCCCTAATTAAAACTCTAACATTGCTAACCATTTCTGAAGTGTATGCTGTGAATTAAAGGCTTCTAATCTCATATCAGATAGTAACTCTGTTAAACTTCATTTAACTGTGACCTGACCCTTTTGTATTAAAACACACTAATAATATTAATTATTACAGTTATTTCATGAGTATAGCAAGTTGCATGTGTGAATGTCACAAAATTAGCAATCATTGTTTCATCTCAGGCAGCAATTTCACACCAGAGATGAGAGTAATATAACAAATAAGTAATTCTTCCTTCCATTCCTTTCTTTTCCTTTCTTTTCCTTTCTTCCCTTCCTTCCTTTCATCCTTCCTGTCTAGCTTAGGCATTAACTGTCTGTAAACTGACCAATTGTTGCTCTAAGTGAAGTAAAGTGTGCTGTTTGCTGACATCTGAGTCATTATCTGCATAGATGCGTAGTGTTTCATAAATCTTTATGTATTAGTGCCTATAATGTTTTTACAAAGATTTCCTGGGTGTTTTTCAGTCATTCTGTACTTGTGGTTGGTATTATAAATAATATACATTTCATAAACTAATTAGACCTGCAATGTTTTAATACTCACCTGTTTTGTGTTTAGGTATTTGATGATGCATACCGCTCACAGTTGAGCTGCATATTGGTGGACAACATCGAACGTCTTCTTGATTATGGTCCAATTGGACCCCGTTATTCTAACCTTACACTTCAGGCACTTCTTGTTCTTCTGAAAAAAGAACCACCAAAAGGACGAAAACTTCTAATTCTCTGTACCAGTAGCAGGAGGTAAGGATTGTGTGTCGCACAGGAATCCCAGTGTAAATCTCGTAATATAGTTAGCATAATTGGAGATTTTAAGTGAGCAATTTTAAAAATCGTAGTCTATATGAATACACGCGTTAAAGTGCTGTGAATTTTATGTGTGACGATGCATCAGATTTTAGTGCTAAATCAATATGTGGCAGATTTTGCATTTGGATTTGCAGAAAACTGTGTGCCAGAGGTTAATTTATTTCATTCTTCTGATTTAATCTTTATCACTTACTGAAAATTAATTTACAGTTGACACATTTACTTTAACAAAATTCAGTTCCTGCATGATGTTTTTAGAGCCTCAGTCCATGGGACTGATGTTTATACTCCTTCCTAGAGACTTCGTGCAGAGAGATGCATACCATATTAATGATTAAACTGTTCAAATAATTGTCATTGGCTATTTTATCTTATCCCTAAAGAATTAAAATACTATAAGGTAGTGCCAATATTTAGAATAAAAATTGTGTTATTTTATAAGATGGTTTTTAATGTTATACTTACGGCTGTTGCCTTTCAAAAATAATGGTGCACATAGTGCATTATACATATCAGCTTTCGTAGAGTCAAGATGACAAGAAATATACATAAAAAACTGATATATTGTATGGATTAACTGGGATTTGCCAAAATGAATGTTATATTTGATGAAGGCATAAGTAATGGGTGTTCACTGGAGACTCTAGTTAAATAGCTAAACAGTCTGATAACTTAGCTGAATTGAAGGTACACCCAGTTATATAAGCAAATGGGAGGCTGTGGCCACCTTTGGCATGTAAGCATCGTTAGATGGTTGGGTGGATGCAAGATGTTCTCCTAGTTCCAAATTTTTTTTTTTGTAAGCAGTTGCCCCACAGCTGCACAAAAGGTGCTTTTCCATTGGGCTAGAATGTTTTGCAGATTAGTATGTATGTGAAATTTGTGATAAAGTTACACACAGTATAACACATTTGTATATTGTAATTGGATAAAACTACTGTGTGGAACTCTACTTGGAGTACTTCTACAGTTTTTGCTGTTTTAATAGCAAAGTTAAACAAACTGATTTTATATCTCTGTTCAGGCAAGTACTGGAAGATATGGAGATGCTGTCAGCATTCACAGCTATTCTTCATGTTCCAAACCTTTCACAGCCTGATCACTTAATGGCTGTTCTTGAAGAATCTGATGTTTTCAACAGGAAGGATCTGTCAACAATGTCTCACAAGGTTCATGGTCACAGGTATGTAATACTGAAAACAGCTCAAATGCACCATTAATTCAGATTTGTTGTTTGATATATATTAAATAAAGTTATGCATTTATTTGAAACATACTGAATTTATTTGTATAGAGTGTTCATTGGGATCAAGAAACTGTTGGCATTGATTGACATGGCTCGTCAGACAGAGGAGAAATATCGAGTTATAAAATTCCTTTCTAAACTTGAAGAAGAAGGAGGACTGGATATGGGTTCCTCAATACAGTGAAATCATAGTTCATTTGTGAGGTAAGTATTAAATGAGAATGTTGTTCTTTTGTTCAGTTAGACTCAGTATCCATTGTAAGGGAGACAGAATGTTTAGAAAAATCAGCCCTGATTTAAAAAGTGTAATAATTAGATCTGTAAAGTATTTCTTAATTATTCTGACTTTATGCATAAGAGAGGAAGAAATTTTGATTCAAAACAATGCGTATGCTCTTTTTGTTTATTATACTGTTTTTAATATCAATGTATGATGGCGAAGTCACTGTTAAGAAATATTTGTTAGAAGTTCATATGGAAGTAGCAGGGAATTATTTAATTAGAATTTTGTGTGTTATAAGTTGCTGCCCTGCTGTTGCAGGTTACAATTTAAGTAATTACAAAACATTTAATTTGTTAAGTGTAATTCCTATATAATGTAACATAGAAATGACAAGAGCCTGGCATCACTAAATGTTAGCATTTACTGTTAATTATATTCTGTGAGTAACACATTTCCTATTAAATGTATCCCAGATAGAAAAAGTGTTTTGTGATACATGTCTTGATTTAGAATCTGTTTAGACTCAGTAGGCTCCAGTTCTTTACCACTGTTGCAATTTAGTCACTATTATACAGGGAAAATAATTATGTTATTGGTGCAAAAGTGGTGATGGGGTAATGTGGAAAAGAGTCCTATCTGATATTGCTATGCAAGATTAGTTTTGCCAGATTTTGCAGTAGGTAAATATAAGAACCATAAATGTAAGGTGTTTCACTTTTTCCTTGTGTGAAAATTTGTAAGCACTATTAAGAGTTTTTATTGTTGTAATTGTTGGGAAAAGTATGTACATTTGCACTCCCACATGTCCACCATTATTTATAGATAGTGTTACAATTGTTGAAGATAATTCGTTATATAATATTACATTCCTGACTTTGTGGTTGACCAATAATGTATGAGTTATGAATTATGAGTTTCATCTTGAGGGCTAAGACATGTTTTAACAAATAATTGCATACTGCACTGTAGTTGCATTGGAAAAGTACAATAAGATTTGAATGGAGCTGCTTATGCTAATGCAAACCATAATTTGATCACTTCCAACATATTCAGCATTAAAAAGTTTGCATGTCACCAAATATGAAAGAAAGACTCATTCTTAAGACCAGCACACGTTTTACTGTAATGAACTGAATGAAACTAGCAAATGAATTTCTTTTTGTTTTTGTAATTGTTTCATAACAGAAAACTTGATGCAGATTTATGACTTATAAGAAAGCAACTTCTTTAAGATGCATTTACTGCTCCAAAATAAAATTTGAAACTTTCAATACTTAAAGAAATGTGGTATTTTTTTAACTCCTGGCTTACCATAGTGTGAACCAAAATTAATCAACATTGAACACACCAGCTAGAATTGTAGCATGAAAACATTTTTCAGTCAGGTTTGGGTTGATCAGTTGTGTGTTGTATTTTAAGCTTAAAAGCAAAGACAGCATGAAGGGGATGCTTCGTCTGCCTTTGTTGTACACATACATTGCACATTGTACATTCCTTGGATCCCAAATTTTGTCAAAGTGACAGTAGGATCTGGAGTAAGTACTAAAAATGCAAAATATACAGAACTAGGACAATAAAAATATTGTGTAAGGATTTCACCTATAGTATTCCAATGTTATACATAATCCTTTGCCTGCATCAGAAAATAAGGTTGAGTCATATCTAAACATTATAAAATGATCAAGAGAGTGAAAGTCGTGTATTTAAGTATCTTCTTAATGCTACTGTAAATAGAGCCTTTGTCAATCAGACTTGTGAATCTATGTGGTATACTGTTGAAGATTTTGATACTGACACAGTATATACTTTTCTGAAAACATGACAAGTTAAAGGTTGACAATTAATTTGTTAAGATGGTACTTATTCTATATATTAATCAATGTACAGCTGAATTTGACTCAAATTTTTCTTGGTTATTAGCAGTGAAGTGCATTAATGGAAACTACTTTCATATGGAAGAGATAAAATGTGTAATCTCTTAAAACGGAAGTCTTGTGCATAAGTTTCTTGTTTTTTGTCAAAATAATTGTAAAGTATTTCTGTTGTAGACACAGTATCTTTTTTTAGTGTTCAGCTGAATGCATTTTCAGACACTGGTGACATTCATCATGGATCAAGTAAAGGAGGATTTGACTTCAGAGGCCCTGAATCTTTGAATCAGTTGGTCAAAGACAATGTATAGAAGGTGACAGATAGCATGTGAGAATATTTATCTGATGAAGCATTCTGTTTCTGGGATTTTGTAACATGAAGTTGTAGGATGTATGGTGAATTGTACATTGGGTGCTATATGAGAGGAAGTGGTTGTGTCCTAATCTAAGGTGTCTCCCAGTATTTCTGGGGAGGACAGAGTAAGACTGTGAAATATATTATATCTAGTGCCCAGGCCAACAATGGAACCTGAAATCTCATAAATATTGAAGCAGCTGTGCTGTCCACTTGATCGTGATATTCAGTCTTGCTAGAGTGTTTGCTCTGAGCAAGTAGATTTCAGAACAGATGTGATACTGTACATCATTTAATTCACAGTGATAACCTTATCTTCAAAGTAGCAGTTTGTTTGATTCCTTGGTGTATTTAACAAAACTTGTTCAGTTGTTAAAGTATGATTGTGAAGATGAATTGTTGAAAATGTAGAAGGCAATATGCATGGCCTATTTCAAGGTACCCCTGCTGCATTTTCCGAGAGGGACGTGGAAGAGAACTACAAAAAATAGTGGTGACAGCAAGTTACTGGATCAAAAATGAAACCTGGAACCTCCCAGTCTTGAAGTATTAGTCCTGTGCTCATAAATGTAGCATTTAGTTAGTACTGTGTCATATAACCATGAGACAGTTATTTTTGGGAAGTTGGGAGGTACATTCAAGTCCATGTTTGCACTGACTGTAACATGTAATATTGAATAGTAGGCCTATAAACTGTAAATAAGAATAAAAAAAGTCTGAAAAAGATGTTTTGCAGTGGTTGATGCTTTTCTTCCCAACGTGATATGGTTAAACAGTTAAGAAATATATCTATATATGTGTATATATTCTTGCATGTTTTTATGTTTCACTTGCAAATAGTCTGCTTATACAGATAAACAGTGGATCACGTATGTTACTATTAATTACACAATGTTAGCGTGTACAGTTATAGTTTCATAACATGGCATATATTCAGGCATAAATTTAAAGTCTGTTCACTAAATAAATAGGGCTGTACCTTCATCTGGGTTTCCATAAAGGTGTTGGCTGTTTTACTTTCCACAAAACATAGTCAAAAAAAATTGTGAGCCACAGACTTAATGTCATGCAATGCTAATATTTGTATGGTCTTTATTTTAAGACCCTCTGTATCTACACACACACACAGTAATTAATACTGTTCACTTAATTGCATTTACTGTCCATATTTCAAGATATTTTTAATGTGATACAGTGCTGTTATTATGAGATCTACTAGAATTGTAGAGTCAAACTACATAAACCAGTTAGTGAATCTTCTTCAGCTGATGCTTTCAAGTTGTTGAACTTTTCCAATGCATGCACGATGTTAATTTGGTGTGTAGTCAATTCTGTTGCACCTAGTATCATGATGTGTACTAGTGATAGTGATACAACATTCAAAATAAGTATATTCTGTTTATATTGTGGTCTTCTAGGTTGTAACAGAAGTGTCATGACCTAGAAGGTTACAGTGTGCATAGTGATATGGTGTAATAACCCAGAAGAGCACATTCCATATTTTGTTCTGAAAACTTAAAATCACAAGTGTCTTCTTCTGTATCTGTGTTATTACTGCTAGTGCTTATTATTCTTCCATATTTGTTGTATGATTTTTAAAGTAAGCTGAAATTAAAATCTATATTTGGGTCATCCAGTTGTGTTTTACAAGGCATTGTCATAACTGAACATTTCCTATACATTTTAGTGTTCTTGTGTTTGGTATGTTGGTGGCTTTAATGGAAATGTGAGTCATATTCACCTTATGTTTTAATAAAGAGTTGTGTCAAATGACATATTCTCCCATCAGTTTTTCTGAATTGAAATTTCTGGTTTTGAATATGTTTCGTTTTTATAGTTCAGAAAATTAATGTAAAATGCAGAGTGAATGTGTATATTGTTAGCAGAACTGTATGACAACTTGGACTTTTTTGCCATTGTCTTCTTAAGTAGTTAACATTCGTTCTGTCTTTCTTTTACATGTTTTAACTGTTACTAGCATTTGCTACTGTATTATATTTTATTCTAATTATATTTTGAAAAAAGAACCATATTCATGTACATATTAATATATCCTCAGCTGTAGGTATCAGTGTGATATTAAATAGTTAATTGTACCATGCATGAAGCTTAATCTGTTCAAAATTCATATCATCAGGGTTCACAGAACTTTAGAACTATAAGACATTACGCTGTGAATGGGAAATGCGTGTACATATTTTGTGTCCTATGACGGTATGAATTTTGATTTTTTTTGTTTGTTTTGTTTTTCTTCAGCATTTGAGTTTATGTCCTTCTTGTCACTACATATGTTTACATGTTCATCAGTATGGTACGTAAATTCTGTATGTTTGTACTCCAAACTATCATCATCATCATCCATTGTAACACTTTGTAGACTAATACAAACAGGAAATTAAGAATACTGTCTTGTGGAACATGATGTCATATAGTCTAGTAGAAATTTACCATTGTTTTAGAGGAACCCAACACCTCCCATGTTGGGGTTTACATAGTGCGAATAGCTTTATATCATACATCATACTTTCTATAACATCTAGTAATTTCCTGTCATCATGGGTGGTATCAGCATGTTTTTGGTTTCTTTATTTATATTTAATTACATTTAACTTTTTTGTTGTATTTAATTTGAAAGAAGAATGAGAACGTGTATTTATAGGGTCCACTTTGGTGACCTTTGCTTATATCTTAAGATCTAGGTTAATGTTTCACACAAACATTTGAACATTATCAAAAATTAGTGACACTTGTTCTTTATTTGTATACATTTAGACATTTACATGGGCATTGTACTTAAATATAAGGACAGTTTTACATTTACCTATGTTGAACTCTTAAGACCTGCATTCACATATGCAACAGCAAAATTTACTGCATTTTTAAGACATGCTGCATAATCTGTGTTTTATTTTCCACAAATTACTGTTAATTTCATAATTTTATCTTTTTCTGTTCAAGTAATATGTATTTCATAAACCTTGTACTAAGATTTAAATACCTGCACCATTTGGATAAAGGTTAATACAGTATAGATTGAGTAGAGTTCTGAAGTGTAAAATGTTGATTAAGTAACTTTCGTGAGTAGGTTACCAAATAACTTACCAGAGCAAAAGAAAATACTTTGAATTGTTATTTTATAATTAAATGAATTTTATACACTAGTCTTTGTGGTTATATTTTAATGAACTATTAAATTAAATTTATTAAATTGCTACAGTTCTTATTTTCTTTAGTTTTGTTTCCATGAATTGCCACAGTAACATTTGCCATGCCACATTTAAAGTATAAAATTAAACATCAGATCTCGCACAAATGATGTATATCATGAAATGTAATGGATTGTTGGTTGTATTAATTTTTGTGGTTCTATCTAGTACCATGTGGGTACAAACGAGTGTACAGTTTGGATTTCTGTTGAGAACACATACAGAAAACTTTACTACAAAACAGTCTCCTGGTATTCAGGCTTTTCTCTCATAAGAGATTACAAACATTTAGTTTGCAATCTTTCAGCTAGTTCATAGAAGAACTCAGAATCTGAAATGCTATAATGACATGTGACCAGGTTACGCTACAGTGGGTGCGGGATTAATTTCATATAGTCAGATCACATATTGTGGTACCGCAAGAGTCTGGATGATCACCAGTGACCACATTAGAAAAAACTTGAACCTTGGGAGATTGGTTTCTACTACATAAGTTTGTACATGTATTACTGTATTCATCTAATCTTGACACCACTAAAGGAAATATTATGAACTTACACATGTCCCGAGGGGAAGAAGTTGAATATTTTGAGACTCTTTTCTATTGGAGATGTTTTTATGGCCTGTGTGTTTTCAGTGCCAAATTAAAGGCCCCCCAAATTGTCCACTAACTTGTAGACAGTCTGTATTTGTTCAGATAGTGAGTACTGAGTAAGAAAGATGCATTCCTTTCTAACCTTAAACTAATTTTGGAGCCCTGTTTTTCCATTGTCCATTTAAGTATGTTATATAAAATGGTCATTTTTTCCAAAGAAAAATGCATACAAAATTTTGGTGGGGAGACCTGAGGAGAGCCTTTTTGTAGACCTAGGCATAGATGGGAGGACAGCAAAAATGGATCTTACAGAAGCAGGATCAATGGCAGGGACTGAATCCATCTAAGTACAGGGAGAACTTGTGAACAGAGTAATGAACCTTCAGGCTCCATGCAGGGAATTTCTTGACTACCTTAAACCTAATAGATTTTCAAGGACTGGGCTCCACTGATTAGTCAATTACTTACCAATGGGATCAGTCATTGTTGGAGTTCCATTTTTATGCTAACACTTTGGGACGTATGTTACAGTTTATTCAGTTGCACTGTGAAATCTATGGTGATCCTTGTGTGGAGGGGTTGCAAGCTTTGACTTGCAGTTTTATAAATGTAGGACTGCCAGTAAATGTAATTCACTTAAAAGTTTTTGTCACCAAAGGTACATTTCTCTGAAGTCAGGAAGATTGGTCATTGAAAGAATTTTTTTTTGGTGGGGGAGGGGGAGTGGGGTTGCCAAATTTCTTATAAAACTCATCACTATGTGTAAAGAACTTAAAAGAATGGCAGTTAGGGTCAAGTTTTGAGGTCTGGCAAATGTGCGAATACAAATAATATCAAAGTACCATTCATCCCTCCACACAGGAATCACTGTCCCTCTATTCTGTGGCTGTTCTCCCTCTCCCAGTGTACTGGAGCAAGGAAACCAAAAGGTCTGTATGTGCAGCACTCAGTGAATGTTCATATTTCTGTGAAAATAAGTGCATCTTTTATTTGAATCAATATTAAAAACCGTGTCACGTTATCCAATAACGTAATTTCATAAAACTGTAAAAAAATAAGAGCACCCAATATGTTGAACACAACTGTGTTATCATCAGGAATGGATTCTTATTAAAAGAATACTGCTGAATCTTGTAATGTTGCATATTACTGTGTATAATTCAAACAGTAATAAATCAGACCAACAAATGCATTCTACCAGGCAAAATACATAACAGCCAAATGAAATCAAAACTTTCTAGGAAGTTTTTTCATGTATATATTTACAGACTTTTTAACCTTGGCTGATATTATTTGGGTATTTGACATCTCTTACATTCACAGTATTACATAATTTTGCATAACTTTATTTCATCTATGTATTTATGTACACTTTTCTGCTATTGATGTGACTCCTCAAAAATGGCCCTTTGAGAGCAGAAACATGAGTTTATATAATATAGACTGTTCGGGATTTTTGCTAGATGCAATGTATTTGTTGGTCTGATTTGTTAATATTTAAAAAATACTGTTGGCATTTAGCATTAAATTATTAAATACAAAAGAAAAATTTGTAATTAAAGACAGATATCCCTCATTCCTTCTACATATATCCTTGTGTCATCCACTTACACAAAGCTGTATGAATGGTATTTTGACGGTCTTCTTCTGTGTACACGGTGGTGCAGTTGGTTGAGGCACTGTGCTATGAGCCAGAAGATCACGGGTTTGATTCCCATTGGTGTTACTGGAATATTCCATTAACATATTCCTTCTGGCCACCCTGTGGCCCTGGGGTCAAATCTGCCTCTAAAAGAAATATTGCCTTGGAGGTACAGGGGGCCAGTGCATAGGGCCGACAACCTTACCACCTTTATGTCTTTAAATCTGGGAGCCTCAACCTCCTGGAACTATCAGGACCTGTCCAGGGATTGCATTACCTTTTCTTTATTGCTTACATAAACTGCCTAAATGTGAAAGTTGCTTGTTTGTCACTAGGATTTTTTATTAATTATTCATAGTTATTGTAAGTATAACCTGTAGTAATTTCATTGTTTCACCGTGCATTTTTCAATTCAATAATGGATAAAACACCAACACATGCACTTTTTACTCAACACTATATTAGTCTAGTGTGTATTTCCTGGGGGTAAAGGCGGCCAGTGTATAAGGCTGACAACCTTACCACCATCCTGTGCCATTGTCATGAAATCTGGAAACCTTAACTTCCTGGAACCCTCTGGGCCACTCCAGGCCTGTAATGGGACTGCTTTACCTTTACCTAGAAACATGACATTTGTTATTGATCCATGCCATTATAATCCCGATGTGTATGTGTGTGTGTGTGTGTGTGTGTCATCAGACATTTGGTTCAAATAATTTCTGGTAGTTGAATTTGCTGAGTGTATGATCTAGGTTCATTACAGTCAGGTGGACTGTGTCTGTACTGTTACAGCTGGTAAATGGATTACAGGAATTCTAACAGCCATACAAACTATTGTGATCTTCAATTTGTTTGTTCTTCAGTGAGTGCTCATGTTTCTTTAAACAGTATATCCCATGAAATGTCTGTCGAAATTTATGGCTTCGTTAAGACAGTTACCTTTAATGTAAACTGTGATATAACTTAAAAACAGCTACCTCTTGCATTAGCTATGCACAAGTTAGCTTATTTCAAAACAGAACATGTATTCATGATCACTTTAAGATTTAATATCATACCTACAATTTATCCTGATACACCAATACTTCACATATCTATCACAAGTAGAGTTCAAGGGGTGTCAGAGTGGAAAAAAGTGTGGCCAGGCATGTGAATGCCACAATTCTCATAGTAATGATTAGGCAGAGCACTGTCACATTGCCACTATATGTAATCTAGCCTGGAGGGAAACATTTCCATAAAGAAATTGCTGCCTGTCCTGTTGCATATTCAGGCAGAAATCTGTTAAGTACCTTTCCAGAATGAATAGCCCAGCTGTGCTGAAACGAGATTCCTGTCACAAAAGTTTTGTGGGTTTAAATGTTCTAATTTTATGTAGTAGATAGGAACAAACATTTCCAAGAATCGCATCCTTTCTCAGGGTAAAGAGGCACTCCTCTTCCCTGAATGTGGATGCAGCAGGTTTCTCCAAAATGTTTGTACTAATCTTCTTGGCTTTACATTCCCAAAGACCAAAATCTTCAAGTGACACCTTGTCCAGGAACACATTCTGCAGTGCCAGAAAAAAGATTGGGAACCCAAGATTTAACACCACCAATTCCGAAGTCCACTACTCGATATGACCCATGAGCAACTCCAATCAACTGAACATCCTCACACTCCACTTTAATAAGGTATATCCCACATCCTTCAGTCTTCTAAGTGAAGGCTGTCTGAAAGGTTTTCTCACTAAAGTTTTGTATGCCTTTCCATTCACTGCTGCTTGTTCAGCCTGTCATACCTCATAACCTTGTCTACTGGGACAGTGCCTGTTGTCCGAGGTATGCTTAATACTCCCATCTTCATGTGACTTGTACCACCTAAACAGTAACAAACTTCAATGACAGTGTTTCTGCACATATTTGGACAGGCATGCTGTAAACCTATTGTGTTCAGTGCCCAATCAGATCATGATGAAATCATGAGCTTCCTTATGGCATGGACTGGTATGGTATTACACTTATGGGTGGTATCTCATCCCATCAATCAATGTGATATGTGTTCACCTCACAGCAATAGTAATGAATCACAACAGTATATAACAATCATAAACAAAAGTTCCAGCTATCTGCACTACACCATCTTCAAACACATTACACAGTTACTGTGGACCCACTGACAAGGCTAGCATTCCCCTGCTTCCAGCACAAAAAGCAAGCGAGGGACAGCAACCAACCCTCTTGCAGATCACATACTGTCCTCGCTTATTAACTGTACTAGTATATTAGGCCAGCTATTTATTTTTTGAACTTGTTTATTCCTTTGTAGTACTGTATAAAGAAATTTAACTTGGCAATTAACACAAAACTTTTAATATTCTTTGTGCATCACAGCCATTCAAGGAGAGTGTAATTATACAGGGTGTCCCAGGAGGAATGGACACAACTTCGGGAGAGTGTTCCTTATGTTAAAATATACCAATATAACCCAAAACACCTATATCCAAAGTTGAACGGTTATGGAGATAATGGCGGGGAGGTTTGAAAGTATGACAGCTTTTACACACTTACTGATTACCAAATTCATATTAAAACTGGCAGGAATATGTGGTTTCTGTAATGCTAATATCTGTACTTAACATCAAACTAA
>JGI20166J26741_11320003_pt1 | contig 13980 bp, 13 predicted proteins | sample TergutCu122P5_FD_26741 | JGI IMG/M metagenome (IMG submission 26741)
TGTGACGTAACGGAAATGACGCTTAAGCAGACGTCTCTTGTACGCTAATACCTGAAGGGGTAATACTTATGGTACATATTATACTATTTATGTAGCGTTTCTCGTAATTGTCAACAAGTTTACAAATATTATCCACCATTCTATACTCTGAATCACAAACACGCCACTTACACCCTTCGATGATAGCATAAGCCTTGCATTCAAAACGGGTACTGAAGTAATGTTGCATTATGGGTGTTACACAGAAAACGCGAGAAGGTGAACTGTGTGTGTATATATATAATCTGTGACAACGTTGCACATATTGATGCTACGTTGGTATCACTGGACGGATGTGTCAGCTGGCGACTAGCAAATGACATGTCAGTTCGAGTGAAAATACGGTTTCGAGCGTATGGTAGTTGATCAACTAGACGGGAGCAGACTTTCTATTACCAACATAGCTATTTCAGCTTAGGAGCATCAATTGAAAGTCTGCTATTTACAATGTTACGTTTTGGTCGTATTTTAAATCTTCCTCGAAAACTAATTTGCTGTTCTGAAGGGAATTCAAGGTGAGAGCTGAATGATGACGTATTATTGAAAGAGTTACATTAAAATAATATATATTGAGGTCGTAGGAATACGCTTTCGATGTGGAAACTTTTTATATATCCTAACTTCGAAAGGATTTCGGTGGTTATTCGAAATGTAACAGATCAGTGACTTTTTGAGAGAATTCGGTATCGTCATGTTAGATATAAATCCAGTAATCAAGATAAGGCACAGCTTCAAACTGAACTTTGCAGGATGTATTACAGGGAGTTATCATCAGGGATTGCGTGGTTTTTGTAGCTTATGTGTTAAAATATGTTTCCACATTCAGCATCTTTTTCTGCCACATAAGATTGAAATCAATCTTCAATCATAACTATTATGTTTGAAGTTCACAACCGACACAACTTTTTACATGTTCATACTTTTGAATTGGTTCACAAGTGATGATGCATTGAATGTCTGTGTCAAATTGAAATCTTTTTGGTTTAGTTCTTCCTTAACTTCACCCATACAATGTGTTTTATTTCCATTTATGGTAGGAACATTGTTATTACTCCCTTTAATTTTTGTCCCATTTCCTTAAGCAGTGTTGCTGTGCAGAATTGGAGGAATGTATATGTATGTATATATGTAGGCAGCTCATGTTCCTTTGTAGTTTGATATATACACACACACATTCAGAAATGTTTCTCTGTTCAGATACTGAAAGATATTCAAGTACCAAACAACATTCCTTGTGTCATTACGTAAACATAAGCTTACAAATCATTTGGTTTGTTTCTGATTTGGTTAAGTATGTCACTACAAATATCTTCAAAATGCAGCAACCATCACATTATCATCCTCATGGCACCTGCAGCAAAGGTGGTAGCAAGGATACTTGGAAGAAAGTTTGAAAAGAAAATTGAGGATGTACTTGGATGAGATTAGTTTGGATTTAGAAGAGGAAAAGGAATTACTGATGCAATTGCTATGCCAAGAATAATGCCAGGATGAATTCTGAACATGGATGATGAAGTTTGTGCTTGCTTCATAGACTGACAGAAGGCATTGGTCTGTACACTGTACCCAGTTAATGCAGATCCTAAAAAACACTAGTATCAACTGGCGTGAAAGAATATTGATTGCAAAATTGTACATGGATCAGTGTGTTGAAGTATTGTTGGACCAACAAGTCACAAGAAGTGTGAAGACTGGAAGAGGGGTTAAAAAAGGCTGCTGTTTGTCACCACTGTTATTAAATGTATATGGCAAGTACTTTACCAAGGACGATCTTGAAGGGTTTGATGTTTTCAGAAGAATAAGACAAGTAATTTGCAGTGTGATATATGCAGATGACCTTGTGTTGCTGGCTAAGGAAGAAATTTTTATTGTTACATAAGTTGTATTTACAGTATTAAAACCAATTTCTTTTTCTGGACAAGTCTCTTGCACATTGTGTTGTGAACGTTCTGTTATGAATTCCATTGGAGAAAGGTGTGCTTCCTTCAGAAAACAAGTGAGCATCTCATCCATACTGTAGAGCAGTCATCATTGGATTGTATTCTGAAGATAGTCCATTGTGGTTATGATTAAATTTCCTTTGTCAATCTGGCACTTTTTCTTTTCTTATAGCAACAACAGTAGTTTTCTTTTTGCTTTGAATTGTGATGTCTGGCAATGCTGTTTACTTCCAAAATAGCTATACTTTCACTGCAAATTAAACACAAAGCTTTCCCATTCATAGAAAAACAGAAGTTTTTGTTTTTCCACATTCTTTGAATAATTCTGTGTTCAGAGGCTACTGATGCTTTTGTCATAATGAAATAGGTAAGATGTTGTTGTTTTATTTGTTTAATTATAGACACCCAAAGCAACTGAAGAACACTACACACCAAAGAATAGAAATCATATAAATTTCACAAAGATGGTTATTTCTGTCTGAGAAGGAACTGTCACAGTTCTCTCCAAAAACAAAGTAAAGCAAATTCAGTCCCATCAACAGTGCACACTGGAAAATCTTCACATCTGCTGCACTTGGCCTGAAACTTTCCCATGGTTATAGAGTTGTTCTTTAATGGATACAACATAAACACCTTGTTGCTGTGGGCTGAGGGATGCTTGAAAAATACATTACAGTTGAAATATTGAAACATTGTTGACCTGACACATGTTATGGCAGAAACTCTGAAGATTAGTATCCTCACCAAGTACTGCATTTCTGTTGGAAAACTGACTGATTAATGGTTTTCCGCTCAAAGTGTACAGCACATGTTGAGTAATTAATAACATTTGCTGATTGCTACAAGCAGTCACACATCTTTTGAGGCATTTGACTGCTGTTTTATGAGAACACTAAGGTGTTTTAGTGACATGTTTACCACACAGTCCTACCATATAATGGACTCACTGCTCAACAAAATTAAATTAATTGAAACCACAAAATTAAACGAATACTGTGATACTGATTGCTGGGCCTGGAGCATTCACTCAAGTTAGCTGTACCCTAGTAATACCATAGTTTTAAGTCTCCTACTGTTACGTTAAGGGAACCACAGTGGTCCACAAGCTGTAGGTTGGGTATGTTTGTTATGTAGCCTCTGGGAGGAGAGTTACCATGGTGTGTTGGATGGAAGAATGGATCAGCCATAGATCTAGTCTGAATGTATTGGCAAAGAAAAGCATAACCAAGGGCAGAAAGTGAAGCATAGTTGTACAGCCCAGATAGCCATTGATTTGACTCTGACAGTACTTGTGGGATTTCAGAATTGCAGGAATTGGCACTTTGTGAGAAACCGCAGTTTGTTTACTAATGAAACTATTACAAAAGTATTAGGCCCTGAAGTGTGAAGAACACATATTTCAATTTGAATGTTAAAATTATTTTTCCAGATGGCTAGCCACAGCATCACAAGTGGCAAGGAAGGGCAAAGAGGTGGAGAAGGGTATGAGTGAAGCAAAGGAGTCACAGTCATTCACCATGAACCTTTTCCGTGGTGTTGTCGAGACTGCACAGGTTTTCCCCTTCCCTCAAGTTCTTAATGAAGAGCAGACAGATAATTTGAAGATGCTTATTGACCCAACTTCCAAATTCTTTGAGGTTTGTATATGTTGCGTTAGGCAAAGTACTGAAAAAAAGGTTGTGGTCTTTCTTTACAACTCTGTGAACATACTGTTTGTTTTCACATACTTTTTATTTAATGCAAGACTTCAGTGTTAGTCATCTTCTTAAAATTCATTATGTATGTCATGTGATTGTGTTTTTTTATTTACTTGTCTTGAGGAGCAGTTATGTTAACTTGCGTAATGGGAACATCACTAGTGCCATTTAATGTGGGTTTCTTGGTGACAAGAAATGTAAAGTTGCCCCTTTGCACGCCATGAATGCATATAGGGGATGGGAGATACAGCTTCTCCACTTATTCTTAACCTCAGTGGTAGATGGAGGTGAATGGTAAGCTTCATATCTGGGCCACTTTACTTCTTTATCAAGAGCCCCTAATACCCACTGAATAAGAAGCTGGGTGGACTGCAGATCCATTGTGGACCTATCTGAACAGATAAAAATCTTCTTTCCTTGCCAGGAATTGGGAAGCATAATTCCTTGGCCATTCACACCTTAGCCTATTGACTGTACCAACTACACTGTCCCAGCTGCCTTCATGTTTTGTGAAATATATCTGCCTATTCATAATGTTACTGTTTTGGACAGTTAGAAGCAACACCATGGTAACTGTGTGAAGTATTCTTGTCTGTTTTCTGTAATTAGTGTGAATTATTATAGCTTTGTACATGGTTTCTCAAACTGTGGTGTCTGTGCTACTATTGGTATGCTAACCATTTTAGTATGGTACACAGATTTAAAAAAAAACAATTAAAATATATACAAGGTGGGAAAATAAATAAAATATAAACCACATGCATGGTAGCTTCAAAATGTTCCTGGAATCACATTATTTCTGAGAAATACAAAACAGTACAATAATTTAAGCCACATATCCTTCAAAATAGTCCCCTTCTGCATCTGTACACCCTGCCAGCTGCTGCAGAGGTGTTGGAAACATTCCTGGAAGCCATTTTGTGAAAGCCTTTTCAGCTCTTTGTTGGATCCTTAATGATGTCTATAGCAGATTCAAATGCTACTAACAGAAAAGTGTCATATTTGATGAATGCCATGCATGTAACAAAGAGGTCTCAACTGCTAGATGGAAGTAGACAGGGACACAAACTGTTCATAGGCAGTGAGTGTGAACCCTGTGTACTCATAATTTCTTGTTCTGCCAGACCTGTAGCATGTGCTTGTTATTTGTGCCCATTTCCTTTTCTCCAGTAATATATATATATATATGGAATGCCAGCATATAACTTCCTTGTTTTATTTCAGCAGGTGTCAAGGGTGTAATTAATGTTTTTGGAAATTACAGGTTTCTGTAGGTCAAGAATCAATGTTCTTCTGAAGTTATAGAGTGCAGTTTTTGTTGTGATTTGCTGTGTTAATGGTTATTGAATTGTGTGGGATCTGTGCCTTGGCCATGGAGATATGATTTACGTATCCTCATGTGTAATTTAATGGTGGTTAGTGGTGTTTACAGACACACACATTGAGAGAGAGAGGGGGGGGGGAGAGAAGAGAGGGGTATTTTGATTGATAACACCATAGGTTGGTAAGATTGTATAGTATCAGTGGTACATGAGTGAAACATGAGTATGGAGCATTGCTGGAATGATGCGAGAATTGGGGGGGGGCATTGAAATGCTGAAAGAGAAACCTGTCCCAGTGCCAGTTTTCTTCACCAGAGATCATACATGGACTTGCCTGGGATCAGACTCAGGCCTCTGGTGAGCGGTTAGTGTCTAACTGCCTGAGCAATGGCATTCCTGATGATATGTACATTTTTAGTCTTCATATAAGTGTTTATTGATTTCTCATGTGTAAGTGCAGAAAGCAAATTATAGTATTACTACTGTTTCCTGATCTTAACTTTTTAAGGGACAGTTTCTAGATGTGTCCCAGAACAATACTTGTATGAAACAGTGTGAGGTGGTGAGTGAGTAGATGTTGTTAAATTGCAGATAGATTTAAGGTGTATTTCTGGAATCAGTTTCTCTCCTGAACTTCATAGTTCAGAAAGAAGTGGAAATTTTATTGTCAGATTGTTCACATTGTGATGCTTTCTGCAGGAGGTGAATAATCCAGCCGTCAATGATGCCATAGAAGCAGTTGAACCGCATTCCTTGGAGGGTTTGTGGGAATTGGGAGCATTTGGTTTGCAGGTCCCACAGGATCTGGGTGGCTTAGGACTCAATAATACCCAGTATTCACGCCTGGTGGAGATTGTGGGTGGTCATGATTTGGGTGTAGGAATCACTCTTGGTGCACATCAGTCCATCGGCTTCAAGGTAATGCATTTTCATTGGTTTCATGTCTGGTTTTTTTTTTTGAAGTGACAAGAGTTTTTGTTCTGAACCATATTAACACTTTGTCACCAGAAGACGATATTAGTCAATACATTGCGTTATGTTGAGAAAACCAAACCTCATCTAAGGTCACTGGCCAAGAACATGCAAAGGAGTAGGTGACTATTAAACCCCCAGTCTTTTTCAGAGTACACTGGGCATTTAGTTGTGGCACCAAAGTAGTGATGGGGTGATAACAGGCACTGCCTGATTGATTACTCATATCTTGAATGTAGGTGTAAACATCGTATTATTAAAGGCTTGACATCTTTTATTCTTGTTCTGTTGAGCCCTTAACATCATGTTTTACATGTTACATGACATTGTTGCTGTTTACCTACCATAGCAGGTACAACTTCTTGAAAGTATGTCTCCCAAATTAACTTTCTGAGCCCATTCAGATTTGTTAGGTGCATATGCCCATCTATGGTGAATTTATGATCTTCAAGTTGAATGCTGCCTGAGTTGGTGTGATGAGAATATGCTAGAATTGTATATGGGATTTTTCTGGTTTGAATCCTGGTTGGTCATTGGGTCTCTTGACTGAGCTTTTGATTAAGGTTTATCATCATTTTCCTTAATCATCCCAGGCAGATGCCAGTATAGGGCCTTCATTCATCCATGACCAATTCCAAATTGTTTATAATTTGTCGTTAATCAGTCAACCAACAGTTCAGTAGTCTGGGTTGCTGCTATGATTGTAAAATACGGCACAAAAAGAATTCAAGTCTGACTTGTCTGCTGTTTTGTACATATCTGCTCTATGTAGAATTCATTGCCTTACCATGGTCATCACATTGCCTTACCATGGTCATCACATTGCCTTACCATGGTCATCACATAGGTAGTAAAATTGTTATCTACAAATTTTTTCCAAACCAGTTTCGTTCAGTTTAGTAAAAGTCTTATATGTAATTCCATTTGTGTTTGTTTTATTTTGATTCCATACTTAAGGATAGTTGCAAAATAAGTTGGCATAATAGGTATGGCCAGTCAGGAGGTACTTAGGAGTGTAAATTATAGTTCTTTGTTATCAGTAGCAGTAACATGGTGCCTGTATAAAAGCATGAAATGAGAGTCAGTGTCATGAAATTGAAATTTTTTAAAGCAGACAGCTCTTCTCTTTCCTTTTGGGTAACTATGGCGATGTGGGAAATCCACATGTGTTGGCCTCCTGAAGAGCTATGCTGGTGGGGGTGTAAGCTACTGTTAGTATTACACATGCCCTGCAGGTTGAAGTGTAGGGGCCAAATGAAAATATATCTACTAGTGTTCCAGGTTGGTGGAGGTGTGGTGTGAGGCTAACTGTGTCACCTTAGAAAATGGCAAATTTGATCAAATCTAATGATGAATGCCAAAGGGATAACTTGGAGAAATGATTAAGGAAAGTTTATAAGGAAAATTACATACATCTTGCTGAGTTTATTCAGGAAAGGAATTTTAAAACAATTAGACATGAAATGCAGTTGGAGCAGTACATTATTGCAGTTGCAGCATTTTGTGAAATTGTATGGAAACACGATTGAATAGTGGATGTGACTGTGTTCTGTAGCAGTACGTATATTATGTTTGGCCTATCAATCTTGATTAATAGATGTAGCATGTCCACTGAAAGTTGGATGCGGTTGTCATTGATTGCCTCTTCTGAGTGGCATTGCTGATTGCTAATGGTAGCTATTGCTAAAATTATTCACACAACAGTGCAGCAGCATGTAGCATCATAGTAAGTACTGGTATTTGTTGTTATGTTGACTGAAAACAGCTTTTTATATCTGTAATATGTGTTCCAATTTGAACACAATGTGATGGACAAAGTCAAGAAACCCTGTAATCCTAACGATGAAGATTTATGCAACACAACCTTGAGAAGTACCATGGCAACAGTGGATGCTTTTGAAACTTGCTTTTATCATGTCAACCTTCGTGCCATTAGCTAATAACCTGTTGTTTATCATGTTAATCTTTGCAGCATCATGTTAATCTTTGCAGCGTGTAATTTTATATGGCCATAGCAGGTCTGGTGGCAGGATTATTTTTACACTAGGCGTGTATTGGCAAATCTTGTCACTAGTTCTGGTTTTCTTACTCATTACTGGAAATATGTGTATGCAGTAAAATGCTGTATTATAAACTTAATGGAATAAAAGAAATTGAAACATAAATATTATCATATTGCTTATATAGAAAGATGAGGTGTTCTAGGTTTGAGAACAGATTCCTCTGTTGACATAAAACATTACGCTACTAAATGAGGACAGTTTGTACTCTTCTACAAATGTGTCTTGATGATTTTTAGTTTGAGTATCTGTGCACAAGCCAACAGCTTTGAGTTTGAGCCTTTTCTTTATGGAGTGTGCTCAACAATGGAACTTTTATGAGATAAAATTACCGATATGAATCACACAATTCACTGGTCTTTTGCCAATGGATGTATGTCTTGTAGAGATATCAGCCTTTCGCTGTTGTTAATGGCTATGTAAGTATCAGCAGAAGTCATAGTAATATAGCACCTGTTGCATTGCATTACAGTATCTAGAAGCCATGTGGTTTTGGCTTCAAACTGAAATAAACCAAAAGACTGGAAGCTTCATAGACTTCAAACACACAAATATTATTAAAATTGAAAGAGCATTTGAAATAATATTTTTGAGTGTATAATCACAGCAGTTTTGTATGTAGTTGCCCATAATTTAGCCTTCAGGGGAAGTTCTGGTATTTTATGTACAACATATGGTGTATTGGTTTAGTCAAACTTATTGCCAAATTTGATCCACTTTTGCAATATCCTCTTAGTTGTAATTTGATGAAAATGAAATAGCCACTATTTGTTACATTCTGTTCAAAATGAGTAAGTGCCATGGGAAACAAAGTAAGACACATTTAGAGATGTGATAAATATTATTCAATTTTAGTTGATCGTACTCCTGACTAATAATGTTAGGAGCAAATGTCTGTTATGTGCTTTGTCCACACAACCAGTTTCAACGTTACAATTGGGGAATATTTCATAACATTTGGATTATGTGATGACTCTACAGGCAAAGGTTTGCCAGAATAGATAAAGGCTGCTGAAAGGCTGGAAATGTTTGACTGCCATGGCCAAGGCTATGACAGTGGGACGTCAAGGAGTGCAGGCAACTATTTTGCATTAAAACCTAGAAGCTTTTTCTGATCCTTGTGGAAGCCACAATTTAAATTTTCTTCTTGGAGATGTTGCAAAGTCCTTGGTTGTAGCAATTAACTTCACCGGAACTTTACAAAAATCTATACCTCATTAGCAATGTCAACATCTCATTGGGTTGTTTAAAAAATGAAAAGTGTTTCTGTCCAAAACTCCTGTCAGAAACATTATGGGTATGTTGTATAAAATGTGACATCTGATGATAAAATGAAAAGCAAGGTAATTTCAGTTGAACAGCAGTTTACAACATTTGAATCAATTGGAAGCCCAACTATTTGGTATGATTTTTGTAAAAGTAATTTTTGTCAGTAAACTACTACAGAGTCCCACCATGCACATAGATTTGGCCACAGTTAATCTGAAAGAGGTTTTACTGTGTTTAGAAAAAATATGGGGATACTAGGTTTACAAATTATTTGGTCAAAACTAAATAAATTGTGGATAAATGTAGAAATGGAATTCAAAACAGCACATCGAAACAATTAAAGAAGGCCAGTCCAGTATGAGGGAACCAATGAGCCAATAGAAGATGGCTAAGAAAGTTTTAGCATTAACTGTTTCTGAAGATAGTTGATACCACAATACCATAATATCTTTCAAACAAAGTTTGAAATGTATGATACACATGGTGAAATATATGGTTTATTTTGATATAAGCAAATTAGCTGTAATGGGTGAAATGAGTATTTTAAAATGTGGTAAATATTTTCATCTGGCATTGGAAGGAGGTCTAGATGAAATGGATTTGAGGAAGTGAAAATGTTAAGTATTATACCAGAGAATTGTAAAAGCATAAATGCAGTAAAATATATTACCAATAATAAGCTCTTTGAAATGTATACATATATGAATATAGCTTTAAAGATATTGCAAACAGCCCATGTCAGTGACTTTAGTGCAAAGTTTGTTCTTGAGACTAAAACTCATGGAAAACTACGTATGGTTGATGACTAGTCAGTGGCGCTCTTATTTATTATTGTTATCAATCATCAAACATGAAACAGTGAACATTTTAAATATAATAATATAATCTGTTAATTTGCTTCCAAAGGAGCCAGGAAAATTTTATAAAGTCATATATAAATATGTATTTTGAAACTGTTAATGTTTTTTGAAATTTTTTGTGATGTAACACAGCCTTATTTTTGTATCTGATGTGAATACGTTTTACTCTTTCTCCCTTTTCCTCTCGGTTTTTGTGTTTGTGTCCTGGCCCCCACAACATATTTACACCCGGTTTTGCAAGTATTGGCACCTGATACTGTTACAGGGTATCCTGTTGTTTGGAACTCCTGAACAGAAAGCAAAATACTTGCCACGTGTGACAACAGGAAAAGAAATGGCTGCATTCTGTCTCACAGAGCCTTCATCAGGTAGTGATGCAGGCTCCATCAGGTGAGTATGCTATGATCAGCTGCAATTCTATTTTACTGGCATGCTGTATAAGTAGTTAACTATATATATATATATAAATAAATGAACACCATAAAAAGCTTGTAAATAGAATATTTGATACCAAAAATGTTAATTATTACATTTCATTAACTTCTAATATGATGTGTTTTCATTTGACATACTGGGAAAAAATGTTTATGCTTAATAGTTTAGAGTTACACAGAACTGAAAATTTTTAAAAGCAGTTTTGTAAAATACACTGTAACAATTTCTCACTGATTCACAGGATGATGGCTGATGCATTCTCTCATGTTGATTGATTTAGTGATGCATGTTCTTCTTGGGATAGTTGATGGTAATTCACATGGTCAAAATATTTTTATTTTCTGGGAACCTTAAGATTTGTTACTGTTTTCAATGAAATACACTCATTCACACTTGACAACCAATTTTTATAAAAATTATTTTAATATTATCCTTACCTGGGTATCTTTTGAGTTGTCCTGTATGTCTGAATTTTTTTTAAATTAATACAGGATGTTCCATATTGTTTGATTGCCTTGTTAACAGGTCAAGAGCAATACTTTCTCCAGATGGAAAGCATTACATCCTGAATGGGAGTAAAATTTGGATTAGCAATGGAGGTCTGGCAGAGATTATGACTGTGTTTGCCCAAACACCTGTCTTGGATGAGAAAACTGGTATGGTGGATAGAGAGTTTGGCTGTAGGGAGGATATCAAGAGATGGCAGAACCAACTAAAACATTTGATTCCTAACATATTCTTTTTGTCTCACATTATGCACCAACATCTCCTCCTAAGTGTCATTCTCCATAATATGAAACAGTCTTACAATCCTTGCACTAGGTTTAGCAGTAGAACAGTTTTTTGTTTAAGATATTCCATTTTTATATTAAACTTAATCTTGGGGTTAAGGAAATAAGTAATCAGAATGTGTTCTGAGCCAGGCTGGGACCTGATAGTGGACTGTTAAGATGGCAGTGATGACCATGTCTCTTTCATTTCTTCATGCAGAAATTAATGATTTGATCCTGAAAAATCTCAGAGGAGTCCATGTTGGGAAATAAAGCAAAAGTAAACTTTCGTTCTGTTTGAAAGGAAATTTCAGTGAGAAGGCTGCTGTTAGTCTTGAATAAGGAATTTGAAACACAAAGTTTCTTGACATGGCAATACGTGCTTCATCCCTGGCATCAAATCAGTTTTGACTTCTTAGTTTAATGGCTTTTATTTTCAACTAAGTCCTGACAACTCTTACTTACAAAGGTGTAAAGTGGCAAGCAGAATCGTAGTTTTCATGGCTTGCTGTACCAGATGAGGGCAGGCCTGCATTGAGAAACACAGCCTTTTCCAAGACCTTTCAAGTTTAAATCATGTCACATAATTTCCTGTATTCTGAAGTCATTGAGGTTGTCTTTGACAAGGCCTGCATCAGTAATGCTTTGTTTCAGCAATGAAAGTATTATACAAGTAATTGAGCAGAAGTAACCTTCACAAGAGTTCTGCAGTGTTTTAAGGTGGGGGGATTCTGCCTGAAGAGAAATTTGATACAGCCTCATAACTCTCATAACCAGCCTGCAGAAGTATTTCCTTCAGCATAAGAAAGTTTATGTAATTGTCACCTCCATTTTCCTTTACCAGAGTGGCAGCTCCGGCCAAGACAGCCTTAATGATGGCATCCGTAATAGCAACTGCAGGGCCTTGAATCAAAAGATACACCATATTCATGTGGCTGTAATCATCCCGAAGTAAACCAAGCTGTGAATAAACTCCTTTCTGTCATATTGTTATGAGAGTGGGCTTTCCTTGTGTCAGAAAAAGTGAAACTTATATCAGAAGTTCAGCCAAGAACTTCAAAGCATGTCCTCTGGAAAGCAAGTCAGCTTCTATGGAGTAGAGAACTTCATATTCTGTTTACATTTCTTGTCAGAGTCTCTTGAAAAGATGGTGTTTCAAGGCCTTGGTTCTGATGAAGTTGATGACTTGCATGGTAGTGGACAGGACTTCTTGCAGGATTGTTGGCAGGGTCTTGGACACAAGTGCTGTATATGCCAGTGTACAAAGCAGTGAGTCATGATGACACATGGAACTTCTTCACCAAAACAGGAAAACAAGATGTATTACTAAGCATCACAAATACTTGATCTGTGCTTGGAGTACCAGGATTTCTCTTCTAGTTAGAGTTGTACTTTTAAAAGAAACTTTTTATCATTCTGAAAGTGTGGACATCCTTTGTGGTGTCTGAAGGGGCTCAGGGAGTAAAAATCTCTTTGTTGCCATCAGCATGCATATAGTGATGAATGCCAGAATATGGCCACGAGAGAAATCATTAGTTTCTTCCAGTTGCATGCTGAAGGGACATGGCATAACTGCAGATTCCTCCATGATATACTTTAAAATATAAGAAGAAACATCGGCACCTGTGGAGTGGATGACATCATGTGACAGAGGCCTTGCTTCAGTTTTTTGACTCCTCCCCAACCCACAAACCAACTTGACCATTTCCAGGTCTCATGGCTGTATCAAGTTCTGTCCAGTTATATGTGGCTCATTTTGCTTGGTAATGCAATAAGCAGCCTTCTAGAGTGCCTCAAGACAGGGCTTTTGTGTTGGGGAAGATTTTGTTAAAGTTCAGCGTCTTCAAATTGAAGCTTCTTTTCGTGAACTAGTTCCACACTGTACGGTGTCTGTCCATAGTATTAGTAGTTTATCACTTAGAGTCATTCTAACATTTCATGCTATAGAACCACTTAAGCTGAAAACATTGTTGTTTATTGACCCCAAAATTGCTTGTTAGTTGCTTATTTTAGGGTTTGTGGTTTTTAGTAGTTGGTAGTAGCTGTTGTAAACATGTTAGCAAAACCAAAGTTTGTATACAAAGATGTTCATGCATATGTGGTTTCCATATTATGCACATACACACATTTTTAAAGAGATTTTGACTGTTGGTGAACCATGTTTTGTACAGGTAAGGAGCGTGACAAGGTGACTGCATTCATTATTGAACGCTCATTTGGTGGTGTGACCTCTGGCCCACCTGAGAAGAAGATGGGTATCAAGGCATCCAACACAGCTGAAATTTTCTATGAAGATGTAAAGATACCCATCGAAAATGTACTTGGTGGTGTTGGACAAGGCTTCAAAGTTTGTACCCAGTCACATATTTATTTTCTTACCTGGACAGGGTTCATTTGCAGGATTTGACTAAATTAAATTTGATCTGGAATAAATGCAGATTTGTTCTCAACTATGAAATATAAAAAAATTAAATGAATTACAGTAAAATGTCGCTGTAACGAACGCCAGTATAACAAAATGTTCAGAATTGTGAAATTATTTTTAGGCCCCTTCCCTTTTCCCTATTTAATGTGTGTTAAAACATTTCATTTTAACGAATTTAGAACTTTCAGTAT
>JGI20166J26741_11321114_pt1 | contig 13979 bp, 6 predicted proteins | sample TergutCu122P5_FD_26741 | JGI IMG/M metagenome (IMG submission 26741)
CTGTATCCTCCTGAAGATGAGCACTTGAGGCTCGAAACATGTACAGGAGAATATTATTTTATGAATAAATAATAATCAGTGCATCAAGTTGGTAATTAACATATAGTCAATTCATGATGCACAGTCAGAAAAACATTAAGTCATAGAAAGTCTGTTTGTAAGACGGCATCCCTTGGAAAGTTTTCCTTATAATTAATACATGTTACGTTACTTCATCATACATGTGCAACAGTGTTATCTTCTTTTTCAGTTACCCTGTAATTCCTTCATATAACGAAATCTACTCTGTCTACCGCAGTGCCCACATCACTGCACTGCGTTTGAACGTACAGACTACAGACTGTCCACTGCTTCAGTCTGTTTCACTTCTGTAACTAAAACACATAAATTAATGAATAAGGACTTAAAATGATGAAATATGCTTAGGAGATGCATTAATAAAACTGTACATGCAACATATAGCAAACAACAGAGACTACAGCTCTCTTCTCTGAGAGCACCACAATGAAACCATTTACCATGTTATGTTAAAAATTTTGATTTTCCACAACTGGAAGAGGAAGGTGCAATTTTCCAACAAAATGGTGCAGCATTCCCATTTCAGCAACTCAGTGCAATGTGTTCTAAATGGTGTCCCAGCTCCCTGGCAGCTGTTTTATGTTAAAGGATACATGAAAAGGGAAATTGTGGACCTGAAATATCAAAGCATGAGATTATGGCATGCATTAAAACAATAATGCCACAACACCAGAAATTATGTCATTGTTACCTCAATATATGCCAAGTTCCAAGGGACAAAATATTCCTGCAGTAAATTACAAGAGAGTGTCATTTTTATTCATGTTTCATTCCATCATGAGGATGAGTCAAATAGAAACCTTAGAAGTGCACAATAAAATAAAATAAACCAAGAACCTACGATGTGCAGCTGCAGGCACTGGAAATCAACAGGGTAGGTTGAAAGTATGTACTCTTTAGGAAACATCTGGTGATATGACGAACACTAGCAAGTTAACATATGTTTCAGGTTTCTGTCTGATTCACCAAGTGTATATATTAAACACTGAGAAATGGAACACATTTCATGGTCACTGTATTACAGAAGACTGCAAAGATATGCAATACAAATCAGTAAACCAAACCAGCAACTTGCCACACAGTGTACAAGTATGCCCACATTTCACCCTGAATCCATTCTCAGAAAATTCTCGCTTGTTACTAACCTCTCAAGGTGCAAGTTTCATAACTTATTATATCTATAATTGCTGCACATACATATTTCTATGTACAAATATTAATACAGTAATAATTACAACAGTAACAAGAACATCTGTAATCTTTGGGCTTTGAATAAGAAAAGAAAATTTTAAAAAACCTTGATATTTATTGTGGGCCTTCAAAAACCCTCCAGTTACAAACTCTGAACCTCCATGAAATTTGAATAACCTGCCAGCTCACAACATCAGTCACTGTATAACACAAAACCAGCCAATATACAATGTCATTTGCACTTTGCTTATACTTAAACGCATTCTTTCTATATAGTTCATTAACTTGGAATATTTTCACACGCAGTTCGTTCTGTTAATACACATTTATATCTAACAAAAACATTTAACTATTGGTTATTAACATGTCAGAAATAAATCTGAACTAAACTACAGACAATAATAATTACATTTATATATATATTTATATATATAAATGAATACTTGTATGGCACATTTATTAACAATGATTTTATATATATATATATATATCGTAGATCTGTCAACATCATTTCTTTTAACCATTTTATACCAATGTAAACCTTAGCAGCAAATGCCCAACACTTAAATACACATTTTTTAACATCCAACAAACCATGATTTGCAAACAGTTGATAAAATCTCTCGGCATAAAATGCAAATTGTAGATATTTTGGTAATACTAAGTTTCAACAGTCTAAACAGACAACTAATGCTACAAGGTTGCTTCATCAACATTCTATCCCAATAGAATAGTTTTTTAGACACATTTCAAACGTGTAATCACATAATTCCAGTTAAATTTTCTGCAGTCCTCAAATCGGAAAATTTTAAAAACTGGAACATTAATAAAAAAATATTTTATAAAACTGAATTTCCTGCAGCAGTAGTATTAACTGGAGCACTTTCAATTTCTGTATCAAAAGGAACACCATTCCAGTTTGTTCTGGTCCAATTTGGACACCGATTTTAGACAACATTTGTGCACAGACTGAAACACAGGATGTATTGCAGTACATAATCATGTTACACTGAATACTGGACATTTACCAACATCTCATGTCAGTTAAAGACATTTCATAACACAGCTCCACACCTGCCATGGTGCATACAAACCAAACCTACTATGGTGAATCAACCAAATGGGTCTGAACCCCAATCCTCTTGGGAGGCAGATATTAGCTGTTTAATGTGTCCAACATTATACACTTCATACAATTACAAGCATTCATGTCATGCAGCTTCTGTGTGATTCTTAATCTCACTCACTACAGCAGCTTTATCAGAGAGAAAGCCTGCATCTGCCAGCTCATCCCATAAGAGCTGCCATGCTCAGGGAAATGATAAAAGAGGCATTCTGTATTAGTTTCAGTTTATTTGGCATTGATGGTAGTGAGGGAATGATGCTGAGCAACACTCTTTTGACTAAACTTTGGACATCGTGGAATGTACAATCAGACAGGCACGGTCCTGTAACGTAATTTTGAGGCACATTCATGCAACCACTGTTGCAGCTGAAAAGCAGTAAGCACTACATACTGTGAGAGTGCATTTGTAGACTTCTGTATCCAGCAAGCAATGTGCATGTGCCACATTGTCATCCATGGCTGCCCAGTTGCACAAACTTTCTCCACATTATCTCATAAATGCCACGATATTTGAAAAATATTATTTAACATAAGATGGGTTTTCATTTTCTCTACAAATTCTGTCTGAACATTTCTCATTCTGAGAAGTACTGAGTAAAATGAAAATTGTACACAGGTGTTGCTGTAAACTAACCGTTATTCTTGGCAGATTTTAATAAAATTTCAATTTTCTTGGCAGATTTGTGAAAAATCCTCAAATATCAAATTTCATGAAAATGCAGCCAGTGTACTCGTAGGCCAAGTGGTTCCATACAGACAGACAGGTATGAGGAAGCTAACAGTTGCTTCTTAAAACGTTGCGAACATACCTAATAAAAATGTGCACATTGTGTGTGTGTACATTTTTTTTACAATAATAATACACATAAATTAAAAATTTTTCTTTTCTTTCTGTCTTTTTAAGTGTCTGGTGCAGCTGTTAAGCTCTTCAATAAGAGGAACTAATAGACTGTTGCCTGAATTTCATTCAATTTGTTGCCAGTCAGTTCCTATACACCCCTGCCCCCTCTCACACTCTACCCACGGTATTCAGGGTAACCAGCACCCTGTTGTTCAAATGATGGCTGACTTTGGCTTTCTGCACCCTGTGTAACAGTGTGTTCCAACCTTATACTCTTGGATCATCACAATATGCATATTACAAATCATGCTGGATCAAAACGCAGTGCAATTTGTTTTGGTTTTAAACTGGTTATAGTTTCCTCCATTCTAGAGGAACGAACGGCCTCCATCATCAGGATGACTCAATCTGTTTCATTTGGCTACCTGCACATCTCACACTGTTGGCCCTGTAGGTGGCTGTTCTTGTAAGGGAACAGTGGAACAAACTCTTACTACATGGTAAAACCCCCCCCCCCCCACAAAAAAAGAACACATAAATTCCATTTCTAAACAATCACTGCTTTTAACAGGGGCAGAAAGGACACAAAGAGTAGTGAAAGCCTCCTTAAAGGTGCAGGGGTAATTCTAAGGATGGGTTGGTAATTAAATGCAAGGCATGTAGGGTGGGTGAGTATGGCATGGCTCCACTCTTTCTTAACTAAGCAAGGTGCAGGTAGCGGTCAGTGTCACACCCCAGCCACTTTACCCCCTGGAAAGAATCCCCAATACCCATAAAATATGAGGCTGGATATGGCCCAGAACTGGCATGGACATTTTGGGAAAAAGAAAACTCTCACACCCCCTGCTGAGAATTCAATCCCACATGTCCAGCTCACTAAATTGACTGAGCTATCCTAGGTCCCTATGACAAGGACTCATTCTGATCGTATAACTTGCAGTGCACTATAATGCATCCTGAGGAAGTCTGCAATGTTAGTGATACAGGATCATTAAAGAAGCAAATACTCCAGCCTTGCAGCATCAATTATTGCGCTAGTAACACACTTAACTGCAAACACATACTGTGGATGTACAGGTGCTTACAATGATATAGAAATAAACCTTATACTCAAAAAAATATTCTGTTATCTTGCCATGGTCTGCCTCTAAGCCAGTTTCCCAATACATGTTGATTGCCCACTTGGCATGCTAAGCTTGAAAATGTGTGAATGTATCAACAACCACGTTAAAAAACATGACAGTATCAGAAGCAAAATATGGTCAGCTTCCACAATGGTTCTGACACCGTCATATTCATATCTACAGCAATGAATTCACACAGGCTCATGGCGGCCCACTCTGCACCTACACAGAAACTCAACCTTAAGTCTGTTGTACCACAATGACCACTAACAAAATCATTTAAAAAAAACCTGATAGAAATGTTTAAAATTTTACCCAAAATGATTTGGAACTATAATAACTCATGACGAAAACAAGCAACCTTCCAAAGAAGAGCAGCAACTGCTGTTGTTCAGTGTATTTCTTCAAACATGCCAACTTAAATACCAGTGCTGAAGATTCATGTCTTCTGGGAAGCGAGGCTGTGTCTTTGGGTCATTGGCTCCCAGCATTTCAGAGGATCATGTCTCTCTCAACTTCAAGGGTAATCAGCCCACAAAGAATCACCATCTTGGGCTGATTACCCTTAAACATAAATCAACACATCAGGAACCACTCACCCAGCAGCGTAGTGTCACATCCCACAGGACCTGAATCTTCAGCAACAATATTGTCAGAAACTCAATCTGGCAGAATACCAGTCCTGCTTCTACAGAGAACAAAAAGTCCATAAGCAATGACCAAATGTTTACACAAATTATGAACACCTCATTAATGTATTTCATTTGGATATATGCTGCTGGCAGGTGCATTAAGATGATGAATGAAATTACTGCTGATGGTTATCAGACCATGGACAAGCACAGAACACACAGACAAGAACATCCGGGGAGAGAACAAAAGGATCTGATGATGACACAACAACCAAATACACTGAAGTACACAGCATTCGTAAACCATATGACATTTAAAACTTACGAATGTTTGACAGGTACTATCAAGTACTGCTTTAGAACCAACAATGTCTCATGAAAACTCTTCATGATAATAAAACCACCTCAGAATGTTGCAAATATACACTTAAATTTTCAACAGCATTACTGAATTACAGTTTTAACATTTTAGATATTACCTAGCTTTGCTTCGTTTGTATATGGTGGGGATCCACTCAATAGACTGGCAGTGTACTGTAATGTCCTCTGTCCATACAGGCTTCAGACTGAAGAGTTCCTTCTAATGAATCTGTCAACACTGACCTCCTACAATTAATTCCATAAAGCATATTCCTTCCTGATATGCTATCAGTTCCTCAGCTAGTCACAAAATTTCCCACATTCTGTGGAAATCAAAGGTTCAGTACCATCTGCATAACAGCCTACCACTTGTCCCTGTCCTGAGCCAGATGCCACCCAATCATGTTTCCTAAGAGCCATATTAATATTACGCTCCCACCTATACCTAGACTTCAAAATGGTCTCCTTACTTCAGGTTTCAGCATCAAAACAATGCTCTATCCATTTCCCTTCTCCCCCATGCATGCAACATACCATACCCCTCATCCACCTTCATTTGATCAGATGCATTTCCTACTACACATTACATCAATCACACATACACACACACATGAATGCATCATGACAGCAGCCATTCCAGACTGAACTAGAAACTGCTTTGCAATGAGGGCTCCTCCCAGCATCCACACAAGCAGTATGAGCCCGGATTCAGTGTGTGGCAGGGCAAGCAGCTATAGCACCTTCATCTTCAGGGTCTCCTTGAACTGTTTGACCCTGAACATAAGGGCACAAAATTCCTTCAAAACATCAGAAACTACTCACTCCATGCCAAAGCATCACACCTCAAAAGACAGCAGCACTGCTGTGAGATGCTCAAATCTTGAAGGAGAATTCAACTTTGTACTGTAAACTATACTGCAATAAATCTGGTGCAGGAGGAAGTGTGAAATACAAACTTACCACAGCTAGTAACTTCAGAACCTCTACCTGTCTTTAACTCTAATGACAAGGATGTAAACAAAGACTTAATAACACAGAGTGAATTAACCCTTCAATGACACTGGGTTTTAATATCCACATATGGCACAGTACAAAGGAGTCAGAAATTTAAGTTACCCTGAAATGCTTTCACACAGGACAGTGCATTGGGGCCAGCATTAAAGTGTTAATAAGATAAAGGGATCAAAATTCTGCCTCAAATTTCCTCTCCAACGACATCACAAACCAACTGCACAGGACTTGTTAGTACCCAGCATTATATTTCATATATGTCAACCTAACTGGCTGTAATTTTACTGTATGTACAGTTCCTCTGTTTGCTTTCAGCAAGTATCTCCTAAGAATCTAAATGTCACTGAATTCCTCCATTAATCCATATGGTCACCTGCTAAACCATACAACAGTGTCTGTCAAAGACCATCTGTTGGCAGCACCTTTTACTGAAACATTATGATCTGCCACTGTGATACGTGGGCATGTTCACAGTGTGTTCTGCAATTCCATTTCCATGAAGGATGGGTCAGTTCAAAGTAGGTTTCAAATTTCAGACTCTGTAATGGATGGGCATGCTCCAAGTGGGTTTTGAATTTTGTCTCACGGATGGATAAGTCAGTGGGTTAGGTAACCAGTCCAGCACTGTGCTGTGAGACTGTAACAGTCTGGTGGACTGAAAAAAGCACAGACCATGACACGCACACACCAGCTGCCTGCAGTGTACTAGACACTGGCATTCTTTTGTGGATCCCCTGATTTGGTTTTAACACATTTGAACTGTGACTTAATTATTGCATTCTGACCATTTCACTTTACCACAGACATTTTCAATAAGCCCTTCACATACAATATAAAGCACGTACAGGGTCATTATTTTATCTGACAACTAATGGTGTCACTTTTTATCGGTTCATTTATCCTAGTAATGTAGCCCACTCAGCCACCTAACCCACATATGTGGCAGAAAAGCAACAGGAAGTGACAAATGATAGTTGTCACATAAAGTAAGGGCCCTACACGTCCAAGAAACCCCATGTCTCCAAATCCCCATGACTTCCAAGAATTTGTGACTGTAAAGAAATATGAGAAAATTGGTTACAAAAACTCTGCCTCAGTAAATATTATGCTGCCTGTATTCTTAGCACTGCTGTGCAATAATGGAAGAGCACTTGGCTTTTAATAACATTATGTGATGTGATCAAGTGAAAAATAGACCACATTTGTACTGTAATATACGTCAGACACCTAATAAAGCACCTGACATCAATTATGTTACAACATTAACGTGCCATGACCCTGCACAGGCCCTGCATCACACAACTAACCCCCCCCCCTGTTTCAGTACCAACAATCAACAGTTGCAGTCTGGTCACAGCCCTGCAGTACAGCTCATCTGTTCGTCTCTGGACAGTGAAATTTTAAAGTGTACAGTTGAAAGCAAGATGATGGTCAACTGACGGACACACTTAATGTACAGAGCAGGCACACATTCTTCACCAGCCACAGAGCAAGAGGTGACCAAACCAGCATATTTGAAATGCCCCGTTCCTGGACGATAAAATGTAATTTGTAATACGATACAAACTATGAACGTATGATGCAGGAAAATCATGACCAAAAGAGCACAGCTGCATTACGAAGCCCAAATGCTCTGTCCACTAACTGCAACAGAAAGGGCCACACAGTTCCGTTTCTGAGACAAGACAAGTGTTAAAGCTGCAAGGACAGACTTCACCAGTCACCTTCTCTTAAGCTGCAGAGATCAATGTTTCTATCATTTCAGATAACATTCAGTGCAGTCTTTAGTGTAATGCTTTCATTTACACTTGTTACTCTGGTTACTAATTCCACAAACATATTCATACACAAATACTGATTTTCCTGTTCATATTCAATACATGAGTGGGAAAAAATTTCTCACCTAGCTGTCTTACATGGGGGATATGACACATACACACAGACTTACCCACTTAGGAAGCATTTCAGCATCCACTAATAAATACCCAGCTCTCATTTCTCATGTGGTGCAGCAATCTGCACTTTGCCTTCAGTGCCCCTTATCATTGCACCTTATGGCCACAACAGCAACAACAATTTAGCTGCAAATTTACCTTTTAATGCCAAAACATGTGAAATATTTCCACATGTTCTTGGACTAGAGACTGCATATGCATTGCATAATAAATTCACCAAGCATGGGGTGAGACGCTACACTTTTATAAACCTCTCCTTCTTAGATGTAAAAAACCGTGAAATTATCCCAAAGTTGAACTTTAAACGTTCCTGCAGGGATATATATTGCCACGGCCTTTCCTCTCAGGAAGGAAACTGATATGTTTAAAAGTGCCAGAACTGCGTCCCCCCCACCTTATCTCACTCTCCTGGTGCAGATGTCCAACGATCAAATTCTATGCCTGAGTCAGGACTGGTGCCAATAGCTAGTGGACTGAGGAAATGGGCAGGGCACTTACAGTCTGGGTCAGTGCAACAACGAGCCTCAGCTGCTGTGGACGTGGTCTGTGCCACAGCATTCTCAATAACAGTCTCAGATTCCGACTTCATTTCCTGACCTTCTGAACCTGCAACAAGCGGTGTGTGACATGTGAATATAAAGAGCAGTCTTCTGGGATGTGACACTGTGTCTTATGGTTAGAGGTTCCCATAGTTTTAAAGGATCATAGTGCCTTCATCTTCAGGGTTAAGTACACTCTGTTCAGTGTTATCTTTTGAGCTGCAGAAGGGACAAAGTTTAAGCACTATCTGTAATAAAAGTATCCCACAGGGTTGTGCCATGTGCTTAACCCTCATGATGAAGACAAGATGAAAGGTTTGGAAGTAACACACCCAGTGACACAGGACTACATTCCAGCAGTAACACACCCAGGGACACAGGGCTACATTCCAACAGTAACAAACCCAGTGACACAGGGCTACAGTCCAGCAGTAACACACCCAGTGACACAGGGCTACATTCCAGCAGTAACACACCCAGTGACACAGGGCTACATTCCAGCAGTAACACACCCAGTGACACGGAACTACATTCCAGCAGTAACACACCCAGTGACACAGAGCTACATTCCAGCAGTAACACACCCAGTGACACAGGGCTACATTCCAGCAGTAACACAGGGCTACATTCCAGCAGTAACACACCCAGTGACACAGGGCTACATTCCAGCAGTAACAAACCCAGTGACACAGGGCTACATTCCAGCAGTAACACACCCAGTGACACAGAACTACATTCCAGCAGTAACACACCAAGTGACACAGGGCTACATTCCAGCAGTAACACACCCAGTGACACAGGGCTACATTCCAGCAGTAACACACCCAGTGACACAGGGCTACATTCCAGCAGTAACACACCCAGTGACACAGGGCTACATTCCAGCTGTAACACACCCAGTGACACAGGGCTACATTCCAGAAGAACAGCATCATTGGCATCATTTTAATTCAAACTGCATGTCCAATTGCATTACAGACACATCAACATATAGACACACTTTCATTTCAAATAAACTTATTTAGTCCATTGTACAAAACAGACTTGGAAAGACAAAGTTAGGTCCTGTCAACCTGTACTAACAATGTATAAAAAAAATCTCATGTCTTCCATTATGAGGCTTCACACCCCCCATTTCAGTACCACCACTTTAGACATAATACATACTGAAGGGCTACTATATGTCATTTTTCCCCACACATGCAACCTCCTTTTTGACCCAAAAATTTCTGTCTGGGCAGGTTTTTTTAAAATTGTGAAACTGCCAGGATGTTTGATTATTTGTTATTTCCTAAAGCTTTTGCAATTTTAATGGCATTACATGCAACAAAAAAATTTATATTTTTTAAGAATTATGTAATTACATTACACTACCATTGTACAAGTCAAAACTAAACATGTATGAGTTCAGCAGTTGACCTTTGGAAGGTCTCAGAAAACTTCAATGCACAAGTTCTGAATAACTTAAACAATGTGACAAACATGCTTCACAAGTCTCATGCAGAATTTTATGTCCATGAAGTGTAAGAAAGTACTAGCAGAGAATTGTACAGAGATACTTTTATTTAATAAACAGTGGCTGCATCCTCTTTTTTTAATCTCCTCTTTTGCTGATGTCTTCTTTTACAGTCCATGCATGAAACTTGTCCTCTCCTCCTGGGATGGATATATGGCACCCCTACTATAATGTACATTCATTCTACACAACCTACTGATTTTAATAAAAACTTCAACATGTCAAGACCTAGACCAGTGGTTCCCAAAACATGCTCCACAGATCCTACAGGATCCATGACCATTTCTAGAAGGTAAGTGAATACATTTCTAAAATGGCTACTTTGAAGTTTACCTGTTGTTTTAATTGCACCAACAATGTTTTATTAAAAATAATTGCAGAATTTCTTTAACTGTGATGTGTTTATTTGTATATCTAACAAAGACAGACACCCCATGCACTCATGAAGTGAGTGACAATCAGGTGCATTAAGTGCAATGCATTATTATGTACATTGCTGGTATGTCTTGGCTGTTACCTTAAATCAGTTCTGAAACATTAAGTTTTAATTTTGGATACCTGTCACCCAGACACTATTTATGTAAGCAAGATGTGGAGATCCGTGGTTACATTTCAAAGCCAAAAGGGGTCCATGAGTAAAACCGTTTGGGAAACACTGACCTAGACACACACACACACACGTGTTAAATGATGATGACGCAGATAGTGGTGAATCACTGCACACAGGCAACATACTGATGCATTATGTTCATCCAGAACATGTAGTGGATGATGGTTGTTAAATAAGTAACAGTTACTGTCAATGACTAGTAATGTAGTCAACTATTAACACTGTACAGTATTACAGTAGTGACCAGGTTACTGGCTATCTGTTGGCACAAGGGATGACAAGGCAAGCTGCACCTCCTAGCAACTTCTATCTGTTTCAAAAACATCAACAGTGATTCAGGCTATGAATGTACTCCTAACATAGTAAATGTTTTTGAATGTGGTATAACATCTGCCTGACTGTTCAGAGTTGAATGTCGCAGTGGCCGCACTGTGCCACCTGCAGAGCTATGTACAGAGTGAGAGTGCTTAGCTAGCGAGTTATTTGGTCACTACCAATAAAAAGATTATCAAATGTACATGCACCATGGGTGTTCAAGGCAGCATATCTGAAACGCACATTATGGTATAAATGACAAACACTGCACAGACACGACTACGGTAATGACAGGTATGTGGAAATTTGGTCTCCACAAGAATGTCACAAGCATGGACAAGATACCTTGAGTTGGACTGGGTGCATCCTTTGGTGATCTGGCTAGCTCACATTCGAAATTATGTAGCTGTTGCATAAAATGAAAGTTGGGTGCTATGTTGGACTTGCGTGCACGGACCATGTTGAATGCATCATTCAGATTTAAAGAAAGTTTGTACATGAGGTAGGCAACTGTTATGGTGACTGAACGAGACACGCCTGCAAGACAGTGCACCAGGACACCCTTCTCATTGCTCCGTGCTTCATCTGTAGGAAGAACCCAAGAATTGAAACCAACTAAAATAAACACAGAAAATCACATCATATGCACTTTTTCTTACAGTAGACAATACTACAAAGACGTGCACAATTTAAACACGAGACACAAATATGACCTCCATCTGCCAAATTCAACCATCCCTAAATATAAAAAGGACAGCTGTATACATATGCAACAATCTTACATCTACAATTGTAAGTTCATACCACTCCCTCTATGTTATTGAGAAAAAAAAACTCCTACCAATTATTTAAAAAAAAAAAAACCCCCACATTGTCATCCATCCCATTTCAGAGACTCAGTCGAACATGAATGTCACCTATAATGTAACAACATCAATCGTTCAACTGATATTGCACTAAGATCTCTTAAATCATCAGTCCACGCATCTGTAACTGCAGCTTAAGACAGGGTGGTGCACAAACACAGGGGCATAGCTAGGTTGGGGCAAGTGGTGCGAACGCCCTGGGCAGCAGAGTCCAAGGGGCGGCAAAATTAATATTTGAAATAAAAAAAAATTTCTGCACTCAGCAAATTTTAAATTACTGAGACAAATAAAAGGAAATTCTATAAATGACAGTGATTTTTAAAATTAAAATTTGTACTGTATGTCAAGGATAGCCATCGCATCGCCACTGCACAAACATACAAACCGGCGATTAAATCTGACACTGTTTAGTTTTGTAGAGAATATGAGTTTCTTCAGGAAATTATCTACAAAATTTTCACAACTTTTCTGTCTCTTATTTCAACATAAGCTTCACCTCTGTCTCCTTTCCCAAAAAATATTAAGAAAAAGTAAGCTTATGATATCACAATGCTGTGCAAGCATATTTCAAATAGCAACCAGCTGATCAATTTTCATGAAACTTCGTATTGCGTTCACTTCTAAAATGTACAGACAATGGTACATGACCCTTAGAATTGATTATGAGGCTCCTTGACTTCAGCCGGTCTCTCAGCTTGTGTGAATATAAGATGAGGGACGAAGTCCAGAAGTCTCGTAATCCTACAGTGATATGAAAGTTATGTCATGTGAGGGCACACCAAAGCCATAATGTGTATTTCCTTACCATCACTAACAAAAACATGACTGACATGCAGGCTTTTCAATCAGTTTTCGTACTGGATCATGGACAAATACCTAGCTGCCATAAACATAACACTTCTGTTGAAGGTAAAATAACAAGATGGAGGCTGCACACAAACTGTCTTAGCTTGCAGCTTTATGGCAGTAACTAATGAACCATTGGAACTAAGGATAGAAATTTCAGTATGATAGTTGGCCATAACCTTATCTACACATGTGAACTGAAACATTTGTTGTGAGTCAATAATTACAAAGTATAGGCCATGCACAACTTTGAGGCTACATGTAACAATTTTAACAGAACCTAAAAAGCCTCTCTGTTTAAAGTTATTTGCAAAACAAAGAAACATTGCAATAATGGTACTATTAAGCATATAAGATTAGAAACCTATGGAATAAGAAAGCAGTATTTTCGAATTCTGCTTGTAACTCGATTCTCAGTACAGGCAAGAGATTTTCTCTTCTCCAAAACGTCCAGACTGGCTTTGAGGCATAAGGCTGACCACTTGCCTAGTGCTGACGTTAAGAATGGGTGGAGCTACACCTCTGCTGCGCTGTAGGCCTTCATGATGTGAGCAGGAACAACTCTGACTTTATTTAAATGGCATTATATTAGAGCGCAGGTTTCCACTGCAGGGTGTGTTCAGGTTATGGTCTCGTGAGTTGTGACACCATGCACCATTATTAATAGATGCTAACGTTTCGGGGAAAGATTCTGCCTCCATCTTCAGAGTTGAAGTGAGCGGGATAAGCAAGCAGTAAGATTACAGCCTGGGCCAGAATCTATGTCTTCTCCCACTCCAATGGGTCTGACCATGTTATGACCTTCCATGCAAATTGAATTCAACTGCACCTATTTTCCGCTCAGTTTGCAATCCGGTTCGACTTTGTAAAAACTTTCGGGATGTCGGGGCGGGTTTGAACTCCGAAACCAGATACGCCACTGCAAGACAGTTTGTATTAAAAGAAACCTTTATTTAATAAATTACAACC
>JGI20166J26741_11322226_pt1 | contig 13974 bp, 7 predicted proteins | sample TergutCu122P5_FD_26741 | JGI IMG/M metagenome (IMG submission 26741)
TGCCAAACGTAGGTCCATATATATACGACGTTAGCATTTCTGGCTTTACTAGGAGCTCCATATATATATATGACATTAGTAGCCTAAGGGTTAAGGTTCTCGCGGCTGTAACGATGAAGACTCCCGCCTTCTAGTACGCGATGTCGTGTAGTTTGGTAGAGAAATATTAACATTTCGGAGAAAAGTTACTATCCTGTAGGCGGAGGTAGAAGTTTTTTTTTATTTAACATTGATACATACGTAGGAAACTACATAAAGTAACGTTACAGGAGACAGGGCTCTTCCAAGTCCTGCTCAGTTTTCCAGTTCTATGACAGTATTTCAATTTACATAATATCTAAGCCTGCCCACCATTGCAAAACCCCCTCCCCACGGTTTTACAGCATCCTCAGCAGAATAAGAGAAGCTGAGGCCTGATTTTCCTCTTAGATTTCAGACGGCGGGAGAAAAGAAATGTGAACTGAAAGAATAAAAGGGAAGAATATGGCAAATCGGAATAATATGACAGGGAGAGAGACAAGGATGCTGGAAATAGGCGTAACGCCTGGATGAAAATAAGTGGATTATGAAACATTCACATAGTATGTGCTGAGAGCTGGAAGACGAGTTGTGAGTTCTTGAGTCCGACCGCAGTGTGAAAATGTGACTATACAGGATGTTCACTTTAAAACAAGCTAAATTTACGTGTCGTTGTGACTGTATAGTACAGCATTATTACGTGCAATATGCAAATAATATGCAAAAGGTTTTCCTTTATAAAACACCTAATCTCACAGCAAAATAATGTTCTAAAACGAAAATTATCTTATAACTGCGCTCTTCTGGGTTATTCCGCAGAGAGTAGTAGTAATTTCTTACCGACGTTTCCGGACACCTTATCGGTCCCATTCTCAGGGTTGGCATATTTTTTTGCTGATCCAACAACCACTGTTCCTTCACTCAAGATACACCGAAAAGAACAGAGTTTTTGTTAGCTTTGCTTTCTTTGTTGCTTTGTTTGTTTTGCTCGCTTTGCATGCTCGTTACTTTACGGAACAGGCGCTGAAAACTGCAGCAAAAACCGGTTGGGATAAATCTGCCTATAGACATTTGTCACAACAACGATCAGTAATTCTGCACATCTGCTCTATATAATGATCATGATGAAAATTTCGTTAACTTTTATGAGATAATGAGAAAAAAAGGCACGTGATTAACGTATAGAATCACACTGTGGCGAGTTCATATAACCATTGTTGCTATGGAAATGCACAAGCTATTTCCCATTGTCCCATTTTTGGCCTGCATCTGGTTGTAAAACCATAAAACCGTTGCATTCTACCGCGGAAAAGCAAGAGAGGAGTCTCTTTGTACCCTTTCGAGCTACAAATCATCGTCCTGTTGTGAACAATCTAAACGCACTTTAGGTCTTCTTATAAAGTGTACGGATTTTTGTTTTTGGATTTTAAACAAAACTGCAGTTTCTCAGCAGATTTTCGTATAAGTCCGCAATAACTAATTTCACGAAAATCCAAACAATGGGAGACGCCCTAATGCGTACGGACTGAAGGAGGGGCGGACGGATAAGCATAACGAACCTAATAGGGGCTTTTCGCTATTTATGAGAACGGGCCAAGTAAACGAAACTCATCTAGCTGGTAACTGAAGGGACAGATTCAGAGAGCTTCCATTAAACTGTTAGATACTGAATAACAGATACATTTTTTTCTGAGTGTTATTATCATTTTAGCCATATCAATGTTGTTGTTACCTGACTCTCACGTCAAGACAATTACGTAGTTAGAGATTAAATTCACTTTGTACTTCATATTTTTGGCACGCAGGTGTACTTTAGCGTTTCACTTACGTCATTTTCGCTGGAACTCTTTTCACTGAACTTTGAAGAATAGATAATTATAAACTCACGGTTTACAAACACCTGAAAATACTGTTGTTGTTTTCCACGTAAAGGTAAACAAAAAGAAATTTTAAATAACCGGTCAAAGAAAGGCAGCTCCTTTTCTCCTCGAAATACGTGAACCAGGCTTACTTTTTTAGAACAGAAAAGAGAGATCTTTGCATCTCTGTGTATGCGTATTATGTGGCTTGACACATTACATCTTTCCTTTCCGTTAAAATAATGGGGCGGAGAGAAAGAAACGAGAAGCAATGCGGGAGAATTAAAGGAATAAGGTGAGAAAGTGAACGAATAAAGTGAGTGACGAAAAGAAAATAAGACACCAAAGGAAGACAGCAAGCAGGATTATAAAAAAGAATACATAAAAGAAGTGAAGAAAAGTCCTCATTAATTTCCAGAGATGGAAAGAAAGGAGAAGCGAGTAAGAAGGGTGGTAAAATCCCCCTCGACTTTCGCTGCAAACTCCTTCTTTTCACTAGCCATACCAACTTCCAGGTTCCAAATTCTCTCTCTATTCTTCTCTCCGTACATTCGTTCTTCTTGCTGTGCCCTCCTACCGAACGAAATCGCCTAAGTTGCGGTTTAGAAGGATGCGAACACAGCCATAGGAAGACTTAATTAAAAAGCACAAATTGAAACTCTGCAAGCCAGCGATGTAGACATCTCTCTCGTTGAAGCGATGAGCGAGGGAAGGGGCCCTTCAATCTAGCTCTCACAAAGTTATGTTCGGAGAACCGCTAATTGCATACATTTCCAGCCAGGAGTAAAAACAGTAAAAAAAGTGTCATTACACTTAAAAAGAGATGGAAAGTGACTCAATGAGAAACATTTATTTACATAAATGCGATGAACAATTTGACTAATGAATGTGCAATTTGGAAATGTAAATCTTGTAGTTCTACTGCTTCTACCAGTTCTTAAACACCTTCCTGCAAGCACAGAGTAGTGTGTATTTTATTGCGGAGTTTCAGTTCAAATGCAGGGAATACGTCGCAGCTTGCTGGACACAATAATCTATAGTAGCATTTTTCTTTCATTTCTACAGGTAAACTTTAGGTCACTTATTTTCGTGGCGCTGCGGCTCGACACCGACCCGTGGCCTCATTCTTGAGGTTTCCAGATCACACACAACGACACACACAGTCGGTAGAGCTCCTTTATACGAGTGATCAGCTCGTCGTCCGGACTTCTACCTGACCGAACAAAATACACACAACGAACAATTATGACCACAGCGGGATTCGAACCCACAATCTCAGCAGCAGAGTGGCCACAAATCTATGCCTTACACCGCGCGGACACTGAGACCGTCCTTTAAAGTCGTATACACTTCCATAACTAACAAAATAACTAACTAACTAACTAACTAAATTCACGGTGCAGAGTCCTTCTTGAGGAGCTAATAGGTTCTAAGCTACTCAGTTCCTTGCATTTTATGGAAACCGTAGGTTCACTACCACGTTCACAATAGCGCGCCACCTGTCCCTGTTCTGAGTCAGTCCAGTCCATGTCCCCATCCCAATTCTTGAAGATCCATTTTAATATTATATTCCCATCTATCCCTGGGTGTTCCAAGTGGTCTCTTTCCCTCAGATTCTTCCACCAAAATCTGTAGGCACCTCAGCTCTCCCCCACATGTGCTACGTGCCCCGCCCATCTCATTCTTCTTGGTTTGATCACCCGAATAATATTTGGTGAAGAGCACAGATCATTAAGCTCCTCATTATGCTGTTTTATTCACTCCCCTGTTACCTCGTCCCTCTTAGACCCAAATATTCCCTTCAGCACCGTATTCTCAAACACCCTCGGCCTACGTTTCTCCCTCAACGTGAGAGACCAATTTTCACATCCATAAAAAAACATACAAAATTATAGTTCTGTATATCGTATTCTTTATATTTTTGGATAGCCAAAGATTCTGCACCGATTGAGAGCAATCATTCCCTGGCTCCAATCTGCTCATAATTTCTTCCTGAATGGAATTTCGATTCTTTAGAATTGTTCCCAAATATCTGAACTGTTCGACCTTTTCAAATGACTTGCTGTCCAGTATTATGTGGTGATTTTGTCCTGCATTCTTTTCTCGAGACATGACCACGTACTTAGTTTACTCAGCATTTACTTCTAGTGCAATCTGCTTCCTAACAACTACTAAAGGTTCTGTGTTTTTCTTTATTATATTTACGCTTCCGCCCAATATATTAATATCATCAACATAAACTAGACGCCGATATGTACCATTTAATTACAAGTCCTTCTGGTTTAATTGAACTCTCCTTATTGCATATTCTGAAGCACAGTTAAAAAGAAATGGTGATAAAGCATCTCCTCGTTCCAAAATATTCACAATAAGAAAACATTTCAGACAAATGTTTGCCTACACGGACCCTTCCATAAGTTTTTTTAGAACATTTTATTAGCCTTTATTTTTTCACGGAGATACCAAAGTCAATGAGAATATTATACAAGACCGCCCTCCTAACTGCTTCTTAGGCTTTTTTGAAATCCATATAAATAGCTAGCGCACTGCCTCATTTTATACCAAGTCTTTCTCAAGTATTTGACGAATACAGAATATAAGATCAGTAGCGGACTTGTTGCGTCGAAATCCACACTAATGCCCCCAATAATTTCTCTGAATATGGCTATAACCTTGACAGCAGAATATTAGGTAACGTTTTGTATGCAGACGACAAAAGTGATAAGCTTCTAAAATTACTATAATCTGTTTTATCACCCTTCTTATAGATAGGTACAATGATCGAATATTTCCACTGCTGAGGCAAATTCTCCTTATTCCTAATAGAACTAATAAGTTTTTGAATCTCAGAACTGAATTGTCCTACCTCCTGCTTTCATCAGTTCTACTGGAATTTGATCAATAAATGGTGATTTGTTTCTTTTTAACTTTTCAATAGCCATCTCAAACCCAAAGGCACTGGACTCAGGCAGTAATGTCTCTTTTGTCTGTATTTCAGTCTGGCTAACATCATTAACCCCATGTACATCCAATAGCTGAGAGAAATATTTCCTCCACCTAACCAAAATACTGTTTGTTATATAAGTTCTAGGTTGCTAACCCTCCTTAAATTCATTGATGCCACTAAACAACTCTCTGATATTCTTGGTATTATTGTTGTTAGTTTCAAGTTCATCAAATTTATCTTTCAGTTATTCCTTCTTTTTGTTCCAGAGATGTCTACTAACTACGCGTTGTGAATTGCTTAGATCATCTACATTGTTTTTTTTAATATTCTCTTCAATGTTCTCCCAAGCTTTATTGAAGTCCTCACTATCACTTAAGTTCTCCAAAGCTGCAAACCTGTTTGAGATCTTAATCTGATACTGTTTCCTAACCTCCAGCTCAATTAACTTCTTGAGATTAAATCCTTCCACATCCCGTTTACTTATAGCCAGTTTTCCCTAACTTTTGCAACCACCAGAGGATTATCAGTATCAGAGTCAGCTCTCCTGCAAGATCTTACATAGAATATACTTGAATGCCATCTCCTTTCTATCAATATGTAATCAATCTGATTGTGAATCTTTCCATCAGGAGAGATCAAAGTGTATTGACGAAAGTTTCGGTGCGGAAACATAGTGCTCTTAACAACTTCCATAAATTGAGTGTAAACTATTACCCCATGAAACCAGAACATTGCCATAATTCATATTTATTTAGTGCCAGAATTTAATTTACTATTACAGATGACTGTAATCCACGTCACTCCATTTATTTCCTTAAGCTTACCACACATTCCTGGACTGCTGTTATAAAACACAAACATGTCTTTCTTATTCTTTTCGAGTGTAGTTTTCCTTATCTCCAATTTTCTGCGGACATTTTGTACTTAGGTCTTGTGACATATATTGTACAATTTATTAAATAAATATAGGCAAAAATTTGTTAATGTTTTTTGCACCGTGCATTGTTATATAATTAAAACACACAAACCAACGAAATGCACAATTTTCTAAATTAATATTTAATTTTAATTTGTCTTGTCTCCTATGAGGGGGTGCTGATAAGTCCGTAGCCCGACTAGGAAGGAAAGAAGCTACAGCGACCAACCTCGAGATTTATTCAACACACTTCCCACGAAGCTCAATAAAATTCTTAGCCCGTTGCTGCAACTTTTGCAAACCACTCAAAAAAATTCAGATTTTGTCCATCCAGTCAGGTTTCCACTGTAGCAATGACTTTCGCGACGGACGAAAAATGGCGCCCTCTCAATTGTTTTTCAGTCCAGGGAACAGGTGGTAGTCCGATGGGGCCAGATCCGGAGAATAGGGTGGGTGATCTACACATTGGAAGCCCAGGTAGGCCAGTTTCTTCCGGGTTGCAAGTGCCCGGTGAGTCGGGGCATTGTCATGCTAGAATAAGACCCCCTTGGTGAAATTTCCCGCGGCGTTATTCTTTCAAAATGTCCTTCAATTGCACCAGCAGAGATGAGTAATACTCCGCGTTGATAGTTTCGTCCTTTGGAAGATAATCAATGAGGAGGATGCCGTCTTGATCCCACAAAATCGAGGCGAGAACTTTTCCAGCGGATTTTTGCACTCGGAATTTTTGGGGAGGTGTGAGCCGCTATGCCGCTACTCCATTGATTGTTGTTTTGTCTCCGGGTCATAGTGATATAACAAGGTTTCTTCTATGGTTACCAATTGCGCCCTACAGGAAATCATTTGGATCGCGCCGAAAGGATTCCAAATGTTGCTCAAGACGACTGGCAGAGTTCATGTTTTCGATCCGCGTTTAGGCATTTCGGGCCCCACTTCGCGGAGAGCTTCTCAATGTCAAAATCTTCATGAATGATGGACCCAACCCACTCACGTGAAATGCCCAGTTGCTCAGCTATTGATTTAGCCGAAATCCGACGGTCTTCCAAGATTAGCTCGTGAATTTGATCATTAATCTCCGGGGTGGGCACTATTTCGGGTCGTCCAGGACGAGGCGCATCACAGGTGGAAAAATCACCACGTTTTAACTGGGCCAGCCAGTTTTTGACGGTGGCATGTTCCCCTAATGTTTCTGTCAGAATGACGTAAATTTTCTTCGGCGCCTTGTCTTGCAGGGAGAAAAACTTGATGACAGGTCGCGTCTCGATGTTGTTGAAATCGCGCGCGTCGCCTGACATGCTTCCTTTCAGCATCTGTAACAAGAAAAGTCTTGTAATTCGGCATATGAACAGACACCTCTTTCCAACGACACTATCGATTCCGTCCTACGACATGGCGAAGTAGGTCGGGTTAAGGACTTATCAGCACCCCCTCGTACATGTTTCGAACCTCTTAGGTTCATCCTCAGGGAGATATTTGTGTATGCATTATGGTATGTTTTACCTGCGTTGGTGTAAGCATGTAGGAGAAAACAGAAATCAAAATTAAACATTGATTTAGAAATTTGTGCATTTCATTTGTTTGTGTTGTATAATAATAAGTATCTAATGATGTCATGTTACGGATTTGTCAAGTGTAAACTTTGGAAACTTCTAGAACTGAAAACGCATAGCCTGAGAGAGAGATACCAGCGTCTCTGGGGAATGTTGGTACCTGACTCCCTAGCTGCACGTTTTCACACCCTTGACGACAGCAAATTTCACAAACACCGCTGTGAGAATCTCAAATTTCACTTCTAGTTCAAAATTTTAAGTTAATTGTTCAATTCACTATCAAATCGCATATTATTTTAAAGATTTATTTTATTTAGCGCTCGCGTAAACCCACCTAATTTTATGACATTCTCTTCTCTATTCTACTTCACATTATGTAGTCATCGATAGAGAATTGTTAAAAATACGTAAGGAATATATGCATAATTTTGTACGAATTTTGAATGCGTTGCTAAATGGGGCACGTTTCACATGACTGATATTGCCTCCCGCAGAACATCTTCGATTCCATAATCCCGATAACATTGTTGAAGAGAAATTACGTATTTTCTTATTGCATTGTGTCTTTCAGACGTTCTTAATATATATTTATGTAAATAAATAAGTAAATAAATATATGTAAACGAAGTTGTCACATTTCACTAGTTTATAAAAGTCCATGAAAATTCAATATTGGCAGCTGGTTGAAACACAAATTCCAATATACCAGATGCCCACAATATGTGAATTCTTCTGAACTTTCTTCGAATTACGATGGTAGGCCTATAGAATCTCCATACGTTTTAAAGAGTTTGAGAGAACGGTGGGCAGCCTAAAATTAAATTTAAAAACGAAAAAAAAAAAATCCGGTACATGATACTGGATTTAATGCCAGGCTTTCAATTGAGTTACTGGAATGTTTTCTCGTGAGAAACTTCGTACCAGCTTCAGTCACTTCTCTCCAGCTTACAAATAATCCCTGCAGCCAGACAGCTTATTCCAAAATAAGCACACGTTTCTAAGAAACCTGATAGGTCTCGACTGGAGCACGCAAACGTATATCTGAAAGACATTCCCAGCAATAAGATCTTCAGCGTTTAGAAACTGATACAATTTCCAAAGTTTAACAGAATTCAAATTTTCGGTAATTATATCTGTTGTGGGCTGCAATTTGACAGTCAGATGGGTCAGCAACGGCCTCTTGTTTGTTTGGTTCTAAGACCTACATCATCTGTGGCTTCAGAGCTTTCGAACATATACCCTACACGAGAAGAAGACGGATTATTGTCTGAGGCAAATTCAACTTACGGATAATCACAGTACTGACTTTTCTTGGGTTCTGCAGGAAAAGCATTTCCTTACACAATTCACTGTTTTATCTGTGACACAGTCGACCCAGAATTTCCCACTTGTAAATAACTTGCTCTTCATAGTGCTGACACCAGGAATAAATGGGGTTACGTTATGGTGGGTTCTCCCTGCAGAGACTACAAGACTCAAGTTGCGCACAACTTGTGTTCGCAAACTGGATAACAAAAAAATGTCCTTTCTGTACAAAAGCCACTTTCACTGCACGTGCGAATCTGACAGACGGAAAGGGAATAAATTTGCGGCGGGGGATTTAAAAAGCCATTCAGACTTTCCTGTAGATTGCTACATAATTCACTGTCACATACGCCTTATATTTCACAAGTGTTTGAGGTTGTTTACTTATTTTTAACTTCCCTGAATATTAAATATCCATCAGTCCTGCAAAGTCCAGAGTAAGCGCAATATTATAAAACGCTTTTTTCACAAAACTGTAGGATATCATACGGAAAGGATGACGTCATCTCTTACTGCTTTCATATGGAGTACGGAATGCAGTGAGAGTGTCCTTTATTGGGTCTGGCTCAGAGATGCTTGTTATTGCTATAATAATCCTAATAGTATGTCTGGTCCGCAACAAGAGGCAATATTCTGATTACATACAAGAGCTTCAATCCCAGAATGAACATTTACAATGGCACAGACTGTTAACAAGATAAAATCTTCATAGTCACTGAATCGAGAACGTAAAATCTCACAACAAGGGTAAATTTTCATGGTGTATCCGTAAATATATTTTTGATTTGTTACTGTTGTTTCTACGTACATTGTTTTAATGGTTTTACATTTTAATTGATTACGTAAAACTGAAAGCATCCTCATTAATCCTGGGATCAAGGTAATGCTAATACCAGTAAAAAAAAATATTTTTAATCTTAAAAATGTAAAACGCAAAACACAGTAACAACTTGTTTCACTCGAAGTACGCTTTGTTCCAGCTTACCAAGATGACTATCGTTTCTCTTCCGCAAGCAAATTCTTAGTCAGCATAAGTCGGTACGTGTGCTGGCGTACCGCCTTCACATCACTCTCACGTAAATTTCTGTTTCTTATGAATGTTCTATTTGTTGCTTGTACGAGTATTTGATCTCGCCAACCCCAACTTCAAAGTGAAATACATCTTTATATTAAACTTTTAAATGAAACCAACTTGGTGCACGCTTTATTCTTAGTGTATTTCGTCAATTTTATTTATAAACTCTACATGTTTCGGACCTCTCCAGGCCCATCATCAGGAGGAAATTGTATTTATGCGACACTAAGTATTTGTTGTTTTGTTTAGCTGACATTCTGGTATGCAGATCCCCTGTGTGTGTGTGTGTGTGCGCGCGCGCGCGCGCGCGCACACACACACACACACACAGGGGACCTGCATACCAGAATGTCAGCTAAACAAAACAACAAATACTTAGTGTCGCATAGATACAATTTCCTCCTGATGATGGGTCTGGAGAGGTCCGAAACATGTAGAGTTTATAAATAAAATTGACGAAATACACTAAGAATAAAGAGTGCACCAAGTTGGTTTCATTTAGAGGATTATATAGAGATGCACGTTCACAGAACATAAAGTTTATATTAAACGTTTGTCATTAGTCGGTATGCAGTGAATTAACAGATATGGATTTCTTACGCGATTACAGTTGCACAAAAGACCAGTTAAGGTCTGCATAAAGTGATCGAAGGAAAGTTTTTTTTTTCCATATTATCATAAATAGTAATAAAGTTAGTTTCAAATCTATGTTAAACCTCCAGTTAACCAGTCCATTAAGGATGGACATGGAGTTCTTATTTCATCTTAGAATTTTAAAAATATTTTTAAGGGGGAAGGAGGTGAACTGAACAGAAGAAAAGCATAAATATGTAATTACAACATTTACAAAATAAATTACTCATTTTAAAAACGTAATTTAATTTCGCAAATATTTACAACAGCCAGAAAATTTTAAGATGTTTAATTAATACAAATGAATAAGAAAATGTTTAATTTATAAGCCTATATAATTATATTCTGATTAGTTTAATAATTACATAGTCCGTGTCTGTTAAATTTTGTAACAGTTTGCATTTGCGAGTTGAGAAATAAAAAAAAACCTGGTTGGAGAGCTATAAGGGAAGGAGTTCGTTGACAGACTTAGACGAAGATAGGAAAGTAATGGAAGAACCACACGGATGTGTTCATGGAAATGAAAGTTAGAATTCCGCAAATGCCAACGGATATTTAACCAACTGGGATAAGACCAGGTCCTCAAAAATAACTTTATTTAATGGGGATTTTCTAAATAACCATTTCATTACACTCTGTAAGTTTTCCTTAAAATCTCTTCAGGTCCTAATTCTCTCTCTGTTTTCATGCAGTGCCTCAGACAAATAATACAACGGTATGAAACAGCCTACTTGAACCATCCATACATTAGAGCGCTGGTTTACACAATTAGGCCAATTCATTTGCACCACATATGACAAATATTTAAGCAGTTATATCATAAATAAATACTTGGTACAGTCGTGGAAAACGCCAGAGAAAATTCAACAGTACCTCAAAGTTCTCACAGGTTCATCCTCACAAAAATCCTCTGAAACACTTTTGCCACCTGTCAGCAGCTTCCTGAATTAGAATCCATTTCCCCACTTTTACTTTCACCCTCGTACCTTTATTCTCTCCCGTCCAATCAAGACTACCAATTCCGGTTCTCGCCGTGAGTTTGTCGTTCAGCTTCCCTGACTGCCTATGATCACATTCTCCTTTCACTCTGTTACTCGAGATGTTCTATGCACAAAGCAGAGCCTTCTGAGGAAAAGCTGATGTATGACTGAAAGAAAGTTCAGAAGTGGTGGAGGAGCTTACTGCTTCCATCTTCGGGCCAGCTTGTGGTGGCAGCAGTATCATTGAAACTTTAGAATCTTCAAACAATAAAGCCTAATTTGTTGTTCGAACACAAAATTATTCGTGTACACTATAGTAACGAGCAAAATGACTGGATCCTTAATAAGTTTACCATAAATTTGCGCATTTCAGATAACGAATAAACATAAGTCAGCAGTGTAAAAATAATATACACAAAGATGTTTTATTAGTACGGAATACCTTAACATTTATTCAAAAAGTAGGGCATAAATCAAAAGAACTCAGTTCCAAATTAAAATTGAAACTGCTCCTCGTAACGTAAATACGTTTGACTACAAAATTAAAGATGTATCATTTGTTAGATCAGGTGGGCTTTTGTTGCTTTATCAGTCAACCTTTGAGCTAAACGCAGTGCTGTTCCGGACGTCAAATTTTCTTAACAAAGTCGCCAATATGCACGTAGGGAGGAATACAAGGACTGATAGAGGGATTTTGTAAGAGCGATTAATTCTCCGGTTTGTTCTCGTAGAATACACAGGGGACTCTTGGTTAGGAGGAAGACTACTAGCTTCGCAATAACGGCTTGGAAAAGTGAACTTAGTAGATATGGGTCAATTACCGAGATATATATTCACCGGTACTTCACCTGTCACAGAAGCTCTTACAGTATTTATATGCTAAATATTTTAGCAGTTCATTCAAATTAACGGTGTAACCTAAAAGCTCGCCCATTCACAGAAAAACGTGTGAATTTTTATTACTTATAAAATAGATAAAATTTCTTAATTTTTATCTTCTTATTATCTGCAGTAAAACTTTCATTCTTATCTTCTTTCCCTTCTCTTGAGCCGTATCCCTTCGTGAACTGCAGTCTTCTCTTTCCAGATAACTAGGACCATATCCTCCAAACCCTTGTTTAAACCACTGCATTCCGCACGCCAATTATGTTCGTTTTCCTCTTGTAACTACTCCCCTCCTCTTTCAAGCCGGAAGTGGGTAATGTAGGTACATTACGTTATTGTCTATGGATTCATTCTGTCAGTATTATCATATCGAGTGAATGCCTATTCCCGCTTTTAGCCTAAAGAATTCACACTCAAGCGCATTGAAGCAGAGCAGATCGAGCGAGAGATAATAGAAGCTGAGAACAAAATCAGTCCTCCAGGTGGACAACAGGCAACTTCTGAAGTCAAGTTCAAAACGCTTCTAAGTTTGCACCATCAGCTCTATATCATTTATAACATCTACCGGTATGCCTCAATAACTTTACAATAATTAATTGCATTTAAATTCCAGAAAAATCTACATTAATTTCTTGATGGGTGTACTTAAGAGTTACAGATAGAATGGTCCGCAGTAACAAAACAACGAACATCGATGTCTTTTTCAACTAAATGCGCCTATTTGTTTTCACGAACTATGAAATTTCAGTAATAAAATATATCATGATCTCAAAAGCGTAAAATCATGAAAGTTTATTTTTAATGAAGTATTAGTACTCGTATATTCTGGAGCCAAAAAAATCCATTAGATGGTTGAATGACAGTCTCTTTGCAAAGAGCAAGAAAGAAGTCAATCTCACTTAGTTAGTGAAAAACAGATGTTGACAGAGCTGAAGGTGACCTGCGCAACAACAGGAGAGTTGTGAAAGCCGATTTACTAGCCACGTGGTCTCATCACGATTCGTCGGAACCACTCCGAATGTTCGAAATAAGTATATTAAAATAGGTAACTATGACAGATCAAAACTCCAAATATCGAGTTCATCTGTTGTAACTCTTCATTTTTGCCGCATAATGTTATTATGATTCTCACAACAAGGTCATCTAATTCCCACATCCGCTCTAACCAACTGAATTTGTAAATGAGCGGTGATGTATTGTACAAAAGGAGGCTGTTTTACAAAGGGAATACTTCAGCGTCTTAAATTCTTCTCGCATTTCATTTCTGTTTGGTCGAAATAAAACAAACATTCTGCACAATACCTAGCGTTTTTTTCACTCTGACACGTCAATTGTAATGTTTTAAAATAAAACAAGATAGGCAATGTACATATAACGTAACATTGTGGGACTTTCCCTTAACCACTGTTGCAGTGGATAAATACAGGGTGGCGCACGAAATGTCATACCATTGATTGTGCACGTAACACATTTTTATTATTAAAAAACATTTGACATCTGGTACAGAATAAATCCCCATAGGTTGGAAAATTGTTCCTAATGAAGAACATGTTCAATGTGACCAACGTTTCGCCTCACAACCTTTTGCAAACGAACCCTTGCATTCGTCACAACTTTTCGACACAAGTCTTCAGAAAGCGCGCGGCACAACTCCTCCTTTGGAGGCCAGAAAATGGAGGCCAGAAAATGTAGCGCAGCTCAGGGCCCACATGGTGAAGTTGTGCCGCGCGCTTTCTGAAGACTTGTGTCGAAAAGTTGTGACGAATGCAAGGGTTCGTTTGCAAGAGGTTGTGAGGCAAAACGGTG
>JGI20166J26741_11324448_pt1 | contig 13972 bp, 7 predicted proteins | sample TergutCu122P5_FD_26741 | JGI IMG/M metagenome (IMG submission 26741)
GGGGGGGTGGAGAGGCGGGAGGGGGGGGGACAAACAAACTTACATAACAAGGAACTTCGTGACACACTTTCCTCATGGTGTTATTAGGATACTTAAATTATAGATATTACGATGGGCTGGGCACCTACGATGGACAGAAATCTTCAGAAACGGGTACGAGGTTTTGCGGGTTTATGTTCTAACAGAGCGGCCACTTTAAGCCGAGAAGCAGAAGAGAAGATATTATTACTAAAAAACTTGAGCCTTGATATATATTGACATATTATTTTAAGCAAAAGTCAATTCGTAGAGAGCGGGGAAGCAAATATGCGGTCAAAGTACGATATTAGTGACTGTACAGTGAAGAATGTTGTCTATTGGAAAGTGACGCCGCATATTCTGGTAGAAATCTACCAAACCGACAATAACTTACATGGCGAGAACGGGGAACTTTGAGGTATGACGAATTTAATGAGGCTTCTGGACAAACGCTACGGCGCAGCTTGCACACAATCGGAAAGTGGGACCTCAGTTCTGGACGGATGTTACTACGTAATAATTGCTTTTGTAATTAATAAATGTTTGTGACAACTTCACGAACTTCAGATGAGGTACTCTTGTAGGTATTAGTGCAAGATACACAATATACTAAATAAATGCTGTATATGGTGCAGGGGATTAGTAAACGACTAAAACAAATGGTACGATCATTCGCTAAATTACGTATCGTTCGTTGAAAATTAAAGGCCATGAAACGTAAGAAGTAACAGAAATTTCGCGTGACGTGATGTAGAATCAAACGGTTTATTTAGTTGTTCAGGGATTATATGAATCATTGTTGCCTCAGGCACCATTTAGACGGACGTACAATCCACCCACAAGCTTACAAGGACGATCACCGCCGTTAGAACGCCCAACTTCTCCCTTGTAAAATTTCAAAATAAACCACAGAACCGTGAGTTTTTTTTTTAATAGACAGCGCTTTTGCGATTCAGTGTCTGCCTACTTATTTCCGCACCGTATGCCAAGTGTTCTTTATTTCACTGAAGAGGGATACTAAATATACAATTTGCTATGTCATTAGAGCACCAATGGCCATAGCGGAACTTGGAAATCGACTGTGTCCACCCAAGGACAGGGGGTTTTAACACTGACAGTTCCTTCAATGAAATCTCCGTGGATTATATCAGCGGTTGCCAGTTTTGGTTAGGATGTTATTTTAAAAAGGAATCTGAGAATGAAAGTGCTGCATGGTGCGAATGTACTGAATAAGCAGTCGAGGACAAAGGGTGACCGTTGTCCTCGACTTCTCCTAACATCATCATGTCTTTTAAAACAATAACCTTACGAACTGTTACATAGCGTTATTAGGGTGTTTATTAGGGTGATTAAATCCATGGAGATGAAACGGACAGTATCTACAAGACGTGTTGGCGGGGGTTTATTCGAAACACTTCATGGAAGAAACTGGCGACTTAGGCTTGATGGGAAGATCTACTGAAAAGGATGTGAATTGAATTAACCGGCTTAGGATAAGGTCGAGTGGCAGGCTCTTTTGAACACGCCAGTAGACTTTTGGCGTCCTTAAAAGCAGGGGAATTTCTGAAGTAGCTAGGTTTATCGGCTTCTCAAGACTCTGTTCCATGAAATTTGTTAGCTCAATTTATTAATCAACACTGGTAAGAAGTTTTCATATAATTCTAACCGTATTATTTCCAGGATTACAATACGCAGAAACTGCCTAAAGATATAGAAGAAAATTTTACATCACAATAAGAAATTCGTCCTCATATACACGTATAGATGTCTACCTACTCATGAATTTTCAATACGCGCATCTTTATGTTAAAGCCAATATGGTTTTATTCTTAACATCCCATACCTTAAAATTATTTTTACCTTGTGTGAATTATTTTCTACGACGAGCTGCTATTTTACGAGGGTTGTCACTGACACCTCCATGACACATTTAATATTGTGTTTCAATGGCACATTTACCAAAGAAAAACACTTTCTGTGCCCCTATTCCCTTGGTCGAGAAATACGCAAACTAATTAAATTCGGCAAGAATCATTGACGTTTCCTCTACTTGCGCAGGCGGCACAATTAACAGGGACCCATACATAGGTGTTCCAGGTCAACTAAGAATTGTTTATTACTCGTCTGGAAAAGTTACTTCATTCATGATAAGCCCTGGAACCTTGTCTTCCACATATGGGATACGTGTACCGTGCCCTTCTCTGCGGGCAGTAACCGAATGATTAATGACCCTGGCCTGTGACACTCAATGTTCTTCCTTCAGATAACTGTTGGTGTCTCACTACCAAACCGACAGCGTGAAACTATACACGCACATGCTGATGTGGCGATGACGCAATACGCTCACGAGGAAGCATGACATCAAACAGCACTAGTGAAAGGAAAAGAAGGTACTGTGTGATTTAAGAGACTGTACAAAATAACCTTCACTACGTATTTTGATTTCACTGATTGGTAATACGAAGCGGGTGGAGGGGGGCGGCGTATTACTGTCCGTCGCATAACGGAGTTTCGAACACTCAGTACCTTCCTACAAGATCGTCACCTCTGATCTTCATCACTTGAAAAAGACTTGTGGTCCGTCACATGAACGTTTAGTAACGGCGGGTGCCAAGTGATGAAGGTAAAGCTATCCCATTACAGGCCTGGACAGGTCCTTAAGGATCCAGAAGGTGGAGGCTCCCAGAACTGCTAGACATTCGGCACATGAAGACGGTAAGGTTGTCAGCCCTACGCACCGGCCGCCTTTATCCCCTGCTACTCATTTCTCTTAGAGGCCGAGTGCACGCCAGGACCATAGTGCGGACAAAGGGCCCCCGCGACCTTCCGGCTTGTAGCGCAGAGCCTTTACCAAATTCACCACCTCGTACCCTTTCAAGTGACAAGAAAAAATGATGTGCTCTCACAGCAGTCATTAATTTAAACACCTTGTACCTATGATCAGATTTCAGAAGGTACAATAATACTGTTCAGATTAGAGTGCGACGACGCAGTTGGTTGAGGCACTGCGCTAAAAGCCGGAAGGTCGAGGGTTCGATTCCCGATGGCGACATTGGAATTTTTTCATTGACACAATCCTTCCGGCCGCGCTATGGCCCTGGGGTGACTCAGCTTCTAACAGAAATTAGTACCAGGAATATTTCCTAGGGGTAAAGGCGGCCAGTGCGTAAGGCTGACAACCTTACCACCTTCGTGTGCCGATTGGCTTGAAATCTGGGAGCCTGAACCTCCTGGAAACCTCAGGGCCTGTTCAGGTCTGTACAGGGATTGCTTTACCTTTTGCCTTTGGAAATGAGATCTCAATTTTAAAATTTGATGAAATACATGCTGCTTTTTGGCTTGAGGATGTCCCTTTGATTTCGAAACATGTTGCCAAATTAAAGATATAATTACTTGTTGTGTTGACTGCAGTTTATTTGTCTTATATATAACACAAGGGGATGAAAAACGCAAAGAAAAGTTAAATTACCTATTTTCGCTCAAAAGCCAGGGAGTTTATTATATCTGCACCTCAGAATCAAACAGTGAACCGCTCTGACTCCCTACGGAATCCGCAACTTCTCTCCCAACGGGTAAAGCGATCGGGCCGTGCAGCTATAATTCACCTCCAGTATAGTGCCGCAGGATTTGAGCTGTACCTCCTCTTCTCTACATCACAATTCCTGGCGTAGTGCTTAAGCAATTAAGCACACAGCACGTTCAACTTTACATCAAATGATAAAAACAAAGGTTCATTATTTTTCCCAACAACCAATCAAAGCCTGCTCGAATTTCAATGCCATCTTCCAATTTTTTTTTTAAAGAAACAAAAGGTTTTGGAAACCTGTTATTGTTCATTCTGTGAAGCTGGATAAACCATTTTGTCAGCAATTATATCTTCCACAATTTCTATAGGACCTGAAGATTCCAGTCCGACTGGAGGTGACGAAACCTTCGACAATGAGCAGCTGCGTCAGTGTGCAAAAATTGAACGACATGGACACCCACTAGTTCGATATGACGGTGTCCAAACTGTTACGCAATGACTCGTCTTATTGACCGAGATTACTTTCACATATTCTTCCAGTTGGCACACGTTTGCTCAAATGTGTCACGTGCCTTGACGCCGATCCCCGTGGCCACTGGGTTGCTGGGACTGCGGTTCGAATCCCGCTGGGGACATGGATGTCTGTCTCTTATGATTGTCATCAGGTATCGGCCTTTGCTTTGGGCTGATCACTCGACCAGAGGAGTCCTACCGAGTGTAATCGAGGAACTTCACAGAAGAGGCCTAGGCCCACTACGGCTGTCGAGCCACGACAAAAAAAACCCCCTTGACAATTTTTCAACAACTAATTCCATACTAATTTGTAGGAACAATCATCACTTCATAAAATTCTAATCCAGTTTCTTTCCTTACTTGTTATTTCATAGTTATGTTATCCCACAAGTTCGTTGGTACTATAGACAAACACATTTATTATTCACGTAATATTGTTTCAGAATCAAAACTAAATCGCAATATATCAGACGCCCTAGTCTGTTAAGACTAAAATATCCGTTGGCATTGTTATAAAGGACGAAGCAAAACGATAAACTAGCAATTTTTCTGGGACTCCTTGACTCTAAAGGTGAAGGGAATACGTTCCTTCGAAACGTCGGAAGCCGTTAACCCTGCTACTCAGGGCTAATAACCCGGAAGACCTTAGTCGCTAATAATGAATTCTCCTATGCATTGTTACACGATGACAGGCACTGTCGCAACTCCTGACTGCGACACGTTTTCATTTTACCTTGAAGACCTATCTACGAATGGTATGTATTTCCCTTCGGTAGTCCGCAAGGCAATTTGTCTTCGCTTCATCCGTATGCTTATTACAACTCAGTTTTACTGAATGATCACATTCATCATGCAACATACATTTCGTGGCTTCGTAAACGGTCCTTCAAATGGTAAGTGAAATTCCTGAAGTGGATCGTAAAACACATCGCCAGATTACTGTCGGCAAAAGTGGATGACTACTCTAAGATGCAAGGTCATATTACGCAATTGACAGGCAGTCACTTGGTCAGGAAATTCACTACCTTTGTCGTCGACTCAGAACGTCCATCACTTTGTTCATAAACCCCTTACTTTGTATCCCATACCAGTTCAACTCAGTCCACTCTACACCCTTACAGCAATTTTAATATCATCAACCCATCTAAGCCTAATATCCAAAGTAGTACTAAGACTATGCTAAAAACAGAGGCAGCAAGCTCTTCCACAGATATGTTAAGAATGTAATGTAACTTGTAAATGTAATGTCCAATGTCACATTTGTGGCTGAATGGATGAATACAGTAAATACAGAGTCGGTCAATATTTACCAACTGACACGGAAGCATATCCTAGAAGGCTTGAATCTTCAAGGAACTGTTTACTAACCTAATTACTTGGACTTTGAAACAATACATGTTTTGAATTACATGTCACATTAATTAAGAAGCAAGCTGATAATTAAATGAGTGTGTAAGTAAACAAAACCGTACCCATACTAACCATTTATGACCAACCTTGATACTTGCAATGCAACACTTGTTATGACAGCTGTACAAAGAATAGGTTACTGGCTCAAAAGCCTTGCAGTGCTTCAATTTTCAGGATGGACAGGACTTTTCTCATCTCCAAAGTATCTAAACTGCATACGAAGAACACACAGCCTTATATTCAATGTATTTCGCAGACAGCCAGGGTGTGTACTTGACCATTCACTTCCATCTAGTAGAAAAGTTAGGTATGCGTGAAACTATGTGTTCACTCACCCATATGTCTTGTGGAATGCACTACAAAAACTGCATCCTTACCTCTACAACTAAACAAGTAGATGCACTGTCTGTCAGTGGACAAGTAATTTCAATACTTCATCCACAGACTAAAAGGATATACTGTATTCAAGCCATGTATTAATATGAAGTTAGTGAATATATTAAAATTTTTATGTGGTTAAACAAACAGAACATGGGATGTACAGAAAATTTGACATGGAATAATAAATTCACTAAAATGGTATTTCTTAATCATCAATTTATCTGTTATCAGAAGCAATCTCATTTTGTCTCAAAAGTGAGGGAAACTTTAAGAAAGAAGAATGTCTTGTAAGTTGGTAAGGACTACTGACCTGCTTGACAGTATGCAACCCATATCCAGAAATTCAGGAACATGGTTCAACTCTACAAGGTGAGGCCCATTCATGTAATTTTGGTTCTTACCTTTAAGAAAATACCCTTCATTTCCATTTATGTAAAAGGATTTCCAGTCACATAAGGAGGAGATGGTTAATTTCTACAAAGCAGCTACTGCAGTTTTCAATGCTAAGACAAGCAGTACATACAGTTACCACTGCCATGCGTTAAAATTAATTAAATAGCATTGACTACAGGCAATTAAATTAAATGGTGCCAAACCTTACAGAAACAACAGATGCCAAAAATTTATCCAGCATTTCTTGTTACACAAGTACCACCAAAAATTCATGCTGCAGACTCAGAGATCAGTGTACTAGCACATGGCTTCCCAAACTATGAGCTGTTACACACTTTAATTCAGCCCGAAAAGACATCTGACCCATAGGTAATAAATTACATCAGAGTGCACCCATTTTCATATCATATCAAAGTTATATCATCCCGTCCACAGTACCTGTTGATAAAATGAAGGGAAAATTCTATTTGTGTACTACTGCACAGCATCGTATAAACATTAATATAATGAAAATATTCAAATTAATAGACTTTCAAATATGTTGAACTTAAAACCTGTAAAATTTGTGTGGTAGTCACATGTGCAATATGTAGAACCATTACCAAGCAAGCAGTGTAGCCATTTCAACAATGAGTAACCTTCTTGCTTAAGGGTACTGGCTGGCAATGCAAGTTGCCAGAGCAATTTGAAATAATCAGCATAGATGGACATATATTTTTTCCACATACTAATCCTAGCTGTGAAGTGTAAGACATGTGAAATGGTGTCACAATTTGGATTATTTTCATTACCATCTGATAAGTCCAGAGATGTTGGTGATACCTCTCAACTCTTGTTTAATTTGTAAAGTGAATGATTTTGAAATAACAATAATTAGCATCTGCATACAGAATGAACTATCAAGGGTGAGGATATTTTTAAAGAAGTTGAGAAGCAAACTGTGGAATACAGTCTTCATTGGAAGGTGTGACAACAGATAGTGGCCAGAAGAGGTGTGGTACTGTGACAGCTCTAGTTTGGCAAATCAAGAGTGTGAGCGAATGCAAGTTGTACAGATCCTATGGCCTTACATTTTATTATTTATCATCAAAAACTTTGCTGAAAGTCTCTGAATTTGTCATGTGTTGTGAACCAAGTAGTTTCTACAGTTGATTGTAATGGCTCAAGCGGACTGAACCAATGCTGATTTCATACTGCACTTAAATGACCTAGTAATGGCAAGGTACTACAAGACATTTTTCCCTCTGAAAAGAAACACGGTTTTACATGGGCAGATAGACATTTTGCTGTAATCACCAACAGCAAATGGCTATGAAAACTGGCTTTCATTGCATGTCTAACAATACATATGAATCATTTCAAAACTAGGTTGCAACATAAAACTGTGCTTACATCTAAGTTGAATATGCTAGAGCTTTCAGGCAAAAAAGAAATAATAGTTTTTTAACTCAGTTTGTGAAAAACATTCCACTCATGAACATAACTTGTGCTTGTGCCAAGATTATTTTGGTGAGAATGATGTGTATAACAAAGACCATGCCAAAACCCAATGTCTTCAACCACTAGAAAGTGACACCAAACCAAACTGACTTCAACCTCAACGAACTGCCACCAAAATGTCTGAGTTAATTTATTGGTACTAAAATACTGCAGCTAAAGACAAATTCCAAGAAAGAAATGTCCTTAAGTGTTTGCCAGAGGCACACTACCTCTGAATTGGCAGCTGTCCTTGTGACCACACTGAAAACAACTTCAAGAATGAAATCTGTCATGTCTAACTACATGATATCCTTGTCTGACAAACATACAATCCCTTTTAATGAAAGATATCACAAAATTTGAAACACGGTTTGACTAAGTATTTTCAGAGAAGCATCAGTTCCAACTCCTACCAATAACATTTGCAAGTTACATCACAGTCCAAGAATTTTAAAACCCCAGTCTTAACTGTTCAGTGTTTATGATGACATAACTTGTTTACTTTGTGTGAAAGGTATTATACAATTTTGCTAAAGAATGACCTCCTTGTATAAGTCTTACTATAAGCTATGGCAGACTTCAATCCTACAAGGCTTAATGACAGTTTTGAAAACAGGAAGAATGCCATTTCTGTAGCTGTTTATTTACATTTCAGGTACAGCTAATAATGGATCTGCTTGAAATTACAAATAATTTGGTAAACATATGAGATTAAATAATTAACTTTTTTATATGGTCTGCCCCTCAAGCAATTAAATAATTACAGCTTTGGCCTGCAGACGAGCATTTGGACACCCTTGTTGTAGGAAAAGAGTCAAGTACTTGGTATGTGGTCCTGCAGTTCATAATGAAGCAACATTGAGTGTTATAACTATTGTATTACTGTTACAGCCATAATGACAAGTTCTTTAAATTCTGCCATAATTCAATCAGATTCACTTTCATGATCAAGACAACAGGTTACTGTCATCAAATTAGCAATGTCTATCCAGCTAATTAATATGTCACCTCTGTAAATGAATTTTTCAGTGCTTGGTAATGCATTTTCTTTCTTTCAAAACCAAGTTAATCAAACCTTGTTACATAAAACATTAAACTAGTTTTTATCCTTCTTATGCAAAATTATCTGACTAATTTAATGATATGGACAATTGTAATAGTGAAAATTATGAACAGAAATAAATAATCAAATTGTTTAATTATTTAAGATTCCAATATTCTGAGATACGATGCCATGTTGACTGGTAAACAGGTACCAAATTAATGGAAGAGCTCACTGCCTCCATCTTCAGGGTGGTCCAAAAAGAGTAAGCTGCAAAGAAAACTAGGCATATGTAGGTGAAGGACAAGAAAGAACACTGAAATACTGGCACTCTACAGCATGTTGGAGCCATAGGTGGAATGCAGAAGGAAATGAAAAGTGGTGCCAGAAAGATTCTATGAATGAAAGGGAGAAGAAAGGACATAAGAGAAATCTGGGTTGAACCAGAGAACCAAGATGAGTACAAATACAGGACACCGAAAGATGTTTCCAAGAGGTTAAAGGAAATGAGAGAAATCTTGGCTTCTGTAGAAAGACCACAGGCAAGTAAGACCACAATACAGCCTGGGAGGCTGTGCAGGTCAAGGATGGGAAAGGAAGATGACCAGGCTATTCAGGACAACTGGTCATCTTCAGTGGTAGCTGGACAATGGCTCAGAAATGGGCCATATGTTCAACATAGAACACCCTGGCAGGGAAATGTCCTCTATTCCATTTTGGTGTGAATGCGGTTTTCATTACCTGCTCAAGACAAGGCCACCCTCCCTCTTCATGTTGTTGGGATGGAGCTCAATCTCAACTGCATCCTTGATGTTCCAGTCCAAGTATCAGGATTTGGTATTATGTAACTTTTGATGCTTTGCTTTACCACTGGTGCTACTGCACTGTAGTCTCAACAGTCCACCCTATCTGCCCACTCTCACACGGGATGCAGTATGTGCTTGGGTCATCCTTCTTTGGGCAAAGGTAACATGAGATCTTCTTTGGTGGTAGGCCAACACATAGCATGTCATGCCTGGACAGCATCTGTTGATGGAATGAAGGAGGTATGGATATAAGGCAGGAAAGTGACATAAAGAGGTCTGGCCGTGTACCAGGGTGGAATATATGACCTTCTTGTTGGAGTGACTTACGTTCACACAGAGGCTGGTACAGATGGATTGCCAGTGAGCTGTGTGAACCATTAGGTACTTTGTAAATATCAGTGGCATCAAGGAAGGAAAGGTAGCCACCTCTTTCAGCCTTCATCATGGATGCAGTGTTCTGGTGAACACTTTGCGAGTGATATAATTATTTATCATATCATATGTGTGCTGTGTAACAAAAACTGACACCACAATCACTCAGTTTCACTAAAAACCAGCAGTTGCAATGTCTAAACACGTAAGTACCAGGCATACAGATGAATGTCTTTGATAAATGCTATAGTTTCAGAATTAAATGTATAAATTACATCTTTCCAGAATACAATAATTCAGAAGTTCCAAAAATCAAGTACATAATCTACATCAATAAATAGAGCACGTTGCTCAAAAAGTACCTGAGTAAGTTTACAACAAACATAACACCACTATTCTCCTGACAGTGCATATTGGTACAATTAGTGCTGACCACCCTTACAAGGAAAATACAGTTCAATGAACTGCAAAATGTGAGTAAAACCCAACAACCCATACATAACACCAAAGACATAAAAAAAAAAAATTGAGGTGATACTTTACTGATTTTATTTCAATATTTTGTGTAACATCTTTACTGATGAAGGACACATACTGCTTTTATGAACATTTTTGCATAAAAGAGATACCTGTTTGATGATGGCAGCTAGTGCCAAAACATGATGCCAGGGTGTGTGATGTGAATAACATTCACATACTCTGGAATATGAAGGAAACATGTAGCCAAATGAACAGCCATACAACTCACATGTATGTGAAAACAAGCAATGCATTCAGCTATTAAAGGTTTCGGCAATGTTCAATATGTCCAAGAATAACTGTGTGGTTGTTTCATTGAACCCTACAAGGCAGTGTTTCTCAACCAAAGGTCCAGAAACTTGGTGGAATCTACTCAGGAGAACATAGTTTCCTTCCTAATCTCAGTCTTACTTTGTCAATACTGCTTGGAAAAAATTACTGTTTTGAAAATATTCTAACTGTAAACATAAACATGAGTTGGGATAATTTTGGTGGGGGTATCTGGAGTAGTAATCAGAATCTGTAAGCAGTCCATGGTACCAAAAAGGTAATAATACACTTTTAATGAATAGTCTTGAGGCATGTATCACCTCAAGACAAGTTGTCTTTTCTTTTCTACCCCAAAAGGAGTTTTTAACATACGTTTACTTGTGGACAAATTATCGCCTGTAGCTGTCAAATGGCATCACTCTGTTGTCATTATTTAATTATTTAGTGTACCTTTCAGCCTTAAATTCTAAATTCCAAGTTAATTACTGTTCAGTGTAGTTAGCATGTCAGTGTCTGCTGTATGTGCCTGTGTTCTTGTACTTCTGCATGCCTTTTCTCAGTGTGCAGAATACATAATTGAAATCTTAAAATTAACAGGAAATTAATTTTAATGTAACAGATTCTTGTCTGGTAAACAACTTTCAAGAATCAAATGTCCTTCATAAAACAAGCTGTGTATATGTAAGAAATGTATAGTACAGAAGTCGTGACTACAGATATACCAAACAAAACAAGAGAACATAAAACGAAATGCTGATGTTACAGTCATACTGACTACCACTTCATTGGTTTCTACATAAATATCCACATAAGATTGTTACTTAACCGATTCAATATTTTGAATGTCTTCTGCCAGGTTCAGTTTCAGTTCTCCGGTGAGATCGAGAATGTTCATGTCTTCTAAATTCTCTTTTATCCTTCCTACTCCTTTCCCTATGCCTCCTTTCCTTACATGGTGAAGAACTCCTTTTTAAGGCATGAGTGACATTGGACGTGCCATCTTTTAGCTGAAGGTCATAATCACGTTCTTCACGGTGTTTCCTATCAGAATTGCGTCTGGATTCTTCACTCTCTTGTTTAAGAAAATCCTCATACAATTCCATTTGATTTTGTATAACTTCCCGCAAGATCTAAAGAGAAAAGAATGACCAGATGAACTAATGTTGTATTACTAAAATGTGTGCCTAATTCATAGAAAGACATAAGAGATGCAGAAAAGCTTAAGCATAAAATATTAACCTCTCATTCTGTTTGCAGACCTTACATGAATAAACTGAGACAGATCCACATTCATGAGGCAGCAACTTTTCCCAGAGGAAACTTAGCTTATTCAGTCATTAATTAAAAAAAAAATAAAAAATAAAAAAAAAAAAATAATAATAATAATAATAATAACCAGCTAAGTTGGTGGTACATTGAAAATGTAAAACTTCTTTTAGTGTTATGAAAGTGAAAAAGCTGGACAACCCCTGTGCTAGTAAATTTACGAAGTCTCATTGTGTCCACATTAGTAAACACATTTGCCAAAGATCCAAACCTGTTTATGATTTTCATCTGATACCATTCTTTACCTTCCAGACAGCTTAACTTCTTAAAATTTAATCTTTCCAAATCACAACTTTAAGTGGTGGGTGAAAAAAATAAGACAATTTCAGTACTAAAATAAGCAAAATAGAAACTTAACATGGAAACTGTAATCTCATAAAGCTGAATGAGATGGAATTATAAAGAGCAGTATTAAGGTTAAAATCTTAAATAAACCTGGATCAATATGTGGACAACATTCGGGCTATGGAAAGTATACAAGAGGGTACTGAAACTTTAGGAGCACACAGTCTAGGTTGTTATGTACTACAGAGGCAGAAACCATTGTTTGAAAAAGTGTGCAAAAAGAGAAAGGATATGTACAAATCAAACGTTGTGTGTAATGTCTTTCACTCACTATTTAATTCTCCTCTATTGCATTCAAATATTTTCCTTAGTACTATATTTTAAAATACAGTCATTTGAACCAATCTCGATAATGTCAGTGTCCACAATGCAAAGCGCAATCCTCTAAACCTAACTTACTTGAGCTGTTTTAAGATTAAATTCAACTTCCAGCACAGATGGTTGGGTAAACCTGAAAATGGGTTGGACACTTTCGTTTCCTTCCAAGACCAAGGGATTCTTAGGCTAACATGTTCACTGTTTCATATGTGAAGACAATACAGGGCTAAACAAAGTGTGCATTTAATCATTAATAATGACAGTAAGGATTGTGAAGGAGAGGATAGAACAAATTTTACAGAACTAGCCTACCACTTATCCACATGAAATCTCAGGACAAACAGTAACCCCACCACTTTCAAGCAGAAACCTACTATGCTGGGAAAATGAGTAGCATTTGAAATCAATACATACTTCTGTGTGACTTTTACGATTGGTGTGAACTTTCTTGCTCACTTTACGCCGTTTTGCATCCCGCTCTTCTGCAAGGCGCTCTATGAAAGTTTTGGGGCGTTTCTTTTCTTCCTTTTGAAATCTGCAAGGTATGAATAATTACCCTTCAGACAACACAACCAGCTACTAAAAACCTGGAATTACAGCAGTGTCTGTGACATAGATCTCATCTTTTACCCACTTGCTTGTGTCATTTGCTCCTTTGTATACTTAGCAAGGCTTTTTCAACTATAAAAAGGTCAACTGTGAACTTAAAGGGGTGAAACAAAGCTGCCATGGACTATTTAAGGCACTGTATTGGCATCTGCCTAAAGAGACTGAAAAAAAGACAATTAAAAATCTGTTAGAATAGCTCATCTCTCGGCCAACACTTACATCAGAGTCAGACTAGAAAGAAATGGTATCCATTCAACTGTATTGTTTAGTTTGCATATGTAAATTGTAATGTGATAAAATCACTGAATGTCTAGTAACTTACACATGACCAAATATTTCTGTCACAGTGAGCTTTACTTGCCTAACTGGTTCCATATTGTGACTATAAACAAAATACTTCCTGGTAAGATGGCATGCTAATGAATGACGTGCTAAATTATTGGTTTCATTCAACACAATTCCAAGAAGCGGAACCTTGTCAAGAAGCTAACAGTTCTTCAGCTAGTCAAGAAATTCTCCGTATTTTATGGTCTGCAAGTCATTACCCTTTAAGGTGTGTCATCCCCGTTGTGTGTGTAACTCGTTGGGAGGGAGAAGGATCGTCAAAACAACACAACTAATTAGAAAAAAGGTGTTTATTCTAAT
>JGI20166J26741_11325559_pt1 | contig 13969 bp, 9 predicted proteins | sample TergutCu122P5_FD_26741 | JGI IMG/M metagenome (IMG submission 26741)
TACCACAGATCATCTAGTATACACTGTGATGTAGTGGAGGGCCGAACAGAATTTTTTTGGAGTTTGACGATCGGTACGTGATCGGGACTCTGTGAGTAACGGTTAATGGCGGGAATGGCTGTAAACGTCGGAATAGGAAGGTGATACTTTTCTGTCGTAGTGAACGAACCTATGAGTTCTTTACAGTGGATGTCCTTTAAAACTTCCAGCCATTCAAGTGGAAAATGTTCGTATGCTGCAAAGAATAAATTTACTGCCGGAAAGTTGACAATGTCTTCCCATCACGGATCGCCATTTTCATCGGCGTATTTACACGATGAATATGACTTCGACGATGAAAATAATGACGAAGACTTGGACGAAGACCGTGAAAATGATGACCAAGAAGAAAGTGATGAGGGTATGTGATTAATTTTGCATTTATCTGAGATGTACTTGGTTGTATACCATGTACACTTCGGTTAACCTCTGTGATAGGTTAAGGGTCAGATAATGTCGGCCTTACATACGCACGTACGTACATACATACATTCCATGGATCCTTTAGTTTGTCACAAAGACAGTAGAGTGTGGAACAAGTCATAAATTCACAAAATATACTGAATTTTTTTAATGTAACTAGGATAAGTGCGCGACGAACTGCAGTCCCATTCGGGGGAATGTCACGAACGTTCTCACGGCGATTGTGGCCCAATATAGTTACTCATTTTGAGGTTGGAAGCCCTTGGGACATTGTCACCAATAACTTTGTTGGATTTTTTAGTTTATTTTCGTTAAAAGTAGTTGTTCTAGGACTAGTAAACTGGTAACGCTTGATTACGTTCTAATTTACCAGGAGAGGTCCTGCACCGTAAATTCCACTCTTATTCATTTTGGCAGTTCATTTATTGAAAAGGATTGACAATGGTGAATTAGTACAGAATAGGAGCCTAACTTGTTTCTTGTCTAATACTGAAGTGTTTGCAATTCTGCATATACCAGCACCTTTTAAGAGGTATGTGCTTAAGAGAAGCAACATATATTGTCGAACCTGTTAATATAAGTGTAATATATATATATATATCTCAATTTAAGGCTTGGAATTCACATTGGAATGGTGGTTGCAAACATTGTGACTATAACATGTCATGTTTGCCATGGTAACTAAAGTATGCAGGAAGCTTGCTCTGTAACCCAGTACTAACACCAAATTGCAGTTTTTGTCAGTAAAATGAAACCTGAAAATCTAACCTTGTTGTAATACACTAAATGAAACCACAAGGGATCTTAATGTGTAACGGTGTGAAAAGGTTATTTCTGTAATAAAACTAGACTGTTAGCAGTTGCTTATTGACAAATGCTGTGTAGGTTAGTTGGCTAAATGATGTTTGCAGTGTTTCAGCATGAACATGCTAGTGCAGTGATGGGTTATATGGTACCTGAATTTGTGTGTTGCTGGTAACATCTCATGCTTTGGATATAATACAAGTAAATGACTTGGTGGTTGGTTGCTGCCAGCATCCCTACACAAACCAGATGTGTAACCATGCTTTATAGAAGCTGAAGTTGCGTGTTCTTTGTGAAATATGCAGGAAGATTTGTGGACATTGCTCAGAGCTATGAAAATGGCATAAATCATAGTATATAGCAGTAGCAAATACATTTTATTACATAATATCAAGATGGCGGAAGCTGTGAGTGACTCGGCTTTTTCTTCCAACAAACAACCTCCATATAGGCGTGAAGTGATTAATATAAATTGTTCTGATTGTTTCATATTGAAAGAACGGCTTCAACTTTCACATCAAGAATTGGAATCTGCTAAAACTACCATCTCTCTCCTTAGAGATGATAACACCTTGACCAGTGCTCCTATAGTTACCGATAGTCTGATGCTGGGTGTGACCTCTGCGAATATGCATGATCATAATGACATGAATTGGACTCCTGATAGGCATAAAGTCCACAAGAAGATGAAATCATCATATAATACTGCAGGGAACGCAGAAATGTCGACCATGTCATCAAATCACTTCTCACCGTTGGATAATCTCAAAGTGAATCGAGAGGATGAAGTGATTACATTGAACAATAAAGTGAACCTATCTACCACTAGTACCATGAAGAACGCTACTTGTCAACAACATGGTATCAACAAAATTCGTACGATAATTAATGGAAGAGTTAAGAACAGTGATATGCAGTATCCCTCTAAAACAAAGTTCAAACTCCTACGGGCTAAACCTGATAAGTCTATCAAATGTGATCATAAAGTTCATATAATTGGTGATAGTCACCTTAAAGGGTCCGTGATTAAAATTAATCAGTATCTTAATACTAACTTTGTGGTTTCTAGTTTCATCAAACCTGGGGCCGGTATCAAGCAAATAGTGTATTCTCAAGAAATGGAGTTTAATTGTCTAGAGAAGAAGGGCAAAACTGTGGTTAATGGAGGGACAAATGATCTTGACAATAATAGTGAAAAAAGAAAAAGTGCTTTAGTCCATATGCTACAATTTGCTCAGAAATATGTGAATACCAATATAATAATGGTGAACACCCCTCTTAGACAAGATCTTGCAATGGACTCTCAGATCAACCTTGAAATTCAGGACTTCAGTATGAAACTAAGTAAAAGTGCTAAGTTATTTAGGCATATTGAACTGGTGGAAATTAGCTTTAATAGGAAGTATTTCACTAAGCAAGGCCTTCACTTAAATAATGTGGGTAAAGAAGGACTAGCCAAAGTAATTGCCTCACAAATTAATAAGATCATTAATTGCAGAGCAAATGAGAATCCTGTAATCTCCCCACAATGGAAAGATGAGTCTAATAACAAAAGCATTATTGTGAACACTACCCACCTTTCCACTCCAAAAACTGCTGTAGATAATTCCCCAAAATTAGTCTCCCTTAATTCTGACTCATGACACCCAACAGGAATTGATAGGATCTGAATGTACACGTAGAACTTCTAACAGGCAGAAAAAAGCCACAATCTCAAGGAATAGTGATTTTTTTGGGTGAATACTGATACTGACAGCTTAACCAACATAAAACTAACCAATTAAGTAAAAATGATTCTGACCAGTTATATATTAAATATGATAAGAATGATGATACAAATAACAGATTTATAATTTACCATCAAAATATTAGGGGTCTAAAGGGCAAAATAAATGAGTTTATGCTTTCACTACCTGCAGAAGCACCTCATTTGATTTGTTTTGCTGAACATCACTTAAAAGACTATGAATTAAATAGTACACCTAGGTACTTATAATTTAATAGACACTGTTTTTTCCCCACAAGAATAGTAAACAATTCAGTCACACTAATTGATAATATATTTATTGACAATAGAAGGAGTTATACTATTAAACCTTGCTTGAATGGACTGTCTGAACATGATGGCCAAATCCTGACATTACTCAGCTTACCTATACCATACAGCAATATAAATTGCATTTATACTAGAAGATTTGATAATGCTATAGCTGATTTTCAGCTACAGCTTGGCTGTGAACAATGGGATGATGTATTTGGAAATAACAGTGTCAATGAAATATTTAATAATTTTCTCAATACCTACTTAAGATGCTATTATTCCAAATTCACTAATAAAGTAATTAAAACCCAACATAATTATAAACATTGGATAACAACAGGGATCAAGACATCCTGTAAGAGGAAAAGGGAACGTTTATTTTTATGCAGACTCCGTTTATGATCCTAATCTTAAAATCCATCATAAAAGATACTGTAAAATTCTTTCTAAAGTAATTCCCCCCACCAAAAAAAAAAAAAAATACATTGTAACAGAATCATTCTTAACTCCAAGAATAAAATGGTAACTACCTGGAAAATTATAAATTATGAAAATGGGAAATCTAACCACTGTAAGAATATACAATCTTTGAGGATAGATAAAGAGATAACGAATCAAAATACAGTTGTCAATATATTTAATAGTTATTTTTTATCTATTGCTGAATCTCCTAAATCAGGTAATAATAAACATACTAATACAGAAGCGACCAACCCAATAAGTTATCTAAAAAATAGTTTCTACCAACCCGTTCCTAAAGTGACTTGGCAATATGCTTCCACTCATGAAATTGAAAAGATTATTAAATCTTTAAAATCCAAAAATACCGGTGGATATGATGAAATTTCTACCCGATTACTAAAACTAAGGGGACCATACATCTTATCTCCCCTTACATATATGTAATGCAGTTCTAAGTTCTGGTTTATTACCTGATAGGTTAAAATACGCCATTATTAAACCAATTTTCAAAAAAAGGTGATGACCAAGAAATAATGAATTATAGACCAATATCCTTGCTTACCTCCTTCTCAGAAGTTATCAAAAAACTTATTTATGCCAGACGTTTTGATCACATAAATACTAATTTCATTTTAGTTAATGAACAGTATGAATTTAGAACTTGGTCCTCAACTGAACAGGCCACCTTTTCGTTAATAAATAATGTCCTAACTGCTATGAACAATAACTTAAAAATCAGAAGTATCTTCTGCAACCTTCAAAAAGCATTTGACAGTGTCTATCACAAAATAATAATGAATAAACTTGAATTTTATGGTATTGAAGTAAAATTCAAAACTCTAATCGCATCCTATTTAACAGGCAGATATCAGAAAGTAACTCTTAATAATAATACTAATACCAATAGCTCCTCTAAATGGGACACGATCAAAAACAGTGTACCTCAGGGTTCAATTCTTGGTCCCCTGTTTTTCCTTCTTTATATAAACAACCTACCAAAAATAATTACTAAAAATAATAGTATGGTTCTTTTCACAGACAACACCAGTTTATTAGTAACAAGTTTAAATAAATTAGACTTTCATATTAATATTAATCACTCCACAGCATAGTTACTTGGTTTAGCAGTAATTTACTCACATTGAACTTTAATAAAACCTGCTGTGGAATTTAGAACCAAAAATTATTATCAGGTTAAAACTACAGTTAAATATGAAAACAAAGATATTTCCAGTTCCACTGAGACTAAATTTTTGGGACTAATTATCGGCGAGACACTATCCTGGAATCAGCATATTGTTCCCCAGTCTACACTAAGAACAATATATTATGCTCATGTACTTTCCATTTTAAGCTACGCCATAATTTTTTGGGGCAGATCCTCGAGCGCTAATGAGTTACTTATCTTACAAAAGAAAGCTGTTAGAATCATAACAGGCTCTAGAGTAAGGGAATCTTGTAGGGAGGCCTTCAAAAATATGCAAATTATGACATTGTATTCCCAATACATTTTCTCACTAATTTTATTTACAGTTAAAAACAAACACTTATTCACCCCTAACAATGAAATACATAAATACAAAACTAGGGATAACACTAACCTACATCTATCAACTGTTAATATAAACCAAATTCTATGAAGGACCCTATATATATGGTTCAAAAGCTTTTCATCACTTACCTCGACACATAAAAATTTTGGCCACTGATATGAAATCCTTTAAAACATCTCTCTAAAGAGATTTTTATATCATCATTCTTTTTATTCAATTGAAGAATACTACGAATATAATGATGGCAAGGTCATGTAAATCTTACTATAAGGTTTGTGAATTTATTTGATACTCTATTTTATTGATCTTATGACAACCTTTTAATATTTTGTGTTTAATGTTAATTTAGGTAAGTTATTACTGTAATTGATAAGTGTTTTTCAACTTCATTAATACTAGTTATACCATTTGCAAGTTGCGGGGTGATGTATATTAAATGTGACATTTTCCATTTCCATGGAATGTGCCTAAATGGGATATATGGAAGAAATGTAAAAAAAATAAAATAAAATAAAACAAAAACAGTTTATTATGTTTCAGAATGATTCTCAGGTGGTATGTGAAGTAACTGATACTATGGTTCATACAGTTTGCTTTGTAGACATATCCAAAGCATAACACCGCTGTCTACACATTCACATGCACACACACAATCTTACGAATATGAGAGTACTTCAAGTTTGTGTCTTTTATGTATGGGATGAGTCCAAAGGTACCTGTTCCTTTGTCACTGTCATCACCATGTGCCCTTTGGTAGTGCAGTCTGTTACACATTTATGCTTGCACAAATGTGACACCAGACTGATCTCCTTAATTTACTATGTTGTATAATTTTAATTGAGATTGATTTCAGTTTGTCTGCTGTTTAAGTATCTGGGCTAGTCTGCTTTGGCACCTCTCAGTCCCTAGTTGGTGACCCTACTGTAGCATTTATAATGTTGTTGAATATTTCATTGGCAGCATTTAGAGTTCTAGCGTCTTCTAATGCTTCTTCATTGATATCTGCTTCTGGGTTGTCACATAAATCGTGGGGTTGCTTATTGCATAATTCTGCATTTGGCACAAACTTTTCCCATATTTTTTCAGAGTGCTCACTAAATGTATCATCTGTGGTTGAGTGATTCTTAGTTGTTTCCCAAGTGTGGATGTCTCTTTTTATTAAAAGAATTGGAACACAAAAATCTTTTAAATCACCCATATTATTTGGTAGAAAAAATAATACACCACAATGTGAAACATGTTTGGAATAGATATGTATTGTTTAGAAGTTGAGAACTCAAATTTGATAACGGTAGAACTGATAAAATTGGTTGCAATACTGTTGTTTTACAACAGGAAACTGCCTGTCACTATACAGAAGCGCTGAAATTCTTCAAATTACAGTACTGGGACAGCAAGTTGTGGCCTGTTTGCAGCTTATTTTCTGCATTTGTACAGCCATTTATGAGGAAAACTACTGAAACTTATTTGATATCAGGAGTGCACAAATCCCAGGTGCCTGTTGACCTTGGTGACTAAATTTTGTATGTGATGCCAGTATTTTTGAGCATAATTATTGCATTTATTTTTTTACATAAAAAATGTGTATTAGTTCACATGCACCAATCAGAAAGCTCAAAGGAACATAGAGGATTAGAGGTCACTCCAGAACTGGATTTTCAGTATGGATGTTGCTTTAATGCCACTCTTATGTCACATAAAATGGCTCCTAGATTTTTTTAAAATTTGTGGACCCCTGCTTTATGCCATTAAGAACACCTTTACTGCCATCAGTCTAGAGAAAGCCAAGAAAATTTTCCTCAAAGACATGTTTTTTTTTTTATCATTTCATTACCCATGCTTGTGTCTTGTAACCAAACAACATAGTTAATTCCTGTAATAAATGGTTTTAGAGTTCCACCTTCATACTTTCATTGTATGTGAGGCAGATTTTAATCTTTAAAATTTAACTTTTTGAGGATTTTAAGGGGATTTTAAATTGTATTTTTTGAAAGGTTTAAATTCAGATTTTCAGTTTAATGACCTTGCAGTGCCATAGTGTGGTAATGCAGTTCTGTCATGCACCAATTGTCATTCTTTTAAAACCAGCCCAGTTTTAGCAGTGTCAAGTAGAACCAGACTTAGATTCAGATTTATGATCTTGCATGATGAAAATTTCAACTGTTTTTAAAAGTTTTTAATAACGGGTATCTCCTGAAATATTTGAAACAGAGTTATGAAAGTTTGCACACATTCATTTCTGATGTGTTACAGTACATGTAGCAAATTTTGTTAATATCAGAATGATGAGTTTGTAAACTGTGCTTGTTTGACATGAATTGCAATGCCCCTTCATTTTTCAGACACTGAAGAAGCGAGTGAAACAGATATGGGGAAATCAGAAGAATACACTGAAATTAAAGAACAGTAAGTGCAGTTGTATTTAATGATCAGTATGATTTATTGACCCCCAGTCTGTGATAGTTACATGGTTCTGTTTGGTGTACAGAATGTACCAGGACAAACTGGCCAGTCTGAAAAAACAGCTCCAGCAGCTGAAAGATGGTACACATTCCGAGTACAATCGAAAACTGAAAAGACTTGATGCTGCCTACAAAGAAAGGTGAGCCATCTAATGTGTAAACATTGCTTAAGACTTACCCCTGTCATAGCAGTCCAACCACTGGACATGTTTTATTACCATATCCATCCACCTCTTACCTTTAGATATATTTATAATATCTCATATGTTGCAGCAACTGTAATGACAGAATTATTGAAAATTATTTGAACTTTCTGTAACTAAATTTAAATGTGTTATTATTATGTAATGTTACAATATTTCATTGTTTCCATCTATGGCTGATCTAATATCATACCAGTCTTCATTTGTTACTGTTAAAGTACAGTGGATTTGTATTAACTACTGTTTTCCTGTTCCCAATCAGCACAGCAGTATCTTTTCTAATGCATTACTGGTCTTAGTGTTCCCTGATTTGAGGTTGTAAGTATGCTTTATTTGATGCTAGGAAGGAGGTTGGTCTAGAAGTAAATACTGAGAAAACTGAGTATATGTTCATGTCTTATGAACAGAATGCAGGACAAAATCTTAACATAAAGATGGGTAATGAATCCTTTTAAAATGTGTGGCAAATTTTGAATATTTGTTAAAGACACTAACTATTCAGAGTCACTGACTGAATTCAAGACATGCCTACTACAATACAGTTCAAAATTTGTTACACTCTTCATTGGCTGTCTAAGAATTTAAAGATTATAGAATACATTACTACAATTCTGCTGCTGTTTTGTATGGACGTGGTACTTGGTCCTCATGTTAATGAAAGAACATAGGCCAAGGGTGCCCAGACATTCTGGCTCTTGAAGTTGAGACCAGCACATTGTCTCAAAATGCTGGCCGCTGATTACCAACATTCCAGAAGAGTGGAGACCTCGTACCCTGAGGGTATTCTAAAATAGGGCATTGAAGAAAATGTTTGGGTGTAACAGGCACCAAGTGAGGAGAAAAGTGATGATTCAGCAGATAGTTTTTATGAGAAAATAGAGCAGGTTTGCGATCATTTTCATAAGTACCATATGAAAATTCTGCTGGGAGGTTTTAATGCAAAAGTGGGGGAGAGAATATTTTCAAACCGACAATTGGAAATGAGTGTCTCCATTAGGGTAGTAAAGATAATGATGTTAGAATAGTAACCTTTGCCACGTCCAAGAATCTGGTTGTTAAGAGCACTGTGTTCCTGCGCCAAAACATTTATAAGTACACTTAGAATTCTCCTGATGGGAAGACTCACAACCAGATTGATCACCTATTGATAGATAGGCGATGGCATTCGAGTATACTCGATGTACAATCTTGCAGGGTGAGCTGACTGTGATACTGATCACTTTCTGGTGGTTGCAAAGTTAGGGAAAGATTGACAGTGAGTAAATAAGCAGCACAGAGGTTTGATGTAAAAAGATGTAATCTCAGGAGGCTAAATGAGCTGGAGGCTAGGAAACAGTATGAGATTAAGATCACAAACAGGTTTGCAACTTTGGGGACCTTAAGTGATAGCGAGGACATAAGTAGGGCTTGGGAGAACATTAAAGAGAATATCAAAGCCTCATCTTAAGAGTCAAGGTCTGTATGAATTGAAGCAGCATAAACTATGTTTTGATGAAGAATGTTTATATTTTTTGGATGAAAGGAAGCATGCTAAAATGCAGTGGTTACAGCAGGCTTCGGCAACCTGCGGCACATGTGCCAAGCATGGCACGTGGAACGATTTTCAATGGCACGCTGAGTGAATTGAAATACAGTAATTATGATCTCATAGAAAATTGAATCTTTAAGTAAATAGAAGCATATAATTCTTTTAAAGCTATTCTTGTTGTTACATCCCTTCGAAACGAAAGTTTCGATAAGATCAAGTTAACATGTTTTAATGGTTGTTGTATATAAAAATATGGTGGGCTTGGGTGAGTTGGCACACTGAGTGACTTTGCAACATTACTTCGGCACAACACTACTAAAAGGTTGCCGACCCCTGGGTTACAGGATCCAAACCAAAACAATGCAGCTAATCTAAACAGTGTAGGACGTGTAGCTAGTAGACATTTCAGGCTCAAAAAAAAGGAATATCTGAAAGCTAAAATTGATGAACTTGAAACTAACAGCAAGATAAAAAGTATCAGAGACTTGTATAGGGGCATCTGTGATTTTAAGAAGGGTTACCAGCCTGGAAATATAGTACAGGTTGAGAAAATTGATTTGGTTACAGACTGCCACAGCATTTTGGCTAGGAGGAGGAACCATTTCTCTCAGCTATTGAATGTACATGGGGTTAATGATGTTAGGCAGGCAGAAATACATGCAACAGAACCACTAGTACCTGAGCCAAGTACCTATGAGGTTGAGATGGCTACTTAAAAGCTAAAAAGACACAAATCACCAGGTATTGATTAAATCCCAGCAGAATTGATTAAAGCAGGGTGGTAGAACAATTTGTTTTGAGATCCATAAACTTATTAATTCTATTTGGAATGAGGAGGATTTGCCTGAGGAGTGGAAAGAGTTTGTCATTGTACCTAGTAACTGTAGAGGTATATCATTCTTGCCAACCGTTTACAAAATTTTATCCAACACCCTGCTGCCAAGGTTAACTCCATATGAAGAGGAAATTATTGGGGATCATCAGTGTGAATTTCGATGCAACAGGTCTACTACTGATCATTTATTCTGCATTTGTCAAATACTTGAGGAAAAATGAGAATACACTGAAGCAGTGCATCATCTATTTATATACTTCAAGAAAGCTTATGATTTAGTTAGGAGGGAGGTCTTGTATAATATTCTCATTGAGTTTGGTTTCCCTTTGAAACTAGTAAGGCTAATAAAAATGTGTCTGAATGAAACATGTAGCAGAGTCCGGGTAGGCAAGAATTTGTCTGACATGTTTCCCATTAAGAATGGTTTGAAACAAGGAGATTCTTTATCGCCACTGCTTTTCAACTTTGCTTTAGATTAAGCTATTAGGAGGGTTCAGGTAAACCAAGAGGACTTGAAATTAAATCGTACACATCAGCTTTTAGTTTATGCTGATAATGTTAATATATTGGGTGGAAGTGTACATACTATATAGAAAAAAAGCAGAAGCTTAGTATTTGTTAGTAAGGAGACTGGACTAGAAGTAAATGCTGATAAGATTAAGTACATGGTCATGTCTCAAGCTCAGAATGCACGACAGAGTCACAATATAAAGATTGATAATAGTTCCTTTGAAAGATTGGAAGAGTTCAAATGTTTGGGGACAACCTTTACAAATCAAAATTCTATTCAGGAAGAAATTAAGAACAGATTGAAGTCAGGGAATGCTTGCTATCATTTGGTGCAGAATCTTTTGTCTTCAGTTTGCTATCCACACATGTACAGATTAAGATACACAGAACTATAATTTTGCCTGCTGTTCTGTATGGGTGTGAAACTTGATCGCTCATATTGACAGAGGAACGTAGTCTGAGGGTGTTTGAGAGTGGGGTGCTGAGGATACTATTTGGGCCCAAGAGGGATAAGGTAACAGAGAAGTGGCGAAAACTACATAATGAGGAGCTTAATGATCTGTCCTCCTCACTCAGTATTATTCACGTGATCAAATCAAGAAGAATGAGAGGGGCAGTGATTATAGCATGTATCGGGGAGGGGAGAAATGCATACAGGGTGTTAGTGGGGAAACCTGAGGGTAAGAATCACTTGGAAGACCCTGGCATAGATGGGGCGATAATATTAAGATTGATCTACAGGAAGTGGATGGGGGTGAATGGAGTGGATTGATATGTCTCAGGACAGGGGCAGGTAGTGGGCACTTGTAAATGTGGTAACGAACCTTCAAGTTCCATAAAATGAAGTGAATTTCTTGAGAACCGGTTAGCTTCTTAAGAAGGACTCTGCTGCATGGAGTAAGTAAGTAAGTATACATTATTTTAATTTGGTCAAAGTTTTGTACTGTTTTTGCCTGGAATAGCTTCACATTGGCTGATTCCAGTAATTGTCAAATGGACTTTTTTGTATAGTTCCTTGAAAACCTTTCTTATGACTGGAAGCATTTTGTGACACACTGTTCTTGTCTGCACTGCAAACATAATAACTAGCAGAGTATATTAGTGTTAAAAACCTAGCATCACAAATTTAGTCTGTTTTCCTGCAAGGGGTGGGTATGCTGTTGGCCAAAGGATTCTCACTTGTCACAGTTTTACTGCCTCTTTGGTTTAATATACACAGAACATGACTTTTATGTAATCTGATGTGTGAATTCAAATTCTATTTTTGCTAATTTAAACACTCAAAAATGCTAGTTCTTTTAACATTTTCAGGTTGCGTCTTAATATTATTCATAAGGATTATTTGATAGAGTGTGTTGAAAGGGACTACATAATTGAGAAGAAAGCTGCAGCAAAAGAATTCGAAGAAAAGAAAATAGAACTCCGAGAAACTTTGATTTCAGATATGGAAGAGAAACGTAAACTCATAGAGTCTGAACGTCACACCATGGAACTTACAGGAGATTCAATGGAGGTGTGATTTGAATAGATATAATACATTGCTTATTTATGCACAGAGTAGCAAGGAAGTTGATTTATTTATAGAATTTAGATGTATATTTTTGGCAGGACTGGTTTTTTCCAAATGTGCATGATGGGATACTAAAACCCCAAGTACCAGTTACACATAACACTGAGGAAAGTCAGAAAGAAATGCCTTCTATTTTTATACGTGAAGTTCTTGAAAATCCTCTGTCATTTTATAGTAGTTGCAGCCATTTTGACAGATGGCAGCACCACATTTGATTCAGAACAGCAGAAATTGGTGTGCATTTAAGGCAAGCAGTGATGGAGTTCTTTTTTGCTGAGGGTGAACAGCTGATTTGTGTGTGTGAATGTTTTCTCAGAAGGTACGGTGATGCAACTCTGTATGTATATATTGTTTGGTGATGGGTGTGACAGATTAAAAATGCTGAAACAGAAGGAGCAAACTTCGTGGCAAACCACAGAGGGGTAATCATTAAATGACACATCCCTGTTGTGCTGTGATGCATCAACATATTTATTGACTGTAATAGGTCAGTATAACCACAGAGTGGTAACTTGTACTGCAGTGATACCTAACAGCATCTGCTGGATTGATGAACTGTTATGTGAGACCATCACATAACAACAGATGAATTGTGTTCCATCCTCTCCGTCAGTAAAGGAATGGTAATGCAGTTACTGAAGAGCTTGGCTGTTCGAAATTCTGTGCTCATTGGTTGCTGTGAGTGCTGACAGATGCAGATGTCAAGGCAGGGAAAGCAATTGCCATGGATCTTTCGGAGTGATGTGATACAGGAGGTGAGGCCTTCCTGTTGCATATTGTCATAGGACATGGAACCTGGGTCAGTCATTTTAAACCCGAATCCAAACACCAGTCGATGGAGTGACATCAACAGCATCACCAAGAAGCAGTAATTCAAAAATGCGCCATCAGCAGTTAAAATGGCTGCAGTCTGAGGATGAGACAGGTGTTGTTCTTGGCAGCTTATTACTTAGGGGGCTGCAGTGTACTCTAACTGCTATATTGAAACACTCCCAAATCTGAATGCTTGCCTTCATCAGGTTTGTCCCACAAGAAGAGTGTTGGAAGTTTTGCTCCTTTATGACAGTACCTGACCACACGTGTTTGCACACCGCTACAACTATCACAAAATTTGGTTGGCAGTGATGCAGCACTCACCCTACAGTCCTAACCTTACGTCATCAGGTTTTCTCCTGTTTGGTCCTTGAAAAGACAGTCTGTGATGACTTACAATGTTATGCATGTGGTGAGGCACTGCAGAATGTTTTAAGCCAATGGCTGCACAGGAAAGAAAGCAACTTTCACATGGTGGAAGTACATGTTCTTGTTCAAAGGTAGGAAAAATACCTATGCCTCCAGCAATGTTGTGGTGAAGTTGCCTGAAATTCTTTTATGTCTGACTTGAGAGTGACATGAAACAAAGAAAAAAGGCATTACTTGCTGACTAACCTTTGTATATTGTTAACCCTTAGGCTACCGGATTAAATTTCACTTGCCATTTAATAATATTAACCCTTAGTCTACTAATTTCGTATATATATGGAGCTCCTAGTAAAGCCA
>JGI20166J26741_11326670_pt1 | contig 13966 bp, 6 predicted proteins | sample TergutCu122P5_FD_26741 | JGI IMG/M metagenome (IMG submission 26741)
TCAGCGTTGCCAAACCTAGGTCCATATATAAACGACGTTAGCATTTCTGGCTTTACTAGGAGCTCCATATATATATGACATTAGTAGCCTAAGGGTTAAACAAACTGCCCTCACTTTCTATCTTGTGATGGCAAAGCCAACAACTTGCCACTAGAAAATCTTTTCTCGTTTTTTCTTTCGTTAGATAAGACCCAAACTTTATGAAGTAGTCACTTAAATTCCATTTGACACATCAGTTCTTTTACTTTTTACCCCTACTGTCACAGATAAAAATGTTGCGCCCCTTCTTGATAATTTTTTGCTTCCCTTCAACCTCCATGCTCATATTTAATATAACACATTTTTTCGTACATTCTGGAAAAGAAAACTTCGGCCAATCTGAAACCTTCCCACTAATTATTTATTAAATAGGTTAAGAGGAATATCGCGTCTTTCAAGTTTATTTGTGTGTGCTTGTCGGACATTTTCTTCCGGCACTTTCAAGATGTATGCCTATATGTGTAACACATAATTGTTCCTTTGCCTACTTTTGGTGGAACACAGCCTCTGTAAGATCTTACAGCTGTTGTCTATAATGTTAGATAATGTATGTCATTACATCTCTCGTGCCTTCACCACACACATACAGCTAATGTCAGTGCACTACACAACACAGATTCAGCCACACTGTGGGAGCCCTACACCCACCGAGAACAAACATGCTCAAACCCGCTCGCAGGTACTGATGACATTACCAGCTGAACGCATCTCTTTCTGCATGTACAGTATGGCACCGGCTGCGAATCGCTCTTGTAAGCTTTGTAAGGGAACGGAATTATGATAATTTATGTAGCGATGAACAACAGTATTTCTGTATTTATTGTTATTAATATTATTAAGAACTCACTTGTATTTGTTAGGTTTGGTCTCGGATAATTAAAACATAAAACAAATTCAAATCGTGCATATTGTTTACTAAGTGAGACGAAGTTAATATGGCGGTAGCAATATAGATTTTTATGTGACCCCGTGTAGTCTAGCAGATACTTGTGCACCGACGATTTAGAGGTACCGCATTATGCACCTTTATCGTAGAAAATAGAGGCAGCAGGTCCTCTTGTAACGTCGGTATATACCCCTCATATTTCACGGTATCACATTCAAAAAAAGAGTTATCCTTAACATATTTACTTAGACTGACTTCGGAGAGAAGACATTGCTGATGTTGTAATAGAAAGATTGCTAGGGCTCATTACATTGTGTGCCAACCGTCCGATATGTGTTCAATATCACTGCGTTCTACTGCCTTGTTTAATCAGTGAAGGAAGAACAGCTGCCGCACAAAAACCGGCTCCAAATCTCGGAGTGCTCGCACCTGTCTGGGCATGCCATCACCTGCCGGAACCCCCACACCACGTTCTATAGTGCTGCAGGCCCCCCACACTAGCGAGCTGAGATGCAGATATTGTAAGAACTAATAGGCAGTCTTTGAAAATAAACATAATTGTAACTGAAGATCCTAGCACCTTGATATTTTTTTAACTCCTTTTGTTCCACATTACGGAAGCGATGGTCGTGCGATTTTATGAGGTGTGAGTAATAATAATTTCACTTGAATCCTTGACAGGTTTTGAGGAAGTAGAGCAGATTGAGTATCTGAGTGCATCCATGGTCCCCTGTTCCGTTGTTGTTTTAGTGGTGACGAACCTTCAGGTTTTGTTACAAACGTTAGCGAAGCAGAGAGCCATTCAATCAGCCAGTGAATCAATCAACTAGCTAGCCAGTCTCAAAATCAGTCAGTCAGAAGGTCAGACAGCAGGTGCAATCAACCAGTTAGCCAGACACTCCGCCAATCTGCTGGTAAGCGAATCACGATGTAGACCAGGAGACCTTGACTTTGCATCTTGATCAAGATCACCAGATATTTGGACTCTGGTTATCCGTGTTTTCCGTTTTCCTTAGTCCCTCCAGAAAAATGTAGGACACAGTCTTGCAACAGACTACTAAGCTAATCCTCCACTTCTCTATAACAGCTCTATTTACAGCAATCCTGCCACGTACATAAAATCAATGTAGCAAGCAAACTTTTTTAAGAATCAGGTCGTAACTCGCAGCGAACACGGCGGATTTCCATTCGAGTGGCCAATGGATGATGGCCACCTTTATGTATAAAAGCCATATTCCTTCTACGTGTCAATATTTCTGCTGTAACAGTCCAGCTGTGAGTCTCGTAAGCAGGAATGGCTAAATGGAGGAAGGGACGTCGCCTGGCCGAAAAGCAAGGATCCTACCGTAGTTACCTTTTCGGTTGGTTTATGTGTGTATAACGCGTAAGATAGAGAATTGTAAGGCAAGCGTGCCAAGCAGTTGAATAAGCCACTCTTAGCTTCGTCAACTGTTTGCGTGTCCACATGGAAAAGAGTTAACTCCCTCCGGATAAGGTTACGTGCAAGTTCCACATTTGGGACATTTACAAAGTCGACATATTCCCATTTCTGCTAAAATCGGGGGGGAAAAAATATACCGTTATGATGTCTTCGGGATTGGTCTTTATAACTGAGACACACTGTTCCCCGTAACTTACAAACTGAGGACGTATAAAGAGTTCTAATAGCTGAGGCAAACTGTATTCTGTGCGAAGTAAGAGCTGAGGCTGAAGAAACATTTGAGTATCCAGCAAAGAGCGTGATCTGTTTTCAACGCCGAATATCGAATCTGAAGAGAGGGTGATCGTAAATCTCCCCGCTTACGATATCTTGATGAAGATCTATTGCAAATCTGTTATTAAAATAAGAAGAAATATTACAGTGCGTGTCAAAATACTCAGTGATTTTCTCGAAAGTATACGTGGCTTAAAATCTACAGACAATAACAAGGCAATGCTTCGCCCTGCGGACGAATCGTTTTTCTTTCCGCTGTCCTTCCATCCAAATAACTCCCTGTTAAAGTATCCAGATAATGTCAGATATTATTGCGGTTATTAGTTGACATAATGCCAGCATATATAAATCAAAATGTAAAACACAAAACCGCATTATTAGGAGTACAAATGCATTAGGCATTTGGTGTAATAATCTTTGATAAAAACAAGATTAATATTTTCAAAGTGGAAAATTAAACGCGTAAGAGGAATTACATAAGACTATGATTCACAGGAAGTTTTCTTGGTTAATGGTTGACACAGTAACTACGTAAAATAAATCATGAATCCATATAAACGGCGAATGAGAAACAAAACACGGTGAGATATTTGTAGTTCATGTAAAGACGCTACATCAACTGAAAATTGTACGAGGCATCGAATGAGAAGTAAAGACCCTCAGGAAAGTTGGAGGACCCTGTTTACTGCCTTTCTTGCAGGATATTAACTGAGTGAACCCAAAATCCTCTCAACATATCCAATGTCCCGTCTACGATATGAAGTATGCACCTGTTTGAAGGGAGACAGGCTCGATAACTCTACTTCATCAAGCTCAGCAGATTGTAGTGAAACGTAATGGAAACGGTGCGGAACAGTAAAATCACTAGTCTCGAGACAGGGTGTGGAGACAAGTCTGAAGCACTCATCGCGCGGCTTGTGCGTTCATATGTCACGCATCCCATAGCTGGACAGGCAAATAGCTCAAGAATCGCCACACATGCAACACAAGAACTTAGAGAGTGAACCAGGTGCAGTTAGTCCCCTACTGTCACTTATGGAATTTTCCTGCTTAGCACAGGAGCAGCCACTAGGACTGATCGGTCTGTGGTGCAAGATTCGAATATATTGAAGACCTTGGGATTGGCGAAGAAGCCTGAGGTCTGTAGATAAATGGAAAATAATGAGAGAGAAATGCTTATCGCTATTAATCGGCAAATCCTCGAACGTTCAGTGAACCTAGAAGAATAAGATTCACCTAAACAATATTCAAAGTAAAAGTTCATATTAAATGCTATTGTGTGTCTGTGTTCTGTATGATTTCTTATTCATTCCAACACCCCGTATTTACTGTACTGTACCTGGTCACTGAACAATGGAGAGAACTGTTTATAAAATAGCAGCCGATTTCTCATAAGATCGTAAATTACAAAAGTATGGGGACGTCAAAGATCACTAAAATCTGTCTCGGTTTTAGCTATCACAAGAGACAGATGGACAGACACATACTATGAATACGAGTATATCATAACAGAAGATGCTGAAATGGTTCAGAATTTAGAAGCAGGAGATCACGATCCGCTAAACATATAGTTTGGACCTTATGAGCGAGCTGAGTCAACGTAATTGGAGGAAGCTAAATGCAATATTCATCTCTTCGGATCGATATGGCAGTGGCTGCCATTGTTACGCTGGTGTAGGAATCCACACGTTGGGGTAAGCATTCTTTTACTCCGTCTCCACACTTTTTCTCTTCTCTTCCACCTTCTGCGTTCTGCGCAGTGATACAGCCCCGTTATTTCTAATGCTCAAACGGCACTTGCGTTGTGCATTTCTTAACTGTCAACCATCTTAAGTACGCAAGTGAGTATGTGTGTGGGTTGTAATTTTGATGTTCGTACAGAATAATTTCAGGTTGGGATTCTCGCTCTACTTGCTAAAAAACTCTTGCATTTATTGCATCTTGGATTTTCAGGGTCTTGTCCTTCAGCCTCCAAGATGATACAATTCCTTGTTGGAAGAAATTTTAGTAATAGCCACAGGACAGGAGGCTGTTTGGTTTCACACAAATATTTGCGTGTTAAGAAGCTCGTTATCTCATTTGCGTATTACGCAAGGGTTGTTGTAGAACGACTCATTTTGAAATCGTACTAGAACGTAAACAAAGTGTAGGACATAGCAAAATTTTTGAATGTTTAATTCTGAAGTGAAAACAATTAAAGTACATGGTATATTAGTTTCAGGAAATTTGGGTTTTAATTCTTATGTCTATGTAGGAATGCAACCTCATCAGGCACCAGGTCAGCGGCGACGCTGATGAGTAAACCAGAAGAAAACTAAACTCTAGATACATTCACATATACCACAATATCCCACGTAAAATAAGGCATTTGAAAATATTAGTGACGTATTCCCGTTGACTGCAGGACATACTGACAGTCTGGTGAAACATCAGACAATGCGCTATTATTATTATTATTATTATTAGTAGTAGTAGTAGTAGTAGTAGTAGTAGTAGTAGTTAATTAATTTTTAGACTTGCTTTACGAAGGAAAAAGGCCCTTATGTGGAAATTACATCCTATCGTTTGTGATGTAATATCAGCGACTAACCAGTCTTTCAGAACATCATGAAATTCGGTACAGCAGTTCTATACACATACAGTTACCGAGCAAGAGCTCGAGCTGCGTGAAATTCGGCACCGTGGCAGTCGCATTTTACTTAAAGGCATACAGAAATTTCTCCAGTAATTTAATTATTTCTTGTAAGATTTGAGTAACATTCGACCTAGAATACATCCACACGTTACCATTAAGTAAGTGTGAGTTTCGTGAAAATCGGTGGAGTGAAATTCTTACTTTACCCAAGAGCGTTCATTAGATTTTCTTCGTCTGATTTGGATCCATCCAAGTCAGACGAAGAATGCAGAAAATATCCACTAACCTCTTTATTCAGTGATCCGAATTCTATGAAAATCGGCGCAATTATTGTCATACTTTACTTAGTGGTGTAAATGGATTTGTAGCCGTTGTTTTTACATTTATTGTCCAATTTGGGGGAAATTCGGTGTAACAGAACTGCACATAATATTGTCTAGTAATCTTGAGTTTTGTAAATATCAGCTCAGGAAAGGCCGTCCTTTTCTTACTGGAGTAAATAAAGTCATTTTCATGCGTGTACCGTAAAACCGTATTCCATTTTGAAAGTAAAGAACGCCTTGGTAGAGTCTGTGTACTACATCAAGGAGTAAACCATATTCAGTCTCCATGCCCAGCAGTCGATACACAACTTACACCACTAGTGACCTGACATTGAAGGAGATTTCCTCTAGTGATCCTGTACCATTTACTGTTAGTCGCATGCATCCAACATTCCTCTATCACCAAAAACAAAATATGCAGAAAAACGTAATGGACAGTCAGAATGAGTTTCTAAGTTTCATATCTGCTACCGATCAGACTTCCCGCATCTTTTCAGATACTTGAAAAAATGTGAATATAATGGGAGAGTATATCAGGAGTTTACAGAGTTCAAAGTTATAATTCTGTTACGAGGAATATATTGTGTAACACTCTCAACTTGTCTGGTATATTACTGTATTGTTCTAGGTATTGTTTGTGTGTAAATGTGTACTGTACTACTGCCACCGGGTGTCAACCCAATTGCAGTTAACATGTATATTAATATCAGTATCCACAAAATTACTTGAAGTAATTAAAATAGGCTTAATCGAAACCTATAATAAAGTTCGCATGGGTAAATGTTACTCTGATGTGTTTTCTATTCAGAGTGGTCTAAGATAAGAATGTCTTGTTGCTACTGCTGCACAACTTTACTGTCAAATAGTCAGGAAGGTCCCAGAACGCCAACCAAGGGGGAATAGAACTTAATGTGACACAACGGCTCTTGTCTATGTTAATGTTATTAGCGATATTGAGCGAAAAAATGCTAAATGCTACATCGAAAAGACAGGTCTACTACAAGCCAGAATACAAGGAAAGATCCTAAAATAGATTAAAAAATGCAAAGGAGTCCCTTTACAGGCCCGGTGTGGCCCAGATGGTTCCAGGAGTTTTAGGCTCCCAGATTTCCATGACATTCGGCACATTAAGATGGTGAAGTTGTCAGCCTCACGCACCGGCCGCCTTTACCCCCAGGAAATGTTCCTTGTACTTATTTTCACTATGGGCTGAGTCGACCCCAGGGCCATGGTACGGTCGGAAAAATCCAGTGACACCACCGGGAATTGACCCCGGGACCGTCTGACTAGTAGCGCCGCGCCTTAACTACTACGCCACCCCAGGCCCCTCCCAAAATAGATACATGTCATAAACCATCCAAAAATGTTGCTAATTCATAGGCCTGGCGACTGAATAAAAGAAATCAAAATCTAATTCTTGACGAGCTAAATTTCAGAATTGTTTGCCTTCTATCTGTAGACATGACACTAAAATATAAAAAAGTATATAACTAAAAAATCTATAATTTTGTTTTGTCTAAACATGGTAGGAGCTATCCCACATTTAGGGAATAACATGGAATGAGAGCACCTGAGATCAGAATGCTGAATAAGGCCTTCGAAGGATTTAACAAGAGGCTGGAGGATACTTTGGTGAGGATCTTCTTAGTTTTTACTCCACAACTAATATTATAAGTTGACGAGATCAAGAAGCATGAAAGGGTGGAGCATGTACCACTCTTGGGAGAGAAAAGAAATGCACACAAAGATGTGTTGAGAAAACCAGGATTTAAGAGACAAAGACCTAGACGTAGATAGAACGATATCAAAATGGATGTTAAAGACAAAGGGGGGGGGGGGGGGGGGCGGTGTGGGCCGGGGTTATATGACTCAAAACGGGAATGTGTATTGGGGTCTTCGAACACGGTAATAAACACTGCTGTCTTCAGAGATGTGATGACGTGCAGTCTGGTAGAGCAACCGACTGTTCGGCGGATACTCTTTCGTCCATCTTCACGGTTGAAGACACTCGATGAAGACAAGACTAAGTTCCTTCACATCGTTGCTATTCTAATAGACTACAAGGCGTCACATCCCACAGGACAGTAATATTCACATTCACCACCATAAATCTCAGGTCTGGCTTAGATAAGAAAATTAAGGGTACTACACAGTGTGGGAAATTTATTAGCTAGGCGAGTTACTATAAGCTTTTCAATACAGGCTTCGCTTCATTTAGTTACTACTCTTCATTGCAAGTAACAGTGTAAAGACCCCCCCCAGTGACATAGTCAAACCACTGACTCTGGAAAATCCGACACATAAACCAGGCCTCGCATTTGACCAAGTAGTCCAGACGTCGGTCTGACTAGTCAGCAATTTAAGTGAACGGATTTAGCGACGTGAGCACACATAACAACGACCCGTTTCAAGATTTAATCCGGGAATTCTCCTAGAAAGAGAATGAGGAAGACCACGATAAACCAGAGATAGGGTAGTCAGCGATCTACTCGAGGTTCGAATGTACCTTCCCATACTAAAGTCACAAATGTTCCCGTTACACCAAGCTGTTTCTTCTCTGGTGCCAGTATCAAGTCTCTGACCCAAGTGGCGTGAACCATAAGAAAAACTGAGGAACGTCAACTCTGTATTTAGAAGGTCATAAAATAATATTCAGAGTTATTAACTGCTTTGTGTCCACTGCTGGAATTGCAGGATGTATGATATATTATAGGATAAAGCAGACAACGTGGAATTACATTTACATTAAAATTATTTTCCTGCTGCTGGAAGGTGAGTTCAGAAACGTGCTGCCCGACGGCACTCTGATCTATTGATCACGCGCCACCGTGAGCGTTATGCAACCCACGTAACAGCGCCAGCTAACACTTTCTGCCGGCTCAACCAGACAAGAATTTTGACCTCAGTTTCACTACGTATCAATAAGTAGCGAAATTAGAAACTTAGCGATTTACTGAAACTACATTCTTCCACACAGAATCAAAGATAAAATGCGGCTAAACCTCTTACTTACAGATTTGCTCTTCCAGATGACGTAGTTTAATGGGAATTTATATTTACATTTTCCGTGCAAATATAGTACATGTATAATATTTAACGCCAAGTTGTTGCACAATGTCTTTATTTTTTAATTATTGCTCCGACAAGTTTCGGCCTCAATTGTTGAACATCTTCACGGAGTTCACAAGTTGCCTGTCACATGTGTTGACCCATAAGCTGCGCACATCGAAAAAATTTCGAGCTTCAGTTCTTACTATTTCACAAGTGCGTGTCTCAAGGCTCGACCTGGCAACTTCTTATCAAAAGGTTGGTTATGTTTTCCGTCCGTCCCCACACAAAATTCAGCTAAAACACCTCAAATCAGAATACGACAACTGATATCCAAAACCTTTCCTTTTCATAAATAATCGCACCATTCCAAATGATGAATCATGGTAAAGCTTGGACAGACCCTTAGGGCTTCAGGAAGTTGAAGCTTCCAGAATTTCTAGTCAGTCGGCATATAAAGATGGCGAAGTTGTCAGCCTTACGCATCTGCCGCCTTACCCCCATGCTGAGTCCACCCCAGAGCCATAGCTGGGCCAGAAGGATTAAGTCAATCTATGACCCCATCGGGAATCGAACCCGCAACCTTCCGGTTTCCAGCGCAGTGCCTCAAGCAACTGCGCCACTGCGTGCTATATAGATCATGAATAAATAAATTTTGGAAACTTTGTGCAGAAAAGCCGTATGTCTACTCCTCTTAGAATAAAGACAACTTCAACACTCATAAAATAAATAAAATTACACTTATACAAAGGAAGTCACATTTTATCTTTACGTTGTTAGATAAACAAGATACAAAAACTCTGATCCGTATTATAATAACAAACATTCTCCAGATTTATTCTGCTCTTAAATTTATCTTGAATACAATTCTAATTTGTCACTGTCGTATCCAAGTGCATGAACAGCATAATATTTGGCTGTGGTTGTAGGTTCGTATGATTTTGTCCTGCATGCTGAAGGCCACATTATATATATATATATATATATATATATATATATAAACCTTGTGTTCACTGCTGCACATTTACAAATCAATAACCTCAGAAGATGATCATAGAGGTTCCTGGACCTTTACATTACATGACTCCTAATCATCGATATGTGAGGCGTCCTGTTTATTTGCCTAAACTCAGGGAGGGCTGCCACATAAGCAAAAATGTCACTGAGGTCTATATGACATGTGTTTAAGAATATTTATAAAAGTAACTCTGTATATGAGTGGCTCAATGGACTCATTCCTCTTTCGACTGATTGAAGTAAAGGAATACCTGCTACCATTTGGTGCGCAACCCTTTGTCTTCCAGTTTGTTATCCCAAAATATAAAGATTAAGAAATTCGTAACTATAATTTTTGCCTTTTGTTTTTTATGGGTGTGAAGCTTGGGCTCTCACAATAAGGGAGCAACAGAGGCTGAAGGTGTCGGAGAACAGGTTGTGAGGAAGATAGTTTGGCATAAGAGGGACGAGATGACAAGGGAGTGGAAAAGACAACATAAGGAGGAGCTTTATGATGTGTAGACGTACTGCTGACCAAATATTATTCGGGTGAAAAAATCAAGAAGAATGTGATGGGCGGGGCATCTGACAAATATGGGAGACAAGATAGGTGCAAACAGGGTTTTGGTGGGAAGACCTGAGGCAATGAGACCACTTGGAAGAACTAGGCGTAAATGGGAAGATGATATTAAAATTATCCTCAAAAATTGGGATGGGGAGGCATAGAATCGGTTAATCTGTCTCAGGATAGGAACAGGCGGCGGGCGCTTGTGAATGCAGTAATGAATCTTCGGGTTCCATACAAGGCGGGGAATTTATTGAGTAGCTGAGGACCTATTAGCCTCTCAGCTGGACTCTGGTCCATGCAGTTAGTGCGTCATTCTTTGTCGCCCTCTTCTCAAAAACTGTTACGCAGCCCAAAATCGAAAATATCGTAACCCAAAGTCAAATGCTACAAATAACAGTCCTTCCGTATCAAGAAATACTTAACGGCCCTTTTCGATAGACATCCTGGAAATTTTGTTTTGACAGAGAAAAGCTGTTCCATTCTACTCTCACAAGAAGCTAGCTGCAATAACGACCCTCCAGTACCAGGACTATAATGTGGCTACGGAATGAAGTCACATCGATCGACAACCCACCATATCACCCTTGGAGTTTCCACCGTCCCATCAAGCATATACCTATGTGCCCCTCCATAAGACTAGCCATTCTATTCGTTTAAATGTTGCTAACGACTAACGCGTGATAATCTCTACTAGCAACAAGCGCTTTGGGCTGGGCGCTAGAGGAAAATATACGGTAAACAAAGAGTGGGAAACCTCGAGTTTCGCCCTAATCCGTGGTCCTAAGACTAATCATCCCTGACATCCTTTGACTCTACAGGGCACTTTGAAAAATGTACTAGATTTCACTTACACACAGCATATTTCATGTTTGTGACAATCATACACCGAACTGCTGAAAAAATTTTCAGTGCACTTACGTAACGAATTATTCTTTAGGAACCTCGACTGCATGGGTACAAGTTAAGGTATAAGGTGACAGGCATTTCTGCGAATGGGAAGACATGGCCCATATTTCTGATAAACATACCGCCAGTAGAAGGATTTAAGATTTTTTCCATTTTTTCAAAGTTTGCTGAATGTCAGATGCTATTTCCTGCATTATCCTCAAGACTGGCAGGCACTAATTCCTGGGACTTCTCGTTTCTTTTGCCCGTGCTTGCTGATTGGATTCTAATTGTAAAAACGAAGTCTTTATCGCCATTTTGATCAACTGATCCAGCCAAGTTTCATATTAACATGATAATCATATCAACAAATCGTAACAATGTCATAACCGGCGAAATTCTGAATGAACTTCGAGAATACAATTTGCAAACAAATCACGTACTAAAACTCCGAAAATTTTCTTCCTGTGGGCTTTACAAATGCCCAACTGTGAATACATAACAAACTGATTACACGTTTTGAAAACTTAGGTCATTCCACAAGAAACATTACACATTGAGCTTAACCGAGGAATGGTAAAGACAATGTTATTAATGTTAACACATCGTGTCTGCCCACTTAGAAAAAAGTAAAAGGTGATACATACCATTCACAGCCAAGAAGAGTAGGCCGTACGGAAACACACATCAGCACAGCAACACACACTACTTCTTCCCTCCACGCGCGCGGCCGCACTGACGTCTGCGATCGAACACGGCACAACTGCTAGCTCGCATGCCGGCCGCAATGGCGCTGACAACCCCTAAGCGACACGGGATGTCAAGGGATGAAGCTGATGGCAGAGATGAAAGAAAGTCGGTTCCATTCTCGAAAACGGCCACTAGTGCCGAACCACCGGCTCCCCCAATGGCTTTTGAACAGCCATAACTTCACATACACACACACACACGCGCGCGCGCGCGGGGAGGGGAGGGGAGGGGTGGGGGAGCTGCTTATCCTGATTTTAGATGTGTCGGGTAATTTAACCTGAACTTAATCTGAGTTATCCCGTTGTGTTACAATATTCACGTAAAATAACAATAGAACACGTCAGTCAATTTACTAAATGGCACTCCACATTGCTACTTGTTTCGAATCGCAAGGAATCCTCATCAGGCAATTCATACAAAACATTTAAAGCAAATCAGTTCTTCTTATTAAACTGAGTTTTGTTTGACGTCCTCTTATTGTTAATTTACCGTTAGCTTAACAACAAAGATGAAGTTACATGATCTGTTCAATGACACTTTACATTCAGATAGTCAGTAACGGTGATGGGACAAAGATGGGGACGGAAAAAAATTGTGGTCAAACTCAAGGTATTGGAGGATGCTAGGAGGAAGACTATGAAATAGCTTAGTGAGAATAATCGGTCTTCGGGGTGAGATCTGAACCTACCAAACCTCCCAAATAAGTAGAGGTAAAGAACGCCCTACAACAGGCCACGAAGGTCCAGAGGGGAAGTAAATGTATAGCTTTACTCTTTCTTTAACCTCGGCTCTAGAAAGGGGTGGGTGGTCAACGCCATACTCCGGCAGCTTTACCCTCGGGAAAGAACCGGTACCCATTATATAGTATGCTGGTTGGGCCCCAGGGCCGGTATGGACGGGTGCGGAAAATCTCGCTCCTACCGGGATTGGATCCCCCGACCTTCCAGACCGTAGCGAGACGCTGTACCGACCGCGCTATCCCGGCCCACGCCAAACCTCCCAGATGCGATGTAGAAGTGTCTACTACTCGACCGCGAATCTCGAAGTAAAATTCGAGGGGGGAGGGGGAAAAAAACTTTATTAATCACATTTTCATACGAAGTCAAGAAATTTAAACAAAATATATATTTCGTGGCACAGGACATGAAATCAAGGCCATGTTTACTGGGAAATTGTTTTTAATTAAATCACCGGGATGTACAGGAGTGTGGAGAACGTAAGACAGCTACATGGATGCTAACTTTGGTAGCAAAATACAGGCGGCATGATATAACTCTCAGACTAGATCTGGGATTCAATTCAGATTTACTTAATTGGTTGCTGACTAAAGTTAGTGAATTTAACCACACAATTGGGTATTTAAGTAGGTCTACGCATTTTCTATATGAAAATGAACTTCAAATTCATAACTCACTAACCAATTATAGTGAATCAAAGTAAAGGTAGAACAGTCACTGTACGGGCCTATTCATTCCCAGAAGGTACTAGGTTTTTTTTAGGCTCCTGGGTTTCAAGACAATTGGCCCATGAAGGTGGTAAGGTTGTGAGCCATAAGCACCGGCCGTCTTTAGCCCCCAAGAGATATGCCTGGTACTCATTTCTGTTAGAGGCTGAGTCGACCCCAAAGGATCATGTGAATGAAAGTGAATCAAAGTACACATAAAAATGTTGCTCGGCCTTCCTTTGGACAAGTGTTCTGGACTTCCTCGAACAGCAGATTACACGTTTAACATGTCTCACGCTACAGAGGATGCTAATCGCCTGGTTTTTATTCCTTTGTCTGTCAGCAGACAGTGGCGTACCGAGGGGGGGGTTTGGGGGTGTTCAACCCCCCCCCCGAAATTCCGAAGATATCGGTGGAGTCCTCGATCGCATGAGCAAGAAGAACCGGCGTCTCGATTTCCTTTTGTAGTTTAGTGTGTTCTCATACGGTTGTAATTTATTAAATAAAGGCTTCTTTTAATACAAACTGTCTTGCAGTGGCGTGTCTGGTTTCGGAGTTCAAATGCCCCCCGGCATCCAGAAAGTTTGACAAAGTCGAACCGGATTGCAAATTGGGCGGAAAATGTTTAGTGTTCCTATTCCAACATCCTAATTAGTTTAAAAATTGCTGAATTTAGGA